>JAEEGI010008365.1_pt1 | contig 22874 bp, 14 predicted proteins | sample 8958751 | NCBI WGS metagenome assembly JAEEGI01 (sample SAMN16246545, study PRJNA631951) | gut metagenome | biome: gut microbiome; feature: rumen; material: KS-attached | host: Bos | place: Iran: Karaj | collected 2018-10 | reverse complement strand
GTTTGCTATCCGCTTGCGGCATCGGCGGAGCAATATGATATCAGTCAAGGCAATATCAGTGTTTTGGCATCATTCGAAAATGGTCAGACTAAGTACAAAGTAAACGGCAACGATGTTGATGGCACCGAAATCGAGATCACCGGTTACAATGGCAGACATGCTTATTATGTTGAAATCACAAGCGGAGACGGTGCAAGTGCGCTCATCAGATTCAAAGATCTTCATATCGATAACAGTACTGTCACTAATGGGTTTGCGGTGATTACCGGAGGAGACGGAAAAGTAGAGATTGAGCTTGACGGTGACAATACATTAAAAGCCGGCGAAAATCGTGCAGGCTTGCAAAAAGGAAATGTAGAGCTTCTTGTAATAAAAGATGCTGACGGTACGGCAGGAAAACTAGCAGCAACCGGCGGATTTGATGGGGCCGGAATCGGTGGTGGGAAAAATCAATCGGTCAATAATATAGTGATAGAAGGCGGAGCGATAACTGCAACAGGCGGAATCTATGGAGCTGGAATTGGCGGCGGAGATGGCGGAAGTGGAACGGTAACCATAAGCGGAGGAACGGTAGTTGCAACCTCTGAAAGTGGTGGAGCCGGAATCGGTGGCGGAAATGGCGGAAGTGGAACGGTAACCATAAACAAAGGCGCGGTTGAGGCGACGGGGGGATTAGGTGGAGCCGGAATCGGCGGCGGATATGGAGGAAGTGGAACGGTAACCATAAACAAAGGCACGGTTGAGGCAACCGGCGGATTTAATGGGGCCGGAATCGGCGGTGGAGCGGATGGAGCAGGAACAGTAATAATAACAGGAGGCACGACTACGGCGACGAGTGGAGGGCAAGGAGGAGCCGGAATCGGCGGCGGAAGTGATGGAGTGGGAACGGTAACAATAACAGGAGGCACGACTACGGCAACGGGTGTAGAGCAAGGAGCCGGAATCGGTGGCGGAGATGGAGGAACGGGAAAGGTAACCATAAGTGGAGGTAATGTTACTGCAATAGGCGGAGCATGTGGAGCCGGAATCGGTGGCGGGTCAGGATCAAACGGTTCGACGATTACTATAAGTGGTTCATCAAACGTATATGTCGCGGGAGGGTCTATAAGATATTTCAATGCATATGGCGATGGTATAGGCCCCGGTGCTGCCATAGGTGAAGGCGGAAAATGGGATGCCAATTTGGATCCTGTTCAGGGCGATGCGGTAACTCCTGATGTTTCGGGTCTTTATACGACGGGAAGTATCACTACTTATGCCGTAGGAACATCTTTAGATGCTATTAAACAAGGGACTGCTTCGGGTAACACTATAGTAGGAACAGTGCCTGAGCCCGATACAAATACAGATACAACAACGCCCGAGGAACCTAATGTAAATGAGCCGAAGGCGGAAGAACCTAAAAAAGAAGAGCCCAAAGGAGAAGAGCCTGAAACAGCGGAGCCTCCGGTATACACCGAGCGTTCATGCATCGCTGATGTTGATGTTGCGTCGCTTGTCGGAGCACTCCTTAGCAGCAATGCTTCGGCAAGCACTCTTAATATCGAATTTGAGGACAACATCTGCCTTAATCCCGAGATCATGACGGCATTGTTTGCGGATAATAGAGTGGCAAAGAATTGTTTCTTTTGGCATAAAGGCAAGAGATACGTTCTTCATATCGGTGCAGTGAACAAGCAGTCGGCATTATACACAGAAGATTTCGCGGAACTTGCCGAAGAACCCGACGGTCTCGCAGGCTTCATGATGATGGCAAAGATCTTCGCAAACCTCGGCGTAACGTTAAGTGAAATACAGGAATAGATTTAAACCTGCTTCTCTCGATTGGATTGTTCTGCTCCAAAAAGCTCTGTGTAGTATAAAATAGCTGTTATGGGTGTTTTGATACTACGAAAATCAGAAATATTGGCCTTTTATAGACGGAAAAGAGCCCGAGAGTAGTATTAAATTCCTGATTTCAACGATTTGATACTACGTCGGCGCAAAAATATCGGCCACTCAAAGGGGAAAAAGAGCCGGGGAGTAGTATTAAATTCCTGATTTCAATGATTTAATACTACGCCGGCGCGAAATATCGGCCTCCCCAAAGGGAAAAAGAGCCTAACCGTAGTATTAAATTCCTGATTTCAACGATTTAATACTACGCCGGCGAAAAATACGGGCCTCAAAAAGCGGGAAAAAGAGCCGAGTCGTGAACCGACACCACCGGCCGGGGTCATTTCACGATAAGTGCCGAATCGTCGATGTCCTTTATCGCAGAAAAGCCCGTGGAACTCATGATGAAGCGGAGTTCCTTGGTGACGTCGCCCAGGAATCTAACGACACCGGGAGTGCCGTCTTTTTCGAGGTGCGGCATCATGGAGCGGCCGACTGCAACGGCGTCGGCGCCAAGTGCAAGCGCCTTATAGACATCTGCGCCCGAAGCAATCCCGCAATCAACGTAAATCTCAACACCTGTGCCGGCGAGAGCGGATTTGATCTTGGGAAGGATCATCATCGGCGGAACGGCGTAAGGAAGCCGGCCGTGATGGTGGCTTACGATGATGGCCTTTGCGCCTATTCTTGCACTTTTCATCGCATCTTCGACGCTCAAGACTCCTTTGACAACAAACGGCAGCCCGTAATCCTCAACGTACGAACGCAGCATATCCTCGGTCTGGAAAGTCATCTCTTCGCCGACAACTATATCGTAGCCTGTCGTGCCGAAAATGTGATCGATGTCCATTCCGATGCCGAAAGCTCCTGCATCGCGGGCAAAAGAAAACTGATCGCGAACCTTTCCGTTGTCTTTGTAAGGTTTTACTATTCTTACAGTCTTTGCACCCGTGTCGGCGATCTCTTTAAACTTGTCGTTTTCCATCATGCCTACAAAGTTAAGAGCATTTACCTCTTTAGCGGCAAGAGAATACTCGACAAGCCCGTTGTTTTTGCGCCCGTTAAAGCATACAAGATGCGAAAAGGCCGGGGTAAGCACCGGTGTGTTGAATTCCTCGCCAAGAAGCGTGGTCTTGACATCTGCATTTACAGAATCGATAAGCCTCTCTTTTATGAGGATCGAATCCATGTAGCGCTCGTTTATCTCATTTGCGTCAGAAAGTCTTGTATAAGCCATGTAATTCCTCCTTCAAATATCCAAGATATTTAAGATATTCTTCGTCTGTATTCAAATGTTCCAATATTACCGGCATGTCGGGATCGATCGAATCAAGCTTTTCCGCATAGTGCCTAAGCGGAAATTCTCCGTCGCCCGGCCCGCATTCCTCAAGCCTTATCGTGTAGCTTTCGCTAAGATGCACGTCTTTTATGTGGCAGCTTTTGATCTTTGATCCAAGAAGATCTATGCATTCTTCTATAAACTCATCGGCATTGAAATACCTTTCAGCCGAATTTATCATGTTGATCACATCAAGATGCACCGCAAATCGGTCTCGCTCGACCATATCAATGAGCTTAAGATATTCCTTCGGCCCTGTCGGGATCATCCACGGCATGGGCTCAAGAGTAAAATAAGTGTTTTTCACATCAGCACGGTCGATTATGGTCTGCACCATTGATACGGTTTCTTTCCACGCGTTTGCAGAAAAGTTTTCTTTGTACCCGCCGTCCCATTTGGGGCCGAAGGCACCGGCAACGTTAACGGCACACCTTGCTCCAAGAAAGTCCGCGAGCTTAAGTTGGCGCACGCTGTAGTCAATGTTCGCCTCGCGCTCCGCAGGGTCTGCGGCCAATGCATTGCGCCATATGCCGACCTCGGCGATCGTAAGCCCCGCCTTGTCGGCAGCCTCCTTGTACGCGATTATCTTTTCCTCGCTATCTTGCGCGTTCAAAGGAAAATTGACGGTCGCGCAGCCGAGTTTAACCTGATTTTGCGCCCATTCTTCGGGCGAAGAGTGTTTAAGCGGCGATGATGTTCCAAGTCTCATTTTTAGCCCTCCCTTTCAGATATACTTTACTTCATATGTCGGAAACATGGTTGTAAAAAAAACATTCATTTTTGGTGTTTTCGATTGAAAGAGAAAAATAAAGTATGCGATTTGAAAGCTTATGGCAGAAAGAAACAGAAAGCGCCTCAAATACGGTTAATATATGATTAATAATGCGTTTTCGGTATTGTTTGGAAACCAACATAATGCTATGATTTGTACACTTACCATTGTATGAACCGATTGAAGGGAGCGTTAAGATGGAAAAAAAGAAAAAACTCAGTATTGTGGTTTCACTTATCATTGCCGGCGTAGTTTTGGTGTGCATGATCGCATCAAGTGTCATCTATTTCGGCAAGCAGTTACAGAGGGTTACAAAGGACGACGAAGAACTTTACTTCGATCACCTTTATTCTATTACGGAAAAGCTTATAAATGCGGACAGAGACTTCTATCAGGCCATGCTCGCAGCTCTCCAATATCATGATGTTTCGATGGCTCCCATGGATATACCGCCGGAAGTCCTCAAAGATCTTCTCGATCAGTACTATGCGGATTACGAAGACAATAAGTCTCAGGTTCTTGATCGTATAAACAAGTCAAACGATATTGCAAAGCAGGAGAATTCGCTGTATCGGGGAACGGTTATCGACACAAAGACGTTCGAAGAGCTTTACAACGAGCTCATTGCCAATTACAACACATGGGACACCTGTTACGATGTGGCAACGGGCAGTGGCGATTACACCGTGTTCATTCAGAACTTTGATACGGCTCGCGCTTCCCTTTCCGAAATGACCGATATCACTGAGGTCTGGGCTACCAACGAGAAGGCGGTTCGCCAGAAAGAGATCCAGAAGCGTATTCTTACCAGCATCATCTTTTTTGCGGCAATCACGGTTGCCATCCTCGCGGCATGCGTTGTAGTGCTTGAAAAGATGCGCAAGAGCATAAAGTACATGGTTAACGCCGTTGACAACGTTGCAAGCGGTGACTTTGTGACAGTAGTGGACAAAGAAAGCGCATTCAACGAATTCTACACTGTAGAAGAATCCATCGAAGAAATGAGAGCGCGCCTGCAGGATTCGCTCCTCGATGTTGTTAACTGTGCGGACCTTGTTACAGACAAGGCAGGCAGCGCAAGAGAAAGCATCTCCTGCTCGGAAGAGAACACCGGAAACATCTCGATCGCAGTTGACGAGCTTTCAAAGGGCGCTATGTCAATGGCTGAAGACGTACAGCTTACCGCTACGATCACAGGCGAGATCGGTGAGAGCATCGATAAAGTTTCGAGTGCGGCAGACAGCAATCTTGAAAAAGTTACTTCACTTTATAAAGAATCGATCGACCTTCAGAAGCAGCTTCTTCAGATTAAGAATGCCGATGAAGCTACCAACGAGAAAGCAGGTCAGGTTGCCGATTCTGTAAGCAAGACGGCAGAAGTTGTCGAGCAGATCAGTACCGCAGCAGAAGGCATCATCAATATCGCAAGCCAGACCAACCTTCTTGCACTTAACGCTTCGATCGAGGCAGCAAGAGCAGGTGAAGCAGGTAAGGGATTTGCGGTTGTTGCCGATAACATCAAGAATCTGGCGGAAGAGTCCAACCAGATGGCAGGCGAGATCACCGAGATGCTTTCGACGATCACTTCTTATTCGAACCACAACCGTTCGCTCACAAACAGCATAAAGGATGCTACCGTAAGTGAAGCGAAAGCTTTGGAAGAGATGAGCGTAGCATTCGATAAGATGCTTCAGATGCTCAACGAGACCGAGGAAGGCAACAAAGAGATCGCTGCTTTGGTTAAAGACATGAGTGCCGGCAAAGAGAAGATCCTCAACTCAGTTGAGTCGCTTTCAAGCATCTCCGAAGAGTATGCGGCATCCACCGAAGAAACAAATGCTTCGATCACTCAGCTTACCGCAAACATGACGGAAGTCGTAAACGACGCCGCTCAGCTTGATGATATTTCCAAGCAGTTAAAAGAAAACGTTTCTTTCTTCAAAGTAAACTAACGTATATATCAAGAGCCTCCGCAGTTTGTGGGGGCTCTTTTTTTGCTCCGGGGGATGGAGGTGTTGGTCCATTTTTATAATATGCTATTTATCATTTTTTGTTTTTTGGCGCCTTCTTTGCCGGTGTAAGGGTGCTCACGGACCGAAAGGTTAAATCTGTTTTTGCCAAACAGTACGGTCACGGGATGCGTGAACTCTCTGAAGCCCCAGACGCCGTGATATGAGCCCATTCCGGAGTGACCCGTGCCGTTGAAGGGAACGCCCGGAACCGCAAGATGCACGAACACTTCGTTTATGCATCCGCCGCCGTATTGCTGGCTTTTCATCACGCGCTTCGCCCACTTTTTGTCTTTTGAGAATACGTAAAAAGCAAGGCCGTGCTCTCTTGATGCTATCGTGTCCAATAGATCGTCGATCTTGTCGTCTTCGAATGTTACGACAGGAAGGAGAGGACAGAAGAGTTCGTGATTTACGATCGGTTCGTCGATCGATACGGGATAGATGATAGTCGGTTCGTATTTGAGTGTTTCTTTGTTACCGGTGCCGCCGTATACAATTCGATCTTTGTAAAGATCGGCTTCTTTGGCGCATTTATCGTAAGCGTCTGAGCTTATAAGGTGAGGATATTCGGGATTGTCTACGGCACTTTCGCCTATCTGAGACCTAAAAGCTTTCTTTAATTCTTCCACGAAATCATCGGCTATTTCCTTTGCTACAGCAACCTGATTGATGTTTACACATATCTGTCCGCTGTTTAAGAGCTTAAAAAATGCAATTTTTCTTGCGGCATCTTTAAAGTCTGCATCTTTTCTTACGACGCACCAGTTGCCTGTCTCGCCTCCAAGCTCAAGGGCAACGGGAGTTAAGTTCTTTGAAGCCATTTCGAGTATGTGCTTTGCGATACGCGGAGAGCCTGTATAAAAGATCTTGTCAAAGCGTTCCTCGAGGCACATATCTGCCACGTCGTGGCCTCCGTCGATGACAGTTACATACTCGCTTGGATAAATATCGGATAAAAGCTTTTTAAGCGCTTCTGTGGTAGCGTCGGTCTTGGAACTTGTCTTTAAAACGACCGTGTTACCGCCGCCTATCGCCGCAGCAACGACCACGAGAGAAAGATAGAGCGGGAAGTTAAAAGGACTGATTATCAGTGTCACGCCGTAAGGGGCTTTATACACTCTCGTAAAAACGCTGGGGAAGCAGGAAATACCGCTTAAGTGAAGCTCGGGTCTGTCCCACTTCTTTACGTGCTTTCTCGTGTCCGCTATCTGTCCTAGTGTCGGACCGATCTCGGTAAGAAACGACTCAAAAGAAGTACGCCCGAGGTCTTTTGTAAGTGCTTCGGCAAATTCGTTCGAAGCCGCTTTGAGGCCTTCTTCAAGCTTTCTAAGCATTTCTATTCTGTAGGCTATATCAAGAGTCTTCCCCGATCTGAAGAACGCCCTTTGTTTTTCTACGATCTCGTGAACGGTTTCTTTGGACCACATTATCTTAATCTCCTTTTAAATGAACGCTTGTAAACCCTTTTTATAACAACGGGTGAGATAAGTCAATTAATTAACTGTAAAATATGGATTTGCTGCCAAAAGCATTACTTGCTTTAAGCGTACATACGGTATATGCTGATATTACGTAAACGCAGCGGCTTATTGCATGGCAACCAAAGTCATCAATTTTAGATGTAAGAGAATTGATGGTATGAAGCAGATTTATGGACGAAGTTAAGCTTGATATTTCCGGAGTGATGGAAAAAGACGGTAAAAGAATAGCGTATGTGAGGTTTTCCCGCGGTGAAGATTATGCCGAGGGTTATATTCCCGATTGCGTTTTTACGAAGGTTAACGGGTTCAGTGAAGAAGAGACTTCGCAGTTAAAAGATTATCTTCTTAATAATCTTTCGGATCTGAAGCGCCGTGCAGCATCCATCGATCCGCTAAAGGCTTTTATGGGTAAGACCGGGAAATGATATTGAAAGAATGGAAGACAGCTTAAGTTATGGAGATAAATAAGAGTACAACAAAAGAAGGGTCAAATATTCGCCGCGCGATAATACATTTATTGTTCGCGGCACTCTTTTTTTCCTTAATGACGTTTTTTGTAAGATTGTCGGGTGATCTGCCAACCATGCAAAAGGCATTTTTCAGGAACTTTTTTGCACTCATAATAGCTACCGTGGCTATATTTAAAAACAAAGTCGGATTTTCGATACGTAAGGGCAACGGCATATCGGTGCTCTGTCGCTGCGTGTTCGGTACAAGCGGTATGATAGCCAATTTCTGGGCTATAGACAGGCTTGGCATTGCAGATGCAAATATGTTAAACAAGCTTTCTCCGTTCTTCGCGATAATAGTAAGCTTTTTTATTATGAGCGAGATTCCCACAAGATTGGACATTTTATGCGTCCTGATGGCATTCGGAGGTTCGCTCTTTATCATTAAACCCTCGACCGGCATCGCAGTCATCCCCGCATTGGTGGGACTTTACGGAGGCTTCGGCGCCGGTGCCGCATATGCTTTCGTTCACAAGATGGGGAAGACCGGACAGCCCGGCAAAACGATAGTGTTTTATTTCTCCCTTTTTTCCTGTCTTGTCACCGGTCCATTCATGGTGTTCAACTGGCATCCCATGACCGTTTCTCAATGGGCCTGTCTTGTCGCAGCCGGCGTTTGCGCAAGCGGCGGCCAGTTCAACATAACCGCAGCCTATCAGAATGCGCCCGCCAAAGATATTTCCGTCTTCGATTACACCCAGGTTATTTTCGCCGCCATCCTCGGCATGCTCTTTTTAAGCGAATTCCCCGATGTTTACAGCCTCATCGGCTATGTTATAATAATCTCTGCTGCGTTTATCAAGTGGCATAAAGCCAAGAAGCAACCGTAAGTTCGCTCTTGTTTTTTTGTAATATTGTTGATATTTTCTATTTAAGATATTCTGTGCTGCGCTTAGAGCGCATCTCGATATTTCAGTTTGAATTTTTGTTTTGAAACCCCACAAAAAATCTGATTTTTACACTACTATTAATTATTTCAATTTATTCATCTCTCTTTTTATCCCTATCGTAGTGCTTTTTCCCTTGTTGGTGCGTTTTAACACTACCCCTTTCGGTACCTTTATTTAACGGTGTAGTGCCCAAACAAGCTTTTCTTCTATTTGGCACTACGAAAATCCCTTTGAGGAGCCGGAAAAACTGGCCGGCGTAGGATTAAAAACCTGATTTCATGAATTCCATACTACGATAAGCCACCGGGAGCGTCCACCCGGAGGCGGAAAATGGAGAAACGTAGTATCAAAACAAGCTTTTCAGGAATTTAATACTACGATAAGCATCGCAGAGGGGCGGGAAAAACGAGAAGTGTAGGATTAAAAACCTGATTTCATGAATTCTATACTACGATAAGCCACCGGGAGCGTCCACCCGGAGGCGGAAAAGCGGGGAAACGTAGTGTCAAAACAAGCTTTTTTGGAATTTGGCACTACGAAAATCCCCTTGAGGAGCCGGAAAAACTGGCCGGCGTAGTGTCAAAACCCTGATTTCATGAATTCTATACTACAATTTGCGACGAAGAGCGTCCACCCGGAGGCGGAAAAGCGGGGAAACGTAGTGTCAAAACAAGCTTTTTGGAATTTGGCACTACGATCGGCTTCAAAGAAGGGCGGAAAAAACGAAAAGCGTAGTGTCAAAACAAGCTTTTTTAGAATTGGACACTACGATCGGCTTCGAAGAGGGCGGAAAAACAGAAAATGTCATGTCACATCAATCAAATGCAAAGGAGGAAAAATGTATTCGATCAACACAATACTTGAAGAACTCAAAGAAAGAAAAGCTTTTTTGGAGAAAGGCTTAAAAGAAGTGAACAAAAGCATGGCGGGGTTACCGGAGGGGAAATTGAGGACTATACGGCAACGTAATCTTTTCAGATACTATGAAGTTACCGACCCGACGGATCGTGTCGGTAAGTATATTCATGTTGCCAACATAGGGAAGGCAAAAAAACTTGCACAAAAAGATTATTGCGTGAGACTTAAAAATCAGATCAATGCTGAATTGGATTTGAACGAAAAGACTTTGCAAAGCTACGATAAAGGGATTCTAGCGAACAAAGGAATGGTTTATACGGCGGAAAATGTGTACTCGAACTTGTCAGAAGCAAGAAAGATCCTTGTTTCGCCGTTAGCCGTAAGTGACGAAGAGTACGCAAATATATGGCAAAAAACGAGCTATAACGGAAATGCGTTTCGAGAAGAAGAAAAGATATACGGCACCAAAAAGGAAGAGATGGTTCGCTCAAAGTCGGAAGTTTTGCTCGCCGATATGTTTTACGATTTGGGTATTCCGTATCGTTACGAGTGCGAATTGAACTTAAGGAATGGGAAAAGACTCTTTCCCGATTTCACACTTTTAAAGAAAAGTACAAGAGAAGAAATTTATCATGAGCACTTAGGAATGCTGGATGAAGGAGATTATCTTAATCACAATCTGGCCAAGATAGAAGAGTACAGGAAAAACGGCATCTTTATTGGCAAAAATCTTATTCTCACTTTTGAATCCGCATCCTGCCCTCTAAATATCGGTGATATCAGAAAAAGCATGAAAGAGCTCTTTTGCCGGTGATAACTTTGGATAAAGGCTCCAAAGAGCCTGATGATCCTTGCTTGGGCTTGTCAATTCTTTTAATCTGTCGAGACTGATTGTCAAGGCTGCAAAAGCACCGCCATGCGGCTACGGCCTTGACAATTCAGTCACGACAGATTTTATTGGGTTATCAAGCCAAGCAAGGATAATTGTGCAACCGAAAGTTGCAGAGTTAACTTGAATTGAAAAATGGTTTGTCGCATTATAGAAGAAGAATATTTCTTTATATATGATTTGACGTAGTATAACAGGGTGTGACAATGATGGATAAAAAAGGGAAAAAGCCTATGAAAACGATCATATTGATAGTGGCACTTGTGGTTTTGGCTGTGGCGGGGTGCATTATTGTGGTAAAAATATTGCAAGACCGCGGGGTGAAACCGGTTACGAAGCCAAGTCACATCTCGGGCGGAACCACAAGAAAGAACGACCCTACGGCCCCTAAGGAAATAAAGTCGAAGAATATCACTGAATTTTCGGCACATTTTCTTCTTGGAGGCGAGTGGTCCGTGGGAAACGACACTTGCTTTTATTCCTTTGATATACAGGCTGACGAGGCAGGAAATGTGACGGTTACGGAGTCAACGACCGGCGCGAGCATGCCTGCGGACAACGAGATACTTACGGTAGTACAGGGAGTTATCGACAAATATAAGCTTGTTGGGCTTAACGGCGAGTACGAAGTTACGGCCGGGCTTCCGCCGGAATACCAGACATGTTATTTAAACGCGGTATATGATTCCGGCGAGAAACTCAATTTCACTCACAACAACGATCCCAATGCTGAGTGGGCAAAAGAGATGTATATAGCGTTTTCGGATTGGTTCTCGAAAAACGGAAACGATGCGTTGGCGCTTCCGACTTTTGCGATAAACGTGACGCATATGCAGATGTTTATCAAGCAGGATAAATCTTCCGGTAAAGTGATCAACTTTTTCATGGGGGAGGGCGACGACGGAGTGTTCTATCTTGAACGCATGAATTCCGGCAAAATAGATAAAGCGCCGATTGAAGACAAAGAAGCCTTCCTTAACGACATCACGAAAATCGTCGCAAAATACGATCTTCGTCCTTACGATCGCAGATCCGCTCTTTACGGATATGAGAAAACAGATGAAGATAAACAAGATCCCTTCAATACAGATTTTGCTCTTACTTTCTGGTATGGCGATAATGAGCAACTGTTCATAAACACCAGCGCTCCCGAAGCAATTGAAAAGCTTATGCCGATAGCTAACGAGCTTATTGAATATTTAAGTTCATATTTTTAAAACAATAGAGCCGAAAACCCTTAATGGAAAGAGAGTTTTCGGCTCATTTTTTCTTACCGTAGTGCCAAACAAACAAAAAGCTTGTTTTGATACTACGTTTCCCCGCTTTTCCGCCTCTGGGTGGACGCTCCCGGTGGCTTATCGTAGTATTAAATTCATGAAATCAAGAATTTAATCCTACGTTTTCCGTTTTTCCCGCCTCTCCGCGATGCTTATCGTAGTATTAAATTCCTGAAAAGCTTGTTTTGATACTACGTTTCCCCGCTTTTCCGCCTCCGGGGGGACGCTCTTCGTCACAAATCGTAGTATAGAATTCATGAAATCTTGTTTTTGGCACTACGCCGGCCAGTTTTTCCGGCTCCTCAAAGGGATTATCGTAGTGTCAAATGTATAAAAAGCAAGTTTTGATACTACACCGCCAAATAAAGACACCGAAGGGGTAGTGCCAAAATGCGAGAACAAGTGAAATGACACTACGCCGGGGCGACCGGGAGGTCTTATTCCGCCTTACGGCAGACCGATTTATCGCACCCCACACATTCCCCGCAATCTCCGCAGGAGCAAGCTCCGCCGGCGCGGCCTTTAACAATGTGGATTACCGCCGAGGCTACGGCGGCGATAAGAAGCAGAGTTATCAAAATATCAAATATGTTCATAGATCCGCCTCCTTACATAAACAAGCTGCCCACAAGGTGCACCAGGAACGCTGCAATCCAGGCAACGGCACATTGCCAGAGTACTACGTAGATCGCCCACTTACGGCCGAGTTCGCGACGGATTGCCGCGATGGCTGCAACGCAGGGTGTATAAAGAAGACTGAACACCAAAAGCGAGAAAGCTGAAAGGGAGCTCAGTGCCGCTTCGACTCCGCCTTCCGCGCCAAAGAGCACTTCCATAACGGATACGACGCTTTCTTTTGCCATAAATCCGCTCACAAGTGAGGTAACTATTCGCCAGTCTCCAAGCCCAAGGGGAGCGAAAACGGGAGCGATAAGTCCCGAAACCGTGGCAAGTATGCTGTCGTGGGAGTTATCGACGAGGTTGAAGGTAAAGTTGAAGCTTTGCAAAAACCAGACAACAATCGTTGCGATCAGGATGACCGAGAACGCGCGCTGGAGGAAATCCTTGGCCTTTTCCCAAAGAAGCTGGGCCGTGTTTTTCATGCTGGGGAGCCTGTAGTTGGGAAGTTCCATTACGAAAGGAACGGCCTCGCCTTTAAACAAAGTCTTTTTATAAACAAACGCCACGAGAATTCCGATCACGATGGATGCCACGTAAAGGCCGATCATGATGAGGGCCTTGTATTCCGCGAAGAACGCATTTACGAAAAATGCGTAGATGGGAAGCTTTGCGGTACAGCTCATGAAGGGTGTTAAAAGTATGGTCATTTTACGGTCTCGCTGGCTTGGAAGAGTACGGGTGGACATTACCGCGGGAACGGTGCATCCAAATCCGATAAGAAGCGGCACGATGCTTCGTCCCGAGAGACCAAGCTTTCTTAAAAGCTTGTCCATCACGAAAGCGACGCGGGCGATATATCCGCTGTCTTCAAGCAGTGAGAGAAAAAGAAACATCACCACGATTATCGGCAGGAACGAAAGAACGCTTCCGACGCCTTGGAAAATGCCGTCAACGATGAGCCCGTGAAGTATCTCGTTTACACCGACTGAGGTAAGTCCCCTGTCAACGATCGCGGTCAGCGAGTCGATCGCCGTCTCCAAAAGGTTTTGAAGGAATGCACCGATCACGTTAAACGATAAAAAGAAAACGAGTCCCATAACGCAGATAAACAGCGGGATGGCAGTGTATTTCCCGGTGAGCACCTTGTCGATCTTTCGGCTTCTTGCGTGTTCTTTGCTCTCTTTTGGCTTTTTGACGCAGGAAGCGCAAACCTTTTTAATATATGAAAAACGCATGTCGGCGATGGCAGCGCTTCTGTCAAGGCCGCGCTCTTTCTCCATCTGGAGAGTTATATGTTCTAGTGTTTCAAGCTCGTTTTCATCAAGCCCCAATCTGTCGATTATGAGCTTGTCGCCTTCAACGGCTTTGCATGCTGCGAAACGAACGGGAAGACCTGCGGCTTTGGCGTGATCCTCGATAAGGTGGATGATGGCGTGGAGGCAGCGGTGTACCGCTCCGCCGTAGTCGTTTTCGTCGCAGAAGTCCTGCTTTTGCGGTTTTTCCTGATATTTTGCAACGTGGATCGCATGGTCCACAAGCTCGTGCACACCTTCATTTTTGGCGGCCGAGATAGGTACGACGGGGACGCCCAGCAATGCTTCCATCGAGTTTACGTCTACGGAGCCGCCGTTGCCGGTCATCTCGTCCATCATGTTAAGGGCAACAACCACGGGGATGTCCATTTCAAGTAACTGCATCGTAAGATACAGATTTCGCTCGATGTTGGTGACATCGACTATGTTTATCATTCCTTTGGGCTTTTCGTCCAACACGAAGTTTCTTGAGACGATCTCTTCACTTGTGTAAGGCGACATTGAATAGATGCCCGGAAGGTCGGTTATGAGGGTTTCTTTGTGACCCAGTATGGCACCGTCTTTTCTGTCGACGGTGACCCCGGGGAAGTTACCCACATGCTGGTTGGAGCCGGTAAGCTGGTTGAAGAGCGTAGTTTTTCCGCAGTTCTGGTTGCCCACCAAGGCAAAGGATATAAGGGAGCCATCGGGCAGCGGATTGCCGCTTCCTTTGGGATGGAAACGTCCGTCTTCACCAAGTCCCAAGTGTTCCAAAGAAACCTTCACCGGTTTTAAATCTTCGGGAGCGCTCTCTGTAACGGATTCAACTTCGATCTTGTCGGCGTCATCAAGTCTTAATGTAAGCTCGTAGCCGTGAAGGGTGATCTCAACGGGATCCCCCATGGGAGCGAACTTTACGACTTTGATCACGGTACCGGGAATGATGCCCATGTCAAGGAAGTGCTGCCTTAGCGCACCGCTTCCGCCTACTGTGCAAACGCGCACAAACTGCCCTTCTTTTATCTCTTTAAGTGTCATTTAAATGCCTCGTTATATAACTTTCTCTCTATAAAAAATAGTAGCCTTGCGCGCAAAACCTGTCAACAAATCCACGGATAAGAATTTGATAATTCCTTAAGATGACTGTCGCCGATCACGGCCCGGGGGTCGAGCCTTCCGAGATTGAGCTGATCACGAATAAATTTTACAGAGGCACAAAGAACACCACCGTCCCACTAGGGTCAAAATTGGTGTATAATAGGTGAGACAGTCTAATAGTAAAAGTGGGAGAACCAATGAAAAAGGAAAAGAAAATCAAAGAGAAAAAGCCGAGAAGTTTTAAAAGATTTTTGAAGAAACTGGGCAAATTTGCACTTGTTATGTTTATTTTGCTGTTTGCTTTGAACATATTCTTATTCTTCTGGCTGGATCCTTCGAAAAAGCCGAGCAAGAGAAGTATATGGGAAACGAGAAACTATGATCTGGATTTCTCAAAGCTTCCGGCGTGGGACGTTATAGAGAATATTGATGTTTCAAGTATAACAAACAACGATGACGGAACGGTCACCTTCATCGCGAAGGGACCCAAGGGACAGGATGTCCGCTTTAAGGGTTGGGACATCGAGGTCAGTGAAGGAAAGATCGTTTTTTCCAGGAACTGCTCCCTTGTCATGTTGGACAGCATAGGACGTCTCTATTCCGTTGCTCCCCAACTCGAAAGAGGCTGCTATTGGTGGGACGAATTTTTGACCACCGCAGGCTTCAGTTTGGAGAAAAACGCCCATCCCGAGAGTGTGGAGGATATTACCTTCGGCCTGGGAATGCATTATTTTGCCGGCAGATGTAAAAAGGATCCGATCAGATCGGCCAATTACAGAGCTTATTTCGGTTTTGCGGATATGCAGCCCAATTTCTTCGCGGTGGGAACGGCACTTCCCAGCGAGCTTGACAGATGGCCCAATAAAGAAGAGATGGTTGCAAAAAAACTCATGGTCAGATATGAAGATGACGATGAACTGACGGGATTTAAAAAGATTTTCTTTAGTCCCATGTGGTATCCGGTATATCTTGACGGTGAGAAGTACGATCCCTCCCTTGAGGTATACAATCCCGATGAAGGTGTATTTACGTTTTTGGTAGAGGGACTTCCCGAACTTAAGCATGCGTATTTCCCTTATGAAGATGAAGAAGTGGCCAAAAAGCTCGATTCAGGTAATTTCTGGCCCATAGTTGAGTTTTCTGAAAATCGCATACCGGAAGTGCTCAATATAAAAGATACCGACGGAAATGTGCATGATAAGAACAATACTGTCGTACGAGAAGGTTATACGGCCTCCGTTAAACTTTCCGACGGTTTTGTTGCCGATGTTCCTTTTACCATGATCAAAAGCATGCACGGCGCGCAGACCATGCATGACCTTGTTCCTTACGCTCATCCCGAGGCCAAAGGAGAACTTAAGGCGCTGGTTATCCCCATCGCATGGGAGGATCAGCCCGAGAACGCCACGGAGGAAGTACTTGAGAGATTTAAGACCGAACTTGGACGGGTTATCCAACCCGACGGAACGGTTAAGGACTATTCGGACCGAATGGAGGAAGGCAGATTCTCTTTAAGCGATTACTTTGACGAGGCTTCATACGGAGAACTTAAAGTGTCATCCTATGTGACCGACTGGTACGACGGCGGATCCTTCGAGAAAAACAGAAAGAACAACGTTGACATGAAGTACTTTAAAAAGGTACTTAAGTGGCTTTACAAGAATTATCCCGATCTTGACTATGAATCCTTCGACAGAGACAAGAACGGATATTTTGATGCCGTGATATTCATAAATGCCGGAGACACCCACGATGACGGCTTTGATATCATTTCATTTGAGGGAGCGATACAGTACAGGGAGACTTACGGAAACGAGTATGCCGGCACACCCGATAAACCCACCATCAACTGTGCGGTAAACATAAACGCATCGCGTTCTGACAACAATACGCTGCTTCACGAATTCAGCCATATGTTCGGACTTATCGATTACTATGATGTAACCTACAGCGGAACATCTGCTCTTGGCGGATATGACATGCAGGATTCAAGCGCAGGCGACTGGAATGCATATTCCAAATATTCCGTCGGCTGGGGCAATCCGCAGATCATTAAAGATCTTAAACCCGGGGAATCCAAGACCGTAACCATAGGATCCATGTCCGAAACCGGAGATTATCTTATAATACCGGGCGTCGATTCCTATTTCGACGGACCTTTCTGTGAATATATGATGGTTGACCTCTTATCTGCATGCGGTGCGAATAAATATGACGCAGAGGAAGTTCTTCTGGGAGAAATTGATGCGGGAGTTCGTATTTATCACGTCGACGCCATTATGGAGAAGCGCGATTATGTAAGCGATAAATTCCCCAAAATGGAGCCTTGCCCCATAGGAACCATCCATTATCCCAACTCTTACTCAGAGAGCGGATTTTACAATATCGAGCTTATTCAGGCCGGAAAAGACAATACCTTCACGGACATTGAATGTAACGAGTTCAGACCTTGGATCGAGCCCCGAGATCTGTTCCAAAAGGGCGACGTGTTCACCCTTTCGGACTATTCGGACTTCTTTAATAACGGTACTCTCGACGATGCAACCGATTTCGGATATTCCATCGAAGTGCTTAACATCACGGGAAGCGGAAGCAACGCGAAGGCCGAGATCAAGATAACAAGACAGTAAAAAGGTGAGAAGATATGTTTTACGTACCTGACGGCACTTTAAAGGCCGGTGTATATGAATGCATCACAGGCGGCGATTACGAATGGATTTAGGGGTGCGCATTTTTGAATAAAGAGAAGAAAGAAAAAATAAGTAAATATGCGCTTTTGGCGCTCCTTGTGGCGATGACGTTTCTGTTCATCGGACGAGGCGTCGATTTCTCCGATTCGGGATACAACGTTTCAAACTTCGTGAACTTCCCGAATGTGAACAGAACCTGGATGCTCTCTACGGTGCTTTCCATGGCCATCGGCAAGGTGCTCACATTTCTGCCCTTCGGCCACACCCTTCTTGGCATAAAGATTTACTGCGCGCTTATAGTGGCCGCTTTCGCCGGCGCCTTTTACATGACGCTTTCAAAAGTGTTCAGTCCTGTGTTTGTTTTCGCGGGAGAGGCGATGGCATTTTTGGTGGCCTGGTGCCCGTACGTGATTCTTTATCATTATCTCAGCTATTTCTTCTTCGCGGCAGCGGGGCTTTTGCTCGCCAAGGGCCTGTCGGAAGATAACAACTTAAAGATTGCACTTTCCGGCGCACTTCTTGCGCTTAACGTCTTCATTTGTTTTCCCAACATCTGCGAGGCAGCTCTTAGCATCCTCATTATCATTGATATGGCGGTACAAAGAAAAAATCGCGCAAAAGAGATCGGTATCTTCGCAGGAGCCTACCTTTTCGTACTTATCGTCGGCGTCGGTATTAACACGCTTATATTCGGAAAAGATGCATATCCCGATATGATAGAAGGTCTTTTCTCCATATCGAAAGATGCCCCCTCATATTCGCCCCTTAATATGGTGCTCACCATACTTGACGGCTACAGATGGGACATTTGGTATTTTGTGGCCATCGCGGTGGTAACGATCCCGGGCGCTATGCTCTATGTAAAGTATAAAGGGAAGAAACTTGCACCGGTGATAACTGTACTCGTGACCTGCTTTACCCTTGGAATCCTCAGAATAATGCGCTATTACGGCCGCATAACCTTCGAGTATAAAGAGTATTCGTGCTACTATGCCGTAGGCATACTTCTTGTGATGTTTTCCATAGTTATCGGAGTGGCATGCGTGTTCAATAAGAAGTTAAGCGTTTATGAAAGGCTTCTTGCAGCCCTCGTTCCCATCATCATTTTTATTACCCCCATCGGTTCAAACAACGGAATGTACACGATATACTGTGCGCTTTTCCCGGTATTTCCCATATTGTTCGGTCTTATCTTTAAAAGCGAGAACAGGGTATTTTCCGCAGCCCCGGTTAAGGCAAGCGTTGCGGTTATCGCCCTTTTACTCATCCTTCAGGGAGTGCTTTTCAGAGTAAACTTTGTATTCAGAGATCTGTCCGAATCCTATGTGATGCTTACAAAAGAAGACAGCAAAGTGCTTGCGGGCAACAGAACGTCACCCGAAAAGAAAGCCTATATCGCAGAGTTTGACCGCTTCTTAGAGGACAACGACCTTAAGGGCAAGGACACCATCATCTTCGGTCATATTCCCATGACATCCTTTGCCTTTAACCTGCCCAACGCCATTTCCCACATCTGGCCTTCGCTGGATTCATATACTTACGAAGAACTTGAAAGAGAACTCTCAGAATTAAAAGATACTCCTTTATTCGTATATCATTCGGACTACGGCGATCTTCTTACGAAAGATCTCGACGAATGTTACACAAAGAAAGAAGTATTGCTGGCAACTTATTTAAGAGAAAACAATTACAGGGTGGTATTCAGAAACGAATACTTCACCCTGTGTGATGACTAAGACTTTTTCGATGCCGCTTTCTTTATACCGTTAAAGAGAAGTATTCTTAAGTAATCGACGGCGGTTCCGATCAAATACATGCATATGACTGCCAAAAGTACTTTTCCGAGAAGCACGTAAAGCGGGCTCCCAAGGGAACCCTGCAGTTTGAACCAGGGCTGCCAGCGATAGCGAAGCGTCTGATTTTCCTGGAAAAGATATACACCAAGCGCCATGGGAGAAAGAAAACAAACGACTTTCCCGGGCGCTTCTTTCATGTCTTTAAAGTGGACAAATGCGGCGAAGATTCCCAAAGCCGCGGTGAGTACAAAGAAGTTGTTGTACTCGTAAGCAAGACCGGCAAGTTCCTCCAGGTGTCCGAAATTCTTTATGATGTATCCGATGGTAAAATGCTCTGCAAGAATGAACAGGCAGGATACGAAGTAAAGCAAAAGTCCTTTTGCCGGCGTATTCAAAATCTTAAATCCGTAAAGCTTTAAGTACGCTCCCACAAGGAACACGATAAGGTACCATATGAAGGAATAACCGTGTTCGTCGGTATACATTCTGAAGGGAAGAAAGCTCTTAAAAGCACATTCGTATACAAGAAGTATTATGAGCATTGTTCCCAGCTGCTTTTGAGTTATTCTGTGAACGCCTTCCGTGATTATGGGAAGTAAAGCGTAAAGAACTACGTAAGAGGTGATGAACCAGAACACCTTCATATGTATGGGAAGTATGTAGTTTAACATCCAGTACACATCGGTCTCACCTTTGTTTATACCCAGGGCGTAGCAAACAATAAATGCACCCAGTGTATAGAATATCGTCTGTCCGATAAGCTCAAAAAATCTTGAGAGCTTAAATTTTGAATCTATAAGGAAATATCCCGATATCAGCATGAAAATGTTGACTGCGGAGATGGAAAGAGCTTCGAGTCCCCACGCAACCCACGTGTTTACGCCGGGGTTGTCGACTATGTTCACCAAAAGACCGCCCTTGTCCAGTGCATGCAGCATGGTGACCATGATCATGGAGATGATCCTGAGTAATTCTATATTTGCATTTCTTTTTGATTTGTTATTAGTAAGCGCCATTTGTTCGCTCCCCTTTGGATTATCAGTTAAATTGTATATTCAAAGGCATTCAAAAGCAAGATTTCCCTTTTTAAGAAAGCCTTAAAAAATTGCATATTGACAAAACCGATCATTGTGATATCATAATGATATCAAAAGGAGGTAGTCAATTATGACTGAAAAAATTTACACAACCAAAAAGAATGGAATGTTGGCACTGTTCGGAACATTCGCATTACTTATCTTCGGAGTATGGTGCATAATAGCGGGAGCCGTTTTCTTTGGCCCGTTATCCGCTCTCGGCATCCTGATATTAGTGTTCGGATGGATCCCTCTCTGCGGACTTAAGGTTTTGAAACCTCAGGAAGCTTTGGTGCTTACCCTTTTCGGAAAATATAAAGGCACCTTAAGAGAAGCCGGTTTCTATTTTGTAAATCCTTTCTGTTCCGCAGTTAACCCCGCAGCAAGCACAAAACTTGCACAGAGCGGCGAGATCTCTCAGGCTCCCGCAGTTAAGGTCAATGCAAACGGTACGGCAGTTTCTGCCGAGGCTTATACAAAGAGGATCTCTCTTAAAGCCATGACCCTTAACAACGGCAGACAGAAGATCAACGATTGCCTCGGTAACCCCGTAGACATCGGTATCGCCGTTATCTGGAGAGTGGTCGATACGGCAAAGGCGGTATTCAACGTAGACAACTACAAAGAATATCTTTCCCTTCAGTGTGACTCCGCACTTCGTAACATCGTAAGGATATATCCTTATGACGTGGCTTTAAATGTCGATACGACAGGCGACGGACATGCCGATGAAGGAAGCCTTCGCGGTTCCGCAGAGGTAGTCGCAGAACGTATCAAGAACGAGATCCAGAGCAAGGTTAACGACGCAGGTCTTGAGATACTCGACGCAAGGATCACATATCTTGCATATGCTCCCGAGATCGCTTCGGTAATGCTTCAAAGACAGCAGGCATCGGCAATAATCGACGCCCGCAAGATGATCGTCGACGGTGCTGTAGGCATGGTTGAGATGGCACTTGAAAGACTTAACGAGAATCAGACCGTTGTGCTCGACGAAGAAAGAAAAGCCGCAATGGTTTCAAACCTGCTCGTGGTATTGTGCGGCAATCACGATGCACAGCCTGTAGTTAATTCGGGAAGCCTCTACTGATGGGCGAGAAGAAACAGGTACCGCTTCGTCTTTCGGAAAAGCTTTACGACGATATAGCAAAATGGGCGGAAGATGACTTTAGGTCCGTCAACGGACAGATAGAATATCTGCTTTCCGAGTGCGTAAGGCAAAGAAAGAAGAACGGCAAATATGTCGGTGAAGAGATCGACAAGCCGCCGGAATTCGATCTTCACTGAAAATTATACGCAGGCCGAGTTGATTCGGTCTGCGTTTTCTTTGTACCAAAAGGCATTTGGTGGTATGATGGAAAAAACACTTTAGGATGATCATATGGCAAAAGCAATAGTCGGAATGTCGGGCGGCGTGGACAGCGCGGTTACGGCATATCTTTTAAAAGAAGCGGGTCACGACGTTATCGGTGTGACTCTTAAGATATGGATGAACGAAGAAAACAAGCCGAGCAAGTGCTGCGAGATCGACGATGCGAGAGCGGTGGCGGCACATCTTGATATTCCTTATTATGCGGTAAGCTGTGTTTCGGAGTTCAACACATGCGTTATCGATCCTTTTGTGAATGCGTATTTAAACGGCCTTACCCCCAATCCCTGCGTTGAGTGCAACAGATTTTTGAAGTGGGAGAGGATGCTGGACGCGGCGAAGGTTTACGGAGCGGATTACGTTGCCACCGGACATTACGCGAACATCATAAAGCTGGACAACGGCAGATACACGGTCAAGAAAGCGCTGTATGCGGCAAAAGACCAGACATACATGCTCTACAAGCTTTCCCAGGATCAGCTGGCATCGACTTTGATGCCCCTTGGCACACTTTCGAAAGATTCTGTTCGCGCCATCGCCGAAAGGGCGGGACTTCCCGTAGCTTCAAAGCCCGATTCCCAGGATATCTGCTTTGTTACTGACGATTCGTATGCCGACTTCATAGAAGATCATGCGAAGAGCCCGATTCCGCCCGAAGGCAATTTCGTGGACGAACAGGGCAACGTGCTTGGAAGACATAAGGGAATCATTCACTACACCATCGGTCAGCGAAAAGGCCTGGGAATAGCCTTCGGAACGCCGATCTACGTTAAAGAGATAAGGCCCGAGACCAACGAAGTCGTTCTTTCCGCCGAGGAAGCGATCTTTAACGATACGGTATATGTTAAGGATCTCAATTTCCTAAGCATCGAAGGCTTAAAAGAAGGCGCGAAACTTAATTGCAACGCGAAGATCAGGTACCGCCACAACGCGGAGCCTGCATATATAGAAGGCATGAAGGACGGTCTTGTGAAGATCGTGTTTGAAAAGCCCGTAAGGGCCGCTACGCCCGGTCAGTCGGCGGTGTTCT
>JAEEGI010008364.1_pt1 | contig 22874 bp, 17 predicted proteins | sample 8958751 | NCBI WGS metagenome assembly JAEEGI01 (sample SAMN16246545, study PRJNA631951) | gut metagenome | biome: gut microbiome; feature: rumen; material: KS-attached | host: Bos | place: Iran: Karaj | collected 2018-10 | reverse complement strand
TGCTGAGCGAGTATTCTTCTTAGGATATCAGGAAACCAATCTTCCGTCGATTATCCTTCGGCTTTACTGTGCAAAGATAATAATAAAAAAGTAAATTTCCAAAGAAAAATACTCCACAAGGCTTGCGGGATTATGATGAGTTACCAATTTAGTACAATGTCTTGCAATCTTGCATCTTGCAATCTTGCAAAACTCCTTTTCGGATAGTTGTCTAAAAGTAGTGGTAAACTTGCATAAGATATAATAATATATTATATAATAATTATATTATAATATAATTATTATATAAATTTAATTTGAAAGGTATTTGTAGTAAATGAAAATCGCATTTTGCAAGATGCAAGATTGCAAGATGCAAGTTTTTCCAGACGGATTTGGTTGACAATTAACCATAGTAAAAGTTGACTGTCTTATGCTGTATACCCTTATTTTAGGTACAAAATAAATAAGCGCCACTTGTCAGTGTGACAAATGACGCTTAATCAGAAATAAGATTCTCTAAAATTCTGATACGACCTTGCGGCTATGGCTCGCCCAAGACGTCGTAAATCAGCTGTACCTCCGCTGGCGTGTACGTGCGACGCGTGAGAGAAAGGAGGGGTCGTAGGCGGGCACTGGTATCCAACCAGTCCTTGAATTTCTCCCATGCAGACATAGGTTTGAGATCAGGAAAGTAGCACTGGGCCAGTTCCGAACGTTTGAAAGTAGAATGATTGTTAGGCATAATAAGTAATATTTAATGGGTTAATGGATTAATTCACTGCAAAGATACAAAGAATTTTTGAGATTTCTTCGCGAAAAGTGCGTTTTGGGCTGAAAAAACGGCAAAAACTCGGTAAAACTCGGAAAAACTCGGAAACGCCGTTTTATTATTATTAATTTTGCATCGTCAAAAGGATCCAAAGACAAACTAACAACAATTTATTAACCATTAAAATTTTAACAAACAAATGATTGAACTGTATCTTTCAAAAAACATGGTTGAGGGCTCTGCCGCTTACGGCAAGTATTACCCTCGCGTCAGCTACAAGCAGACGATGAACATCCACGACATGGCGAAGCACATGGCTGAGCACAACACCCCGTTCTCAGAAGGAACAATTGAGGGTATCCTGCGAGACTTCGTAAGATGTACCCGCGAGCAGACCCTGATGGGTAACACGGTGAAGGTCGACGATCTGGCCATCTTCAAGGTTAGCTGTATCGGTAACGGCAGCACCCTGCTATATGATCCCGAAACCGACAAGACCATCTCTGCCAGCATCGGAACGATCGGCAAGAACGACAAGACTGGTCCCGCTGTTCAGTCGCTGAAGCTTCTGGCACAGGCTACGGGCGAGTACACTCGCGACGAGCTGAACAAGGTGGCCAAGCTGGCTTGGACTGACAAGGCCGCTGCTGAGATCGCTGCCGCTAAGGCGGCTGCCATCGGAGGTGGTTCTAACGGTGGTGGATCTAACTCAGGTTCAGGCTCGAATTCAGGTTCCGGCTCTAACTCAGGTTCTGAGCAGAATGGTGGTTCGCAGGCTGAGACGGTAGCAGCTCCGACTATCAGCGGTGAGACTCCGTTCGACGAGTCTACTCAGGCGACCATTTCAGGTCCTGACGGCGCAGAGATTCGCTACACGGTAGACGGTAGCACGCCTACGGCTGAGAGCAGCCTTTACTCTGAGGCTCTGACTCTGACTGACACCGTCATCGTGAAGGCGATTGCCATCAAGAATGGTGTATCCTCTGAGGTAGCCTCAAAGACCTTCACCAAGAACGGTAGTGGCGACAACGGTGGTGGCTTCGACACTGGCAGCTAATCAGGAAGGAGGTAGCGTATGACGAAGAAGGAAACGCTTAAGTGGACGCTGCAGATCCTCGCATCGATCATCTCAGCGGTACTGACTGCACTGGGGGCAACATCCTGTATGGGATTCTAAAAGAGAGAGAGGCATCCAAACGGGTGCCTCTCTTTTCTATTTGTATCTAAAACAACAAGAAGGGCTAGTTCCCTTTGTATCATTGAACAGTCCGAGTATTCAACTTCTTCCCATTCATGTCATAGGTGCATACAAACGAACCATGACGAGCAGTGAATGTTTGCCCTGCTACAGATAAGATTTCACCTATATTAGACACAGTCAATGTATTCAATCGTTTGCAGTTGGCGTCATAGAGCACATAGAAACTACCACGAAGAACAATGAAAAAACTCGAACTATACCCTACGACATCCCCAAAGCGCGAACGTGAGTCTGTATAATAGATCTTTCCACTCTCGTCATAGATATGAATCCAAGTCGAAGTCGTCTCGATATACGAGATCGACCTCGACTGTGAGGATTGCGCATATCCGTAGTTTACAAATACCAGAAAGAATATTGTATACAGGAATCTCATATCTATCTTTATCCAATAGGAGGGGGAGGTGGCCCCATTGAAGATGGTGGAATAGGAGGAGGTGTTTGATTATTATTGGGGAAGAACTCTTCCATCTCTGGCACTTCTTTTGCTGCCTGCCACTGTGCCATTCCTTCTTTCCACACTAATGTATTCCTATTGACCATATCATTATCGACAAGTCTTTTGAATTGAATCTTGTCGTATGGACCATATTGTTTGTTGTCGATTAAAGCGTAGAAAGAGAATGTAGGGGGAGGGGGAGGTGCTACAGTTGATTTCGTAGATTCTGACTTTGAAACCTTTGATGCTCTTTTTGGTTCTTCTTCCTCTTCTTCAAAATCATCATCTTCCTCGTCTTCTTCGTCAAAATCATCATCTAATTCTTCTTCGTCATCAATGTCCTCCTCTTTTTCTGTTTCGTCTTCCCAGTCTTCTCCATTCAGCTCTTTGATTAAATTCTTAGGATCTCTACGACCAAGTTCTATCAGATCTCGCATTTGTCTCACCTCATAGTTGGAGAAACCTGATATAGGATCCAGATATGATAATTGTCCACCATAAATTCTTATGGTAGCAAAGCCTATCATTGGAGTGCTAATTTTGACATCCTTAATATCTGAGTAACGCACAAATATCTCCTTACCTTTGAAGACACCTTGTTGAATATATTTCACACCGTCCTCATGAATCTCAATTCTGGGAGGGAACAACTTACTATTGCCTTTTCCCAATGGATTTGCTTTAAACTCTTTCATGTTATCTAGTATTTTCTCTTATATTACCAATTCACTTCTCACTGTGGTGTTCTATTTTTGCTTTGTCTGAATCATTGATTTCAGAATCGCTATGAAGGCAAAGAATAGGACAAAGTTAATAACTACGTAATAGAGTACATTCATATTCATATACGCAGGAATAAACTGACTCAATAAGAAAACGAAAAACAGCACGAATGACAATGCACGTCCATTCATAGCAAGAGCCTTTGTTTCATATCGCATTCCTATTGCAGATATCAATGTCGCACTAAAACAGATCAGCGCACAAACACCAAATACCCAATCATAGTCAGTGTCGTCAACCAAATAATATACCAAATAGCTTAATAGTGCAGCCGTCATCACAGCCAACATACTAAAGACAGCATTGATTTTCATAAATCTATCTTTTTAAGTTAAATATTACCCAACTGGAGGTGGTGGAGGTGGTGGCGTACCAGCACCTATACCAAACAATGAAGCTAGTTCTTGTACTTTTCCTGCTAATTCCCAATTAGCCATACCTTGCTTCCATACATAGGTCTGAGGTGTTAGTTGCCCATTGTTTACCATCTGCTGCAGTTGAGGTAATTGGAATGGGCCTGATTGTTGACCATTTACAGCTACAAAATATTGAGACAGTGGTGGTGGAGGTGTTACATTCATTCCTCCTTGCACCACTTGACCCATAGAATTCATCATCCCAGCCATTTGCTGTCCCATAGCACCACCTATAGTCATACCTGCAAACATCCCTGCTGGGTTCATACCTCCTCCACCATCAATAGTGCCCATACTACCAAGACTTTCTCCTGCAGCCTTTAGAACCTCAGCCTGCTTATCAAGGGCATGTGCACCCATGAAATTTGATTCTGTCTGCAAACGCTGAGCCCGTTGCATTTCTTCGCGCTGAATACGCAATGTCTCTCTCGTATTTTCCACGTTAATAGACTGCATATCCTGAATGTTCTTGATATTAACATCAGTCTGCGCATTAATAGTCTTAGCAGTATTTCCAGCAGTCAAGGCACGCAATTCAATATAATACGGACTAGATTTATCGATGTCCAAAGCATCTATATCCAGATTCTTCACTAAAACGCCGAAATCACTCTCTAGACGTGCTCTCAAATGTTGTTCTATACGATTGTTCACGTCCATAATCCGGCTTTCTAACTGCACCACAGGGATTCCTGCCTCTGATGGTATTGCCAGCACAACTGATTTTACATATCTAGTTAATGCCGAACGTATCTGCTGGTAGAAATCATTGAGCTCAAAATTTATCAAACGGTTTAACTTGATGAAACTCTTAATATCTACAAGAGTAAATGTCATGGTTCCTCTTACAGCCAAAGGAACACCATGATCAGGAAGGCGTGGATCAAACACATCAAAATATGGTATACCAAAACGTATTTGATTGTTCAACTGCAAATTAAAGAAATATACCTCTGCCTGAAAAGGTGAAGTACCACCAAATGCTGCACCAACCAAACCCGCCAAGACGGGGAAGTTCGCTGTTTCTATAGTTCCATCATAGGGACCATAGATAAAGTCTTGCAGTGTCCCATTACCTTGGTTATAAACAAATACAGCTGCTTCACCTTCTTTTACTCGAAGGCTACTTCCATATCGTATGGAGTTTTCACGCGAAGTAGAGTTTGCCTCTTGACCTTCAGGTCTCCATTTCCATACCAAATATTCTTCTTGATCGCAGCGGATAACATTCATCAATCCGCCACTCTTTCCTATACCAAATATTCCCATAAATCACTAATACAATTTAAAAATACTTGATTTACTTTGATTTTCGAATTCAGTAATCTTCTCTTTGAGTCTAGGATCATCTCCCATCACAAATTTTGCTTTCATAATTATTTGCTCACATTTTGACTTCCACACTCTAGCAAGACGATTCTTTTTTACAATATCAGCATGTCTCTCTCTTGTTAAGAACCAGCAAATTCCAGCTACACCTAAGGGTAACCACCAAGCAAACATTACAATTATTCCAACAAAGCCTAAAGCTCTTTTAATATCGAACTGGCAACCTATTAATGCAACAATAACCATAAGTATAAGACATATTATTCCTCCTAATAGACCTCCGCCCAACTTTGCAAACAAACTGTCATTCACTTTAGAGTTTGGGATTCCCAGAAAGAGGAACTCGAGTATATCTTCTTTGGTTGTAGGTATTGGGAAATTAGTTATAAGCATCTTTACCTTCTCCTCCTTAATTGTTTCTGAGTCCTCTTGTGAAGAATAAATGTCGTTAATCATTGAAAAAAGGTTTTGAACAGATTTGTTTGCTTCTACATTATTAAATTCATATCCACATGTAGGGCACTTAACAGACATTGCAGGTATTATTTCACCACATGCAGGACATTTTTTTACTTTTGCAACAGCCTCTTGTTGCTTTTGACGTAATTTTTGAACTTCAGCATCAAGCATTAAGTCCACTTCATCTGGATCAACCCCTTCTAATAATGCACGTTTACGAATAACGGCTCTTTCTTGGTCTGTGATTACGCCATCAACTAATGACGCTTCAATCAATTTTTGTAAATCTTCTGAGAACATAATCTTATCTTTTATTTAATATTGGTTTACTTTGTCTTATTAATTCTTTCTCCAACTGTTCAATGCAAACATCTACATTTGTACAGCAAGCAGGGAAAAATATTATTTTCAAATAAAACTCCTTAGCAATCGGAAAACACTTGTCTATATCTACATCTTTTTTAGATTTATATAATAATGTAGCCATGTTCTTGATCATATTATTCATATAATCGTTTTCTCTTGGTGCAAAATGGGCAGCTATCCTTTCAATAAATGACCTCCCACCTGCTTTACCAATATATACTATTTTATATGGATTGAGTGAACGTTTTGTTAAATCTCGATTAGAAAGAAGTACCTCCTCAATATCATAAAAGAGATAAACTCCATTACAATAGTATGCAGGAAACATTAAGTCACTCAATTTCAAATCCTTCACTTTAATCCCAGGAATTGAGTTCAAATGATGAAAGACAGCAGAAATTGTACTTCTATTAATAGTACAATTCGAATTGAATAATCCAGGAATAGACTGAACATCAATGGCCAATTGAGGATTAATTGGCAACAAACTGCTATTATGTATAGGTTGTCTCATTTGTATTTTTGCCATAATTACTTATTTTGATTGTTCAATCTTTTCTTTTGCCCGATCCCTATCAGCCCATGAATATTGCATTGTTTGAACAGAATCTGAGACATTTTCAAGAGACATAGGTACTGCTTTAAAGAGAGGCATTATACGCTCAGCTAACCCTTCATTGTGTTTGCTAATGGCCAAATCAATAAGCATACTGCATTTCTGGTTGTATTTAGTAACAGAACGGATATAAAGATTATGTCCATCTTCCATCTTCCTCATATCATATCTGTCTTTAAAAGCAGTTCCTTCTGGTACAGGTGTTCCTTCTATAGGTACACTTGACAGCAGGAAAACAACACGATCAAGGCTCGACTTGTCACCATTTGCACAGAGATAAAGAGCCTCAGCATTAAACACTTCATCATAGGCTTTTTCATAATCAGGCTTACCTTGCATTCCTTCAAGGAGCTCATGAGCAGCCTCAAAATCATTTGCACGTAATGCATCTTGATAGTTATCATAACTAATCACTTCCTCAGTCTTGTATTTCTCTTTCAAGTCTGATTTTAGATTGCATGCTGTCAACATGGCTACAACAGCCAACAACATTAATAATTGTCTTCCTCGTATATTCATAACCTTATAACAATGCTAATCCAACTTTTGTCAACATAGGTAATGATGCATACATGGCTATGCCTGCGACACCTGTTACTACAGCGCCTGCTCCTAATCCCCAGAGGAATGGATGCTTTTTAAAAGATTCTACAATCTTACTACCAGAAGACCCACTCGAGGTATCACCACTATATGAAGATGAAGTTTGCGGCTTTGATACAGCTTGATCTGCAATCTTCATTGAGGCTTTTTGCTGATGTTGCAACTCTATTTGTTCTACAGCCAAACGCTCCAGTTCTATTTTCTGTTCATGTTTGATAGAATCCAGACGAACATCTTGAATATGCTTAACATAATTGTCGTAGAGTTTTGATGCCTCAGCATATTGTTTGGAGTTTGCTGGGATCATTTTCAGATATCCAGCAGCCATCGGATCGTATTGTTCACCCGCTGCAGCAATGGCATTCTTCATATCTGCCAGTGTTTCCGCTGCCTTTTGGTTTTTCATTTCTTCAAGCACTTGTCCTTGGCGCTTCTGGGCATAGTCAAAACAGGTTGTTGCCTGCTTAGGGACAGAAGCTAACAGGGCATAGGCTGTTTCGTAATCCTGCTTGTTGACATATTCTTCTACAATGGCCTTGAATCCTTGAGGATTACCATTATACCATGAAAAAATACGATCCGAAGCCGTTTTTATCATCTGCTGTAATGCAGGTGTGTTCTTAATATCATTGACAGCGTTTCTCGTAGCCTCAGTAAATGTTGCGCCAACGCCCTCTACATCTTCACTATGGGATGCATAGACATCGCCCGTTAACATATTGGCGACAACGAATGTAATGGTATATTTGCTCATCATTCGCTGGGGAGCGGTACCTGTAGCAGCATTTCCTGTTGGTGCCATCACCACTGCAAGTGCAAAGGCTGGGGAATTACCATAGCCTCCAACCCCATTCTGAGCAGCAATCTGCATCATCTTTCCTGCCATCAGCGATGAGGCTTCTTCAGTGATATCACCAGTGGCAGCAGGTGGAAGAACAGTCAGTTTAATATTGTTCTCAAACACGAGCGTTTGAATGTCTAACTTCAAACTGTCAAGTTCTGCCCTCTTTTTGTCGATAGCGGCCTGACGCTCAGCATCAGAGGTGAATACTTGTTCACGCTCTTTTGGAGCAAACTTCGTTCCTTGCTTGCCATTATTACATGCAACTAAGAGTGTTATTGCAAATAGTAATCCTAAGTATCTCATACGCACCTTATTATATTATAGACCACTAATCGTAATTAAGATCTCGCCTAACCCCTGAGCTTTGTTCGTTGCTTTCACACCAAGGTTTTTACGAATGGCTGAACGGAAATCACGAGCCCAATCATACACACTATTCTGGGTGCCGTCTTCATGAAGCAATTTAATACGAACATTCACAAAATAGATTTCATTATCGCTATTACGTTGCATCTTATATGCTCCCTTGATGGTATGGGTATTCAGATAATCCACGATCCAATCGGAATAAGTATCGCCTTCTGCATTTTCATCAGACAGTTTGATATTAGAACCTTTTTCTACTGCGACCCTGACTGTTACCTCACGCCCACGATAGAGAATATCAGAGAAATATTTAATAATATCTTCAGATAGCTTTGGGAGTTTGCCCTCTAAAGACTTTTGCAATGTCTCAGCAGCATTGGAAGTTTCAATACCAGTTTCGCTAATCGTAGCTACCACCTTATTTGTGTAAGCATCTAATGCACGAAGAGTATATGAGAGTTCACGCTTGCTTACATTATGACTGGCGAGATCCATCTTGTTCTTATAATCAAGTTCAAGGATGATGTCCGGCTGGGCTGTTGTTAGAAGTAAGGTCTTGGAATCCTTTTCCAGATCGTCAGCCATATCTGTCGCCTCCTGGGTATTAAGTTGTTTCAATGTCTGTTCCAAATCGTTTAGAGGATAGTTCATATCCACAAACGCTCCTTGAACAGTTGATAGAATCTGCTGATTATCATTGTTGGCAAGAAGATACTGCTGATAATCACGCAGTACGAACTTTCGACCATCAATCGTCTGTGTCTTTAGGGAGTTATACTCTTCGAGGAGATTATCACTTGGTAATACCATAATCGTAGGAAGCGCCTGCTGGACTGCATTCACATCCTCGCTTTCATAGTCACCTGAGGCAGAAGCCTTTTCTGTCAGACTCTTATTCTTTCCTCCAGAACAGGCAGAGATAAAGATTGCGACAGCAAATAATGAAAAACAGAAGGCTGCTTTATAAAATCGGTTTTCAGTCATTGTAGTTACTTCGTGCCCCCAGCACCTTTAGGCACATAAATTCAACATAGAAGCGTGGCACTGATATGTTCCATATCTCCTGTTGAAGGCCCTAGGAAAACCCAAAATGCAAGATATAGTAATAGCAGTCCACGCAAAGCGCGGAAGCTAATTACGCTGTCATCTGCATTTTATTGTGAAAGTTTCCTAGGCTTTACAACAGTCAGACAAGCATAACGCTCCTTTAATTCCCACAATGTCCTGGATGCGATTATATCGCTATCCGAGGGCAAATATAGGGAAAAATGCGCGGACTGCCAAATTTTTTCTTCACTTTTTTACTCATTGTCTCAGAATTTACAAAAATCATGCTACAAAGATATGAAAAATGGATGAGTTATCGCTCATCCATTTCGTCCATTCTCGTCATGGTATAATCATAGATCTCTTTCCTTACCAAATCTATAGGGATATGGGGATATCTGGCAGATAGTTTATTGGCTGATGATTGGTTCAGTCCCTTTAGATAAGTACCAGCAGAATAATTTGGGTCTTTGGATCTCATGAGTGAATCATGACTAGCATCAAGTACGATTGCTATATTCTTCTCCACAGCCTGCCTTATATCAGCCATCAATGAATCTTTTGATAAGTCCTCCTTCTTGGTTTCTGATGAAATCGCTTTCAGGTCTTCTTCAGCAAACTCCTGCTTTGGTGATTCCTGAATGATGGTGTCTGGCTTTGCTATCTCTTGTGTCTTTTCAAAGTTAACCTGTTCAGACTTAGGATAAAATAGGACACCAGCAACTATCGTAATGATGGGCAACAAAAGCAGCCATCGATTGAAAACCTTTTCTTTGGGGAGATGATTTATGACATCAGTTGTTGTTTGAAATCTGTCTGATGGATCAGTCTGCAGGCATTTTGCCTTCACCTTATTATATATAGAGGGCAGTGGGAGCGAATCCATGATTTTACCAATGGCATAGATATCAGTAGTGGCATTCACCTGAGAACCATTGATTTGCTCTGGTGCAGCATATTTGTCTGTTCGCCCCATCGTGTCAGTATAGCCATCTGTGTAGCAGAAGCCTAAATCAGTCAGTTTGACCTCTTGCCCTATGCGAGTCATCAGGATATTACTAGGTTTCAAATCAAGATGAACCACCTGATGCTGATGCAAATAGCCAACACCTTCCAAAAGTTGTGTCAGAAATCGATTGGTATTCTGAACTGACTTAAAGTAATCAGGATTATCCTTCACAAACGCTCCCAACGTCAGTCCATCCACATATTCTGTCAACAAATAATCATCGCCCTTTGCCACATAATGCACCAAATGAGGATGATCCAAATGAAAACCAATCTCAAACTCTTTCTGCAAAGCTGCCACATATCGAGGATCAGTGCTGAGTTCTGGCTTCAGACGCTTCATAAAATGGAGTTTGCCATATAGCTTCACACGATAGCAATCGCATGTTGCTCCACTGACTGGCAACAACTCAGCATCAGGAAACGACTTCTGAGCATCTGAGAACTCTGACAACTCCATAGACTAAAGGATCTTAAAACTGACACCCTGCGCCTTACCTGCAGTAAAGGCACCAAGGTCAATGCCTTCTCGCCACACATGACTCACCAGAAGAGGATAACCTTTCACAATGTGAGTGATGATGAGTTCATCGCCTATCTGGAGTTTGCTGTTCTGACTCTCCTTTACCATGAATCGTCCTTCGCCACTATATTCTAATTCTAACAAACGATCAGGAAGATAACTGATCTGAATACGCTGGCCTCCAGAAAGATCATTCACTCTGATTTCATCTTCAGCAGTATTAAAAGATGAGTTACTCTTATCATCGAAGCACTTCAGCGAATCCCAATTATCAAAATCCAAATAACGGGCAATGATATCAAGCGTCGATAATCTTGGTTCACGCTCATCTTCGATAAAGCCCAATAGTCGCTTCAAGGTATTCACACCAATATGCTCACCTGTCACTGATTCTATATCGAGTGCTAGGTATTCACAGTCAGCAGGCAAACGCAGTTCACGCTTAGCCTTCTGCTGCAGCAGGTCTTTTATGTAAGGAGAAAACTTCATACGTTGATTACTACGACTGCAAAGATAAGGCTTATTCTCCACACCACCAAATATTTCTGTCGCATTTTTAGTTCAACAGTCTCCCATCTCCCATCCATTTCGTCCACTGTCTCTAAATACTTGATGAAAGAAACTTTTCAATTGTGAATAATCGAGTTGCGTGTGGTATTAATCCCCAAAGTCTAAAAAAGGATTCCTCGCTCAGTGACACAGGGGGCAGACACTTCTTTGTCAGTTTCTCGCGACAGGAAATTGTATCATACATGCTATTTGTCGCATAAATAACTATCAGTCGCAACAAGTTGGAGAAGAAAGTAGCAGATTATTTGGAATGTACCTGGAAAGTCCATAACTTTGCACCAGCTTTTTGATTCATCTGCATTAGTTTGATAGTTATAAAATGTTTGGTTTGTTATTCTGAGTTAGTTCGTTTTTTCTAATTGTTTGTTTTAGGTTTGAACATATAAGGCTCGCAGGGATTGCGAGCCTTATATGCGTTTATTACTAAAAGACACAGAAGGGTCTGACCCCTTTGTGTCATTGTGCTTACGCCTTTTTGGGCGTTGTACTGATATTCACCAGATGGACGATGTTCAGATAAGGGATGCCGGTGTTGGCTTCGAGACCAATCTCACAGGTACGGCTGTTGGAATAGCCGACCTCGATCTTGTTCTTTTCTATCTGTGGACGCAGCTTACGCAGGCCGTACTTGTTCAACTCTGGGAAGGTGAAGCCGCGATCGCCGGCAAAGCCGCAACAGCCTACGCCCTCAGGTATGAGCACATTGTTCGAACATAGCTTGGCCAGGGCAATCATATCCTTGTCGACACCCATCTGACGGGTAGAACAGGTCAGGTGAATGGCAATGGGCTTGTCCGTAGGATGGAAGTCGAGACGATCCTTCAGATAGGTCATGATAAACTCTGCGGGCTCATAGAGCTTCATCTTCTTCATCACCTTCTTCATACGATGCAGACAGGGACTCTGACCACAAAGCACAGGATACTTACCCTGCTCGGAGGCTTTCCACAGGGCTGCCTCGAGCTCGGCACTCTTGCGGTCGGCGATGTCGAGCATGCCCTTCGACTCCCAGATCTGTCCGCAGCACATACGCTCCATGCCTTCAGGGAAGATGACCTCGTAGCCGGCCTTCGCCATCAGCTGGATGACCTCATCGACGAGGGCGTGCTTGAAAGGCGCTTCTTTCGAAAGACCCATCGTCTGGTTGATACAGCTGGGGAAGTAGACAACCTTCAGCGGTGAGTGCTCTTCCTCTTTATGAGGAATGGACTTCTCGATGATGAACTGGGTGAGGTCGCTCTTCTTGGGCTGGCGTTTCTTCTTGGGCATCGCCGTCGTCCATAGCGGCATACCCATCTTGTTCATCGTTCGGCAGACATTGGTCATCAGCGTAGGACCGAGGGTGATATGAGCCATATGGGCCACGTCGAGCACCACGCGCAGTCCGCTCTTGATGCCTGCCATGTGGTTGGCTGCAAACTCGCCGATCTTGCGGCCCATGGGGTTCTTGTTCATGTCGAGCTGGCGAATGAGGTGGGTCAACTCTCCTGTATTGATCTTCATGGGACATGAGGTTGAGCAGAGACCATCGGCAGCACAGGTCTGATCACCATAGTATTTATATTGCTGTCGCAGGGTGGCGGCACGCTCAGGATTCTGACCTGTCTTCTCCAGATAAAGAATCTCACGCTGAACGGCGATACGCATACGGCTCGAGAGGGTCAGGCCGCACGACATACAGTTGACCTCGCAGAAGCCGCACTCGATACACTTGTTGGCACGCTTCACCTGCTCGATGGTCTCCTTCGCCGTCGACTGGGTGGGATCCATCAGATAGTGGCCACCGTCGGGCACGCTGGCGAAGTCGTAGTCAAGCACGGGCAGTGGCTTCAGGCACTTGATGAAGCAGTCAGGATCATCATTGAAGATGACGCCCTGGTTCAACAGTCCCTCTGGATCGAAGATAGCCTTCAGCTCCTTCATCGTCTCGTAAGCCTTATCGCCCCACTCGTACTTCACGAACGGTGCCATGTTACGACCCGTTCCGTGCTCAGCCTTCAACGACCCGTCGTAGCCCTCAACCACCAGTTTGGCCACGTCGCGCATCATCTCTGCATAGCGAGCCACCTCGTGCTCGTCGGCAAAGCTCTGGTTCAGGATGAAGTGATAGTTGCCCTCGAAGGCATGACCGTAGATACAAGCGTCGGTGTAACCGTGATCGGCAATGAGCTTCTGCAGTTTCACGGTAGCCTCAGGCAGCGACTCGATGGGGAATGCCACATCCTCGATGAGACAGGAGGTGCCGATGGGACGCGTACCTCCCACGCTGGGGAAGATACCGCTTCGGATGGCCCAGTACTTGCCGTAGACGGCAGGATCCTCCGTAAACTCGGCTGGGATATAAAGCTTGAACTGACTCAGACATGCCTGGATCTTTTCGATCTTCTCCAGCAGCTGTTCGTGGGTGATGCCCTTGGTCTCCGTCAGGATGGCGGTGAGGCCCTTGTAATCGCCTGGCTCTACACCAGGAATCTTTCCAGCATCTACATCCTTCTTATACTGCAGATAGACGGGATCATCGACAGAAGCCAGCGACATATAGTCGAGCATCTCAGCCGACTTCACCACAAGGTTCTCTGCACTATAGGTCAGATCGTCCTCGCCTGCCTTCATCTTCTTCATCGCTACCACAGCCTCGCAACTCTCCTTCATCGTGAGGAAGTAGACCATCGCAGAGGCCTTGAAATTGTAGTCGTGGAGGGTCTTCATCGTCACCTCGGAGAGGAAAGCGAGCGTACCCTCAGAGCCTACCATCGAGTGGGCGATGATATCGAACGGATCATCGTAGGCCACCAGCGGACGCAGGTTCAAGCCCGTCACGTTCTTAATACTGTATTTGGTACGAATGCGCGAGGCCAGTGCTTCGTCGGCTCTCACCTTGTCGCGCAGGGCCTCTATCTTCTTGATAAACTCAGGATGGCTCTTACGGAAGTCCTCGCGGCTCTTCTCGTCGCTTGTGTCGAGCACCGTTCCATCTGTAAGGATGATTCTGGCAGAAACCATCATACGGTCGCTGTTGGCATGCACACCGCAGTTCATACCCGAGGCATTGTTGATGACGATACCTCCGACCATCGCCGAACCGATAGACGCGGGATCGGGCGGGAACACACGTCCGTAGGGCTTCAGAATCTCATTGACACGGGCGCCCACGATACCTGGCTGCAGCCTGATGGTGTCCTGATTCTCGCCAATCTCGTACTTCTCCCAGTGCTTGCCTGCCACGATCAGCACGCTGTCGGTACAGCTCTGTCCTGAGAGCGAGGTGCCTGCTGCACGGAAGGTGAAGGGTAGCTTGTACTTCCGACAGAGGCGCACGATCTTAGCGATCTCGGCTTCGCCATCGCTACGGAGGACAACCTTGGGAATCTGACGATAGAAACTGGCGTCGGTTCCCCATCCAAGGGTACGGAGTTCATCGGTGTAAATACGGTCAGACGGCATAAATTGTCTGAGGTCTGTAAGGAATTGATTCATCATAGGGCTATATAGGTTTTTACGTTATACTTTGGGGCAAAGATACGAAAAAGAAGTGAAAAGTAAAAGGCGAAAAGTGAAATATTTTCTGCTATTTTTGTTTTTTTTACTAAAAATAATGTTGTTATCTCGCAAAATCTTCGTATATTTGCCGAAAATCGTCACTGACGAGTAACTAAGAACTTCAAAAATAGTATAAACGCATCAAATATTCAAACCTATGACAGCTCTCATTTCTGTGATCCCGATCCTATTGCTCATTGTCCTGATGATGGGCTTTAAAGTGTCTGGTTATAAGAGTGCGGTAGTCACTCTTATCGTAACAATCCTTCTGGCTCTGTTTGCCGTGCCTGCGATGGGTATCGTGCCTGAGAAGTATGCTGGCGTCTCAATCTTCGGCATCACCATCTGGTCGGTGGTCGAGGGTTTCCTGAAGGCCTGCTTCCCGATTATCCTGATTATCATCTGCGCCATCTTCAGCTATAACATCCTTTGCGAGACGAAGGAGATTGAGACCATCAAGACGCAGTTCATCCAGATGACCTCGGACAAGGGTCTGCTGGTATTGTTGCTGACGTGGGGTCTTGGAGGTGTGCTCGAAGGTATGGCTGGTTTCGGAACGGCTGTGGCTATCCCTGCCGCCATCCTTATCGGACTGGGCTTCAAGCCGATGTTCTCAGCCGTTATCTGTCTGGTAGCCAATACGGTGGCCGTAGGCTTCGGTGCTGTGGGTCTGCCCGCCACGACGCTGGCCAACCAGGTAGCTGCCAGTGGTGTGGCTACGCCTGAGGAGCTCTGCGAGGTGGCTACGTTCATCATATTACAGCTCTCACTGATGTTCTTCATCACCCCGTTCCTCATCCTCATGATGACCGATCGCACGAAGATTGTGAAGAACATCACCATCGCTCTCTTCGTAGGTGCGTTCTCCATCACCGTACAGTTCTGCTGTGCCCACTTCATCGGTCCTGAGACACCAGCCATCCTGGGTTCTGTAGCTGCCATCATCGCGATGCTGATTTACAACAAGCTCTTCATCAAGGATGAGAATCCTGCCGACGAGGTGAAGGTCGAGAAAAAGAAGTTCGGTACCGTGAAGACGCTCAAGGCGTGGAGCGTCTATGGTCTGATCATCTTCTTCATCCTGATCAGCAGCAAGATCGTTCCTCCCATCAATGAGCTGCTCAACGGCACTCTCGTCACGAAGTTCGAGCTGCCCGTCATCGGCAATACCTTCAAGTTCGGCTGGCTGTCGAATGCCGGTCTGATGATCTTCCTGGGTGCCATGATCGGCGGTCTGATTCAGGGTATGAGCTTCGGCCGACTTATGAAGCTGCTTGCCAAGACCACCATCAACCTACAGAAGACGGTGGTGACCATCTGCTGTCTTGTGGCTATGGCTATGCTGATGAACAATACTGGTATGACGAACGATATCGCCAAGGGCCTCGTACTGCTCACAGGCGCTGCCTTCCCGTTCTTCGCTCCGCTGATTGGTTCGATCGGTACCTTCGTGACGGGTTCGGCTACGAATGCCAACATCCTCTTCGGTAAGCTGCAGGCTACAGCTGCCAGCGACCTCGGACTGGTGAACCAGGGCACCTTCTTCGGTGTCAGCGGTAATGAGACCAACTGGCTCGCTGCTGCCAACTGTGCAGGCTCTGAGGGTGGTAAGCTGCTGTCACCTCAGTCGATAGCCATCGCTACTGCCGCCTGCGACATGGAGGGTCAGGATGGTGACATCATGCGTAAGACAATGCCGTTTGCCATCTTCTGGATACTGATGAACGGTCTGATGGTATTCCTTGGATTACACGTCATCTAAACAAAATAATAATCCCCAGCCGATTGGTTGGGGATTATTGTTTATCTGTTTACCAGACTCTTTGCTTTTTTCAGCAGGGCTTCTGAGGGTTCTGCCGCAGCGTCGCAGGGCACAAGGTACCAGCGCACTGTCCAACTGAGTTCCTCCTTAGGTTGCAGGGTCGTGTAGGCGCCCTGACTCTCGAGTTCGATATAGGTCTTGCCTCTGTTCAGATAGACCTGGATCTCGGCCTCTCCAGGGGCTGGCTGACTGGCCTCGAGATCGGCAAAACGCTTGACCAGCAGGAGGCCGTTGTTGCAGTAGGCGAGCCATCCTGTGCCGTCGGCATTCACCTTGCGGTTCTCGCCTGCCTCATCAGTCGTAAACCACGCAGCGTGACAGGCCTCCTTGAAGTTCATCAGTCCTGCGGGCCAGATGCTGTCGACGGGAGCCTCGAAGAATATCAGACCGCCTTCATTCTGTACGCGTGTAATCTCCCAGGGAGCCACCTTCCTGGTCTCGTCGCTCTCGTTGATGAGGCAATAGGTGATGACGATGCTCTGGTCCTGTGCGTCGGTCTTGAACTCCTTGCGCATCCTGAACTTCAGCTTGTCGTTCACCTCACTGGTCATCTTCAGCACATCGCCGTCCTTCTCAACCGTATAGGGCTTCTTGTCGTACTCAGGCACAGGGGGCCAATACCATTCCTTCTGAGGACTGGTCCAAAAAGTGCTGCCGAATGACTCAGGCCATTTCAACTGTGAGAGCACTTCCTTGTCATCATACTTAAAGGAGAGAATCTTACCACCATGGGCGGCATCGATGAGCATCGTCAGGTTACCATTCTTCAGGCTGTATTGGCCTTCCTTTTCGTCTTGAACATCTGTGGTAGCTGCTGATGCTTCCAAACATCCGATGGTCGCAGCCATCAGGAGCATTGTCAGTAAACGTTTCATAAGCTTATTACTTCTATAGTTGATAATCGATTATTAACTATATAACGCAATGCGAAGCGAAAAGTTGAATGTGGGGTCAGATAATTATAGAATGTTAACGTTAGGGCATAAAAAAGTCTCCCACCCAGAGGCAGGAGACTTCTTCGTTATAGCGTTTTCGGATTAATATCCAGGATTCTGCCACATACCATCAGCAGTAGAGGTGTACTGGATGACGCCGTCGGCTCCCTGTGTACCAGGGAAGGTTATGACGTTGGTACAAGCCTCCAACTCAGCCTCAGGAATCGGACGATAATAGTGGTAAGCATTGATGTTGCCTGAAGCCTGACCATTGTAAGTCTTCACACGGTCCAGAAGAGTGTGTGTACGCTTCAGGTCGAACCAGCGCTGCTGCTCACCGCAGAGCTCGAGAGCACGCTCGTCGAGGATGGTGTTGATGGTAACAGTACCACTGATAGAGTTATCCTTACCAGAGATAGCACGTGCAGCACGGAGCTCATTGAGCGTTCCAAGAGCGTTGCCACCAGTAGCGAGCTGGCACTCAGCCTTGATCAGATACATCTCAGCCAGACGGAATACGATAGCATCGCGATAGGTGATGTCGTGTGTAGGATACTTAGAGTTGTACTGGTCGTCGAGGAACTTCTTGATACCAGGATATGACTTCCAACCACCGATGTTCACGTTGTTGTAACGGCCATCGCCATAAACATCAGAAACCTCTTTCTTATTCTGTGTAGGAACGGCTGTCATATCACCAGATGTGAATACAGGAATGTCACCACCGAAGGCGAACTGGATACGATAACGATCCTTTGCCCATGCCTGCTTTGCCTTACCCTCAGGAGAATCACCATCCATGTAGCAATAGTAGATAGCGGTATCACCCTGGTTGAAGTAGTTACCGTCAGCAGCGTAAGCCACCTCAGGATCGGTCATGAACTGACCCAACTTCGGATAGTGGTTAGGACGGTTGCCCTCAAGACCCTTAGGAATGTTATAGTGGGTCAGCATGGTAGCATCACAACGCTGGTCAACATCACGGATCTCCTCAAAGATCTTCCAGAGATATGGGGTTGTGGTGTAGCGGGTGAAACCACGTCCGTAAGGAGAGTAGTACTTGTCAACAGTTACCTGCTGGCCAGTGAGTTTACTCTTGATAGAAGCAGTTGAAGTACCAAGTACACGAACGAACAGACGGTCGTCGCCAGTACCGTTACCACCCACGTCACCAGAGTTACCATTGTTCCACATCGGCACGAACATCAGGTTCATAGCCGAACCACCACGGCTGTAGCCTGTACGGGTGATCAGAGAGTTGAAGCTCTGATGAGTACCACTGGCATTAGTCTTATAGCGATAAGGGATACAGTTCTCTGTTGTCAGATCGTTGTTATAGTATACACCCCAGATAGCCTCCTTATTATCCTGTACAGCCTCATTGTTCAGGTTCCAGGTGTCGCTGTAGCGGCTATAGAAAGAAGCGCCAGAGTTAGCGATCACATCCTCAGCAGCAGCCTGAGCTACAGAATAGTAGCTCTTGTCACCCAGCCAAGAAGCGATGAAGAGGGCAGTACGAGCCTTCAGGGCCTCAGCAGCATAGAATGTAGCACGAGCCTGGAGACCACCATTGGCCTTCTTCTGTGTAAAGTTGGCATTCTTGAAGTGAGCCATTGACTCATCAATGTCAGTCATGATGTTCTTGAGAACCTCAGCCTCAGGCACACGTGTAGGAGCTGTAGAAACAGGAGCAGCTACTGGTGTGGTGGTGTAAGGAATCGGGCCCCATGTAGAAACCATCTGCAGATAGTAGAGGGCACGGAGGAACTTCACCTCACCCTTGTACTGTTCTTTCTTAGCGTCAGTAATCACTGTGTTCTTGTCGATGTACACGAGTGCATTGTTGCAGACGTCAACAGCATCGTAGAACATTTCCCAATAGTGATCGAGACAGGGGTCGTCAGCCGTATTTCCATCAAGAGAACGGGCTGTGAAAGTATATGAAGTCAGTGACTTCTGCTTGTTGTCAAATCCTGCGAGGAAGAGGTCACTACCGCACTCTGTCAGACCCAGACCAGCCTCCTTGCCCCACCAGCCACGGGTGTATGCGTAGCATGAGTGTACCAGACCCTCAATACCTGTGCCAGTGGCGTAGGTCAGGTCGGCAGTCATACCAGTCTTGTTGTCCTCATTGAGATAGTCGGAGCAAGACGTAGTGCCCATCAGGGCAATGGCTGCTAATGCAAATGCAAATATCTTTTTCATATTCTGTAATCTTTTAATCTTTATATTAGAATGAAACATTCACACCAACGATAACCTGCTTAGCAAGAGGGAAGTTGATAGAACCACCTGCCTCGGGGTCGAACTTATCCACCTTAGAGAAGGTGATGTAGTTCTTCAGAGAGCAGTAGATCTTGGCGTTAGAGATACGAACCTTCTCAAGCCAAGGCTTGTGAATGTTCCAGCTCAGGGTAATATCCTTGATCTTCAGGAAGTCAGCCTTCTCATAGAGAAGTGAAGTCATGTAGGTCGTGTAGATATTAGAGTAACCTGTACCGTTTGAACCTGGAGAGGGGAACTTGGCACCTTGATTTGATGGTGTCCAGTAGTCAACGTCTGCCCAGTTAGCATCACCGTCGTTCAGACCCAGTGCATTGTTCTTGGCATACTGGAAGTAACCGCCCAGACGAGCCATTGCCTGAATGCTCAGAGAGAAGTCCTTGTAAGTGAAGGTATTGGTCAAACCGATGATGTGCTTCGGAGAGCGCTGGTAAACGATCTTGTCGTTCTCGTCAATCACGTTGTCACCATTGGTATCGGTAATCTTCAGAGTACCTGGTGTACCATAGTTGGCGATAGGAGCGGTGAAGCCAGGATGTGCAGCAAGATACTGATCGTATTCACCAACGCCCCAGCAGCCTGTAGTCTCATAGTCGTAGTAGATGCTCAGAGGCTCACCTACGATGAGGGCTGTCGTACCTGTTACGTTCTTGTCCATACCGTCAGCCAGTTTCTTCAGCTCGTCCTTAGAGTTTGTATAGCTGGCATTGATGTCCCAAGAGAAGTCCTTGGTCTTAACAGCCAGAGCGTTCAGGGCGATCTCAAGACCCCTACCCTTTGACTCACCTACGTTAGAGAGGATAGAAGTGAACACTGAAGAAGCAGGATTGGTAGCATAGTAGAGCAGATCCTTGGTGTTGGAGATATAGTAGTCGATCGAACCGTTGATACGTCCACCCAAGAAACCGAAGTCAAGACCGAAGTCGAGAGAAGAGGTTGTTTCCCATGTCAGCTCAGGATTGCTCAGTGACATCGGGATGAAGTCTGTAGCCGAGCCAGGAGTCGTGTTGAATACGGTAGCAATCGTCTGATAGGGATCAACGGCAGCATTACCAGAAACACCCCATGCTACACGGAACTTCAGGTTGTCGAGCCAAGACTTGGTTCCCTCCATGAAGTTTTCCTCTGAGATACGCCAACCAGCAGATACTGAGGGGAAGTAACCCCACTTCTTGCCTTCAGCGAGTACTGAAGAACCATCAGCACGAATAGAAGCAGATACCAGATAGCGATCAGCGTATGTGTAGTTAACACGTCCGAAGAATGACAGCATGCGTGACTTCACGTAAGCAGATGTGTAGTTTACGTCGCTCTGCATCTTGGTAACATCATACCACTGCTGAGTGTAGTAGTGCTCCTGACCAGCAGTACCGTTCAAGTCCAGACTCTCTGTTACAGTCTGAGAAAGCTCATGGCCGAGCAGAACGGTCAGATCGTGCTTCTCTGCAAATGTGGTAGAGTAGTTGATGGTGTTCTGCCAGTCAATGTTTGTACGGATAGCAGGATTGTTCTGCATATAAGTCGTAGTAGGAGCCTGGTAGCGGTTTACTGAATGATAGTCGTTGTACATACCAGAACGCGAGTTACGACGGTCAACAGCAAACTGAGACTTCAGGGTCAGACCCTTGATCGGAGTCAGCTGCAGATAAGCACTACCCTGATAACGAGTGGTCTCAATATTCCTTGAGTAGTTGTCACCCTCGTCCATCAATGGGTTTACGTGAGCAGGATAGAGCACGTTAGGAGTCTCGTTGATGCTTCCGTCGGGCAGATAAGCCGTTGTCAGAGAAGTCATCTTACGAGCGCGGTCGAATACAGAGTTGTTACGAGAGTCGTGGCTCTTGTATGTGAACGCCATGCTGGCGCCAACCTTTACCACCTTATTAATAATATGGTCGATATTGGCACGTCCACCATAACGGTTCATCTGATCATGCTTCAGAAGACCCTTATCGATCATTCCAGACAGAGAGACGCTGAAGTTGGTCTTCTCGTTACCACCGCTGACGCTGGCCTCATAGTTCTGAGAGGTAGAGTTCTGCATGAACAGGTCATACCAGTCAACAAAGTCGCCACGAGCAATCAGGTCGGCAATCTTGTAATCGTCGTTACCAGCAATCGTGGTCTCGCCAAATACATCGCTGTAAGTCTTATTGGAAGAACCCCAGTTGCCTGATTCGAGGTCTGCCTTATAGTTCTCACGGTCAACGAAACGCTGAACCTCAGTATTTCCGTACATGCTCTTGACAGCGTTAGTAGGGCTCTTGAAAGCCAGATAAGCGCTGAAGTCAACACGGGTCTTACCACTCTTACCACGCTTGGTGGTGATGATGATAACACCGTTTGCACCCTTGGTACCGTAGATGGCTGTCGAAGCAGCATCCTTCAGAACGTCCATCGACTCGATGTCATTGGCAGCTACGTCAAGGTCACCGCTGTACTCTACACCGTCAACGATGATCAGAGGAGAGTTGCTGGCAGAAATAGAACGGTTACCACGAAGGGTGATGCTCACACCTGCACCAGCCTGACCACTGCTCTGGGTCATGTCGACTCCAGGAACCTTAGCCTGCATGGCCTGCATGGCGTTTGGAGCTGCAACCTGTGCAATGTCGCCCTGCTTAACGCTGGCAACAGCACCTGTCAAGTCCTTCTTCTTCATCGTACCGTAACCAACGACCACGATTTCGTCGAGGCCCATTGCATCTTCCTGCATGGTTACGTTAATACTGCTCTTACCGGAAACAGAGATCTTCTGATCCTTGTAACCTACGTAAGAAATCCTTAAGACACCATTCTCAGGAACGTCCTTGATAGAGAAGTTACCGTCGAAGTCGGTCACGCCACCGATAGTGGTACCGTCAACGAGAATACTTACACCAATCATGGGCTCACCTGCAGTGTCAACTACAG
>JAEEGI010008359.1_pt1 | contig 22878 bp, 18 predicted proteins | sample 8958751 | NCBI WGS metagenome assembly JAEEGI01 (sample SAMN16246545, study PRJNA631951) | gut metagenome | biome: gut microbiome; feature: rumen; material: KS-attached | host: Bos | place: Iran: Karaj | collected 2018-10 | reverse complement strand
GACCATGGCAGTACAGCATTTCAACGCAAACAGCTTTAACGAGGCGATCGCCTCCGGCACGACGCTTGTCGATTTCTGGGCGACCTGGTGCGGCCCCTGCCGCATGCAGGCTCCGATCCTGGATGTCTTCGAGGCCGAGATGGGCGCGACGGTAAAGGTCGGCAAGGTCGACGTTGACGAGGAGCCGGGTATCGCTCAGCGCTTCAATATCTTCAGCATCCCGACCATCATCGTTTTCAAAGACGGCAAAGAGACGGCCCGCACCGTCGGCGTAACGGATCTGAACGGCCTGAAAAGGCTTGCCGGCGCTTGACAAAAGGTGAATCTTATTCTATAATTTCCAAGAACTGCGAAGAAGGGCAGGAGTAAACGCACATCGTCAGCCACAGAGAGGGTTCGTTTGGTGAAAGATCCCGCTTGCGACGCGTTGAAGGTCGGCCCGGAGCATCTGCCGTGAAACAAGAGTAGCGGCGGACGGCCCTCCCCGTTACAGGAGCATGAGCGCCGCCGATGATCGGCGGAATTCAGGTGGTACCGCGGTATTTTATCGCCCTGAGGTTATTATGCCTCAGGGCGTTTTTGATTGACAGGGGGCGATCACGTGGAGAACAGAGCGTCGTTTTTCGGCGGACTTCTCCGATCCGTTGCGTTGGAAGGCACGGAAAAACGATAACGAAAGGATTGGAGAATCGAACATGAAAGAATTGCCGAAAACCTACGACCCGAAATCGGTCGAAAAAAACATATACGATCTTTGGATGAAGGGCGGATACTTCAAGGGGACGATCGACCCGGAGAAGAAGCCGTTCTCCATCGTCATGCCGCCTCCCAACGTCACGGGCCAGCTCCACATGGGCCACGCCCTCGACGCGACGCTGCAGGACATCCTCACGCGCTATAAGCGCATGCAGGGCTATTCCGCCCTGTGGCTGCCCGGCGTCGACCACGCGGGCATTTCCACCCAGGTCAAAGTCGAAGAGGTGCTCCGGAAAGAGGGCAAGACCCGCTACGATCTGGGGCGCGACAAGTTCCTCGAGCGCGTCTGGGCCTGGAAGCAGAAGTACGGCGACCGCATCGTCGAGCAGCAGAAGAGCATGGGCGTGTCCTGCGACTGGGACCGCAACCGCTTCACGATGGACGAGGTCTGCGCCCGCGCCGTTCGCGAGACCTTCTGCAGCCTGTATGAAAAGGGACTGATCTACAAGGGCCGCCGCATCATCAACTGGTGCCCGGACTGCCGCACCGCGCTCTCGGACGCCGAGGTCGAGTACAAGGATATCCCCGGACACTTCTGGTATATCCGCTACCCGATCGAGAACTCCGACGAGGAGCTGATCATCGCCACGACGCGTCCCGAGACCATGCTGGGCGATACGGGAGTGGCCGTCAATCCCGCGGACGAACGTTACACCCACCTTGTGGGCAAAAACGCGATCCTCCCGCTCGTCGGCCGTAAACTCCCGATCGTGGCGGACGACTACGTCGAACTCGGCTTCGGCACCGGCGCGGTCAAGATGACGCCCTGCCACGATCCCAACGACTACGAGGTCGGCCTTCGTCATAACCTCGATCAGGTCCAGTGCATCGACGAGGACGCGAAGATCATCAACGGCGGCAAGTACGACGGCATGGACCGCTATGAGTGCCGCAAGGCCATCGTGGCCGATCTCGAGGAGCAGGGCTATCTTGTCAAGGTCGAGCCTTACAGCCACAACGTCGGCTGCTGCTACCGCTGCGGCACGGTCGTCGAGCCGCTCACGAGCCCGCAGTGGTTCGTGAAGATGAAGCCTCTTGCCAAAAAAGCGATCGAGGTCGTCAAGGACGGCCGCATCAAGTTCGTGCCAGAACGTTTCTCGAAGACCTATCTCAACTGGATGGAGAACGTGCACGACTGGTGCATTTCCCGCCAGCTCTGGTGGGGCCATCAGATCCCGGCCTGGTACTGCGACGACTGCGGCGAGATCACCGTCTCGCGCGAGGACGCGACGGAATGCGCCCACTGCGGCAGCAAGCACATCCACCGCGACGAGGACGTGCTCGACACCTGGTTCTCCTCCGCGCTCTGGCCCTTCTCGACGATGGGCTGGCCGGAGAAAACGCCGGAGCTCGGCTACTGGTATCCCACAACCGTCATGGTCACGGGCTACGACATCATTTTCTTCTGGGTCGCGCGCATGATCTTCTCGGCCATGGAGCACCTTGACGAGATCCCGTTCCGTACCGTGTTCATCCACGGCCTCGTGCGCGACAGCCAGGGCCGCAAGATGTCCAAGTCCCTCGGCAACGGCATCGACCCGCTGGAGATGTGCGAGCTTTACGGCGCGGACGCGCTGCGCTTCAACCTCATCACCGGCAACTCGCCCGGCAACGACATGCGCTTCTACGTCGAGAAGTGCGAGGCCATGCGCAATTTTTGCAACAAGCTCTGGAACGCCTCGCGCTTCGTGATGATGAACCTCACGATCGAGAAAAACGAGCTGCCGGAGAAGCTGGAGATCGAGGACAAGTGGATCCTCTCGAAGCTCAACGACGTCACGCGCGAGGTCTGCGAGAACATGGACAGCTTCGAACTCGGCGTCGCGGCCGGCAAGATCTACGACTTCATCTGGGACAGCTACTGCGACTGGTACATCGAGCTGACCAAGCCGCGCCTCAACGGCACGGACGAGGAGAGCAAGCTCGCCGCGCAGAAGGTGCTGCTCTATGTGCTTACCGAGATCCTCAAGCTCCTGCACCCCTTCACGCCCTTCATCACGGAAGAGATCTTCCAGGCCATCCCGCATGACGGAGAGGCGCTGATGATCGAGCGCTATCCGAGCTACCGCGAGGAGCTGTCCTTCCCGCAGGACGAGGAGAACTTCGAGATCGTGATGAACGCGATCAAGGCCGTCCGCGCCCGCCGCAGCGAGATGAACGTCCCGCCGTCGAAGAAGGCGCACCTGCTGATCGCCACCGACAGAAAGGCGGCCTTCGAGGCCGGATTGAGCTACCTGTCCAAGCTCGCCTACGCCAGCGAGGTCAGCGTGCTCGACGCGCCGCCCGAGAAGACCGACGGTATGGTCGGCGTCGTCACCGACAACGCGCGCATGTTCATGCCGATGGCGGAGCTCGTCGACATGGAGAAGGAAAAAGCGCGTCTGGAAAAAGAGCTTGCCAACGCCGAAAAGCAGCTCGCCGGGCAGATCGCGAAGCTCTCGAACGAGAACTTCGTCAAGCGCGCGCCCGAGGCCGTCGTCAACACCGAACGCGAAAAGAAGGCCAGGCTCGAGGCCCTGATCGAAAACCTCAAAGCCTCGCTCGCCGCATTCGGCGCGTAAAAAAGCATCACCGCCCGACGGGAAACGACCGTTTCCAACCATCCCGAAAGCATATAATGGCATCGCACTTGCGAAAGTGCGGTGCCATTTTTTTACGGGAGAGAAACGATATGAAATACGCAGCGTCCTTTGTCTCCGGCAGACTGACCGTCTACCTCGCCGGAGAGCTTGATCATCACGCGGCGGGAGAGGCGATCCGCGTCATCGGCGAGCTGATCGAGGACAACATGCCGCGCGAGTGCGTGCTGGAGCTCTCCGGTCTGAGCTTCATGGATTCCTCGGGGATCGCCGTGATCATCAACGCGGTCCGCCGGATGAAGGCGCTCGGCGGCCGACTGACGGTGGAAAAACCCGCGCCGCAGCCGCGCAAGGTCCTGGAGGCCTCCGGGATCGAGCGGCTGATCGCTGTTGCCGCGGGGACATAAAGGAGAAGCTACATGAAAGAATCAAACTACATCAAACTGGAATTCCCGAGCCGCAGCAGCAACGAGTCCTTCGCCCGCGCCGCGGCCGCGGCCTTCGCCGCACAGCTCGACCCGACGCTCGAGGAGCTCGGCGACATCAGGACCGCGGTCTCCGAGGCGGTGACGAATGCGATCGTCCACGCCTATCCCGATACGATCGGCCGGATCCTGATGCGTCTGCGCATCCTGAACGGAAACGTGCTGGAGATCATGGTCAAGGATTTCGGCAAGGGCATCGAAAATGTCGAAGAGGCGCGCAAACCGCTGTTTACGACCGGCGGCAGCGAGCGCAGCGGCATGGGCTTCACGATCATGGAGAGCTTCATGGACAAGCTGCGCGTCCGCTCCGTCCCGGGGAAGGGAACGACCGTCGTGATGCAGCGTGCGATCCGGCTGCGCGTCGGAAAGCGATGAGCGAGGATCTCTACGCCGATATCCGTCTTGCCCAGCAGGGCGACCGCCAGCGGGCGGGGCGGCTTGTGGAGGAAAACGCGGGGCTGATCTGGAGCGTCGTGCGCCGCTTCACCGGACGCGGCGTGGACGCCGAAGACCTCTATCAGCTCGGCTGCGTGGGGCTGCTCAAGGCCATCGACGGCTTCGACGAGCGTTTCGGCACGCGCTTTTCGACCTATGCCGTGCCCAAGATCTCCGGGGAGATCCGCCGCTTCCTTCGCGACGACGGCGCGGTCAAGGTCAGCCGCGGCGTCAAGGAGCAGGCCGCGCAGATTCGCGCGGCGCGCGGCGCGCTCGAGCAGCGCAACGGGCGCGAGCCGACGCTTTCCGAACTCGCGCGGGAGACGGGGCTTGAGGTCGAGGAGATCGTTCTGGCGCAGACGGTCACGGGCCCGACGGAGAGCCTGCAGCGCGAGAGCGGCGAGGACGGTTTCTCGCTCGAGCTCGTTCTGGGCGACTACTGCGCGGAGGAAAGGATGCTCGAAAGCGTCTCGCTTCGCGCCGCGATCGAGCGGCTCCCCGAGCGCGAGCGGCAGGTGATCGCGCTGCGCTACTTTCACGGCATGACGCAGCAGAGCTGCGCCCGCGTGCTGCACGTCTCGCAGGTGCAGATCTCGCGGCTTGAGCGCCGCGCCATCGAAAAGCTGCGCGAGCATCTGGCGGAGGAATAAAAAGCAAGGGCTGAGGAAAGCCCTTGCTTTTTGCACTTGTGAAGCATGCGCGGATGTGATACAATCGCAGCCATGGACGACTTTACAAGACGCTTTGTCGAGGCACGCAAAAACGTCGTGCGCTCGGACTTTACAAAACTCAATCCGATGCAGCAGGAGGCCGTGCTCGCCACGGAGGGCCCCCTGCTGATCCTCGCGGGCGCGGGCAGCGGCAAGACGACGGTCCTGATCAACCGCATCGCGAACCTGCTCCGCTATGGCTCCGCCTCAGACAGCGAGCGGCTGCCGGCCGGAGCGGATGAGGCGATGCTCGAGACCCTGCTTCGCGGCGGAGAAGAAGCAAAGCGCTGCGCCGCGCTCGACCCCGTCGCGCCCTGGCGCATCCTCGCCATCACCTTTACCAACAAGGCGGCGGGCGAACTCAAGGACCGGCTCGAGCGCATGCTCGGCGAAACGGCCGGGGACATCTGGGCCTGCACCTTCCATTCCGCCTGCGTGCGCATGCTGCGCCGCGACGCGGAAAAGCTCGGCTTCCCGGGCAATTTCACGATCTACGACACAGCCGACAGCCAGAGCCTCGCCAAGAAGATCATCAAGGACATGGACCTTGATGAAAAATCCTTCCCGGTCAAAGCCGTGCTCGCGGAGATCAGCCGCGCCAAGGACGCCGGCGTGACGGCGGCGGAGTATTGCAGGCAGGCCGAGGCCTCAGGCGATATCCGCCGTATCCGCATCGGCAGGATCTTTACCGAGTACATGCGCCGGATGTTCGCAGCGGGAGCGATGGATTTCGACGACCTGCTCTTTTTCACGGTCAAGCTCCTGCAGGAGAACGAGGAGACGCGCAGCTACTGGCAGAGGCGTTTCCAGTATGTGCTGATCGACGAGTATCAGGACACCAACCATCTGCAGTATCTCTTTGCAACACTCGTCTCGGGCGGCTGGGGCAATATCTGCGTCGTCGGCGACGACGACCAGAGCATCTACAAGTTCCGCGGCGCGACGATCGAGAACATCCTCTCGTTCGAGGACGAATACCGCAATTGCCGCGTGATCCGGCTCGAGCAGAATTACCGCAGCACCGGCCGAATCCTCGACGCGGCCAACGCCGTCATCCGCAACAACATGGGCCGCAAGGGCAAGGAGCTCTGGACGAACGCCGGACGCGGCGATCCGATCGAGCTGTACGTGGCGGACAACGAGAACGACGAGGCGCAGTACGTCGCCTCAAAGATCATGGGCGACTACGGCCGCGGCGCCAACTGGCGCGACCACGCCGTGCTCTACCGCATGAACGCCCAGTCCAACCAGCTCGAATACGCCTTCAAGCGCAACGGCATCCCGTACCGCATCATCGGCGGCACGCGCTTCTTCGACCGCGCGGAAGTCAAGGACATGCTGGCGTACCTCTGCGTGATCGCCGTGCCGGGAGACGAGCTGCGCCTGACGCGCATCGTCAACAACCCGCCGCGCGGCATCGGAGAAAAGAGCGTGCAGACCGCCGTCGAACTCGCACGGCAGAACGGCACGACGCTCTTCGACGTGCTCGAAAGGGCCGACAGCTTCCCGGAGCTGAGCCGCAGTTCGCTGCGCATGCGCGAATTCGCGGCCATGATCCGCTCGCTGCAGGCCTTCGCGGAGAACAACACGCCCGATCTGCTGCTCGACGAGCTGATCGAAAAGAGCGGCTACATCCGAATGCTCGAGGAGCGCAACACCGTCGAGGATATGACCCGCGCCGACAACGTGCGCGAGTTGAAAACCAGCATCATCCAGTTCATGCGGCAGTCCGGCGACCGGACGCTCGCGGGCTTTCTCGCGGACGTCGCGCTGTATACGGATCTTGACAACTACGACAAGGACGCAGACAGCGTCGTGATGATGACGATCCACAGCGCGAAGGGGCTGGAGTTTTCCACCGTCTTCCTCGTCGGTATGGAGGAGACGATCTTCCCGGGACTGCGCGCGATCGGCGACGAGGAGGAGATGGAGGAGGAGCGCCGCCTCTGCTACGTTGCGATCACAAGGGCAAAGGAAAAGCTCTGTCTCACCGGCGCGCGCCAGCGCATGATCTTCGGCCGCACGAACGTCAACAAGGTCTCCCGCTTCGTCGAGGAGATCCCGCCGGAGCTGATCGACCACAAGAACATCCCGAAGGGTTACGATTACCACGAACGGCGTCAGCAGCTCGGCTTCGAGTTCCATAGCAGCGTGACGAACAAAAGCTATGCGATCCGCCCGAGCGCGCCGAAGAGCGCCGCGCCGAAGAGCGCGCCGGGCTTCTCGCTCGGCGACCGGGTGAAGCACAAGGCCTTCGGCCCGGGCAGGATCGTGAAGATGACGCCGATGGGCGGCGACTACCTGATCGAAGTCGCGTTCGAGGAAAAGGGCACGAAGAAGCTGATGCTCCGCGCCGCGGCGCTGGTCATGGAAAAGCTCTGAAGAACGACAAAACCGGATCTGCCCCGTTTTCAAGCGGGGCAGAATCCATGACGGAAAGGAAAAGCAGAGAGATGATCCGCGTAAGGCCCTCGTTTGCCGACCGCTTTGTCTGCACGGCCTCGCGCTGTGCGCACAGCTGCTGCATCGGCTGGGAGATCGATATCGACCCTGCGTCCCGCGCGCTTTATGCCTCGGTCGGCGGCGAGCTGGGAAAGGAGCTGGCAGAAAAGATCTCCGTCGGAGACGAGCCGCATTTCCTGCTCGGCGCGGACGAACGCTGCCCTTTTCTGAATGAGCAGAACCTTTGCCGTCTGATCCTTTCCCTCGGCGAGGACGCGCTCTGCGACGTGTGCGCCGAGCACCCGCGCTTTTATAACTGCTTTCCGGGCAGGGAGGAGATGGGGCTCGGTCTCTGCTGCGAGGAGGTCGTCCGCCTGCTCGTGCACGGAGAGGATTTCATGCTGCTCGCGGAAGACGACGGCGGCGACGAGTCGCGCGACGAATGGGCCGAGAGCCTGGCCGCCCTGCGCGCCGAGCTTTTCGCGATCGTCCGGCGCGGGGAATGGAGCTTTCTCTGCCGCATGGATGCGGCGCTGTCCCGTCTGGGAGCGGAGCTCCCGGCTTTCCGGGCGCCGGAGTGGGCGCGTTTCCTGCTGACGCTCGAGCGGATGGACGAGCGCTGGACGCAGGAGCTTGCGCTGCTCGCATCCGCGCCGGAGAGCGCGGAGCTGGAAAGCGCGCTCGAGGCGCCGCGCTATGAGCGCATTTTCCGATATCTGCTCTATCGCCATCTGATCACGGCGGAGGACGAGGCGGACGCGCGCCGCCTGCTGCGTTTCTGCGCCCTCACGGTGCTGCTGCTCTGTACGCTCGATCTCGCCGAAGCGGGGCGGGAGGACGAGCATCTGCGCCTGTGGAGCGCGGAGATCGAGTACTCGGACGAAAACCTCCGCAAAATCTGCGAAATGCTTTGAGAAGCTTGCTTTTGCGGGAAGAATATGTTAGCATTACGACACTTTGAGGCTGATTTGAGGATATGACCATGACACAGACACAGGAACAGATCCGGCGCAGGCGCACCTTTGCCATCATCTCCCACCCGGACGCCGGCAAAACGACGCTGACGGAAAAGCTGCTGCTTTACGGCGGGGCGATCCAGCTGGCCGGCTCGGTCAAGGGCAAGGCCACGGCGCGGCACGCCGTTTCGGACTGGATGGAGCTGGAAAAGCAGCGAGGAATCTCCATCACCTCCTCGGTCATGCAGTTTGAGTACGAGGGCTATTGCATCAATATCCTCGACACGCCGGGTCACCAGGACTTTTCCGAGGACACCTACCGGACGCTGATGGCGGCGGACTCGGCCGTCATGGTCATCGATGCGGCCAAGGGCATCGAGCCGCAGACGAGAAAGCTCTTCAGGATCTGCGCGATGCGGCACATCCCCATCTTCACGTTCATCAACAAGCTCGACCGCGAGGCGCGCAGCCCCTACGAGCTGATGGAGGAGCTGGAAAACGAGTTCGGCATCGGCACCTATCCGATGAACTGGCCGATCGGCTGCGGACAGGATTTCAAGGGCGTTTACGACCGCGAGAAGCGGCAGATCCTCGCTTTTACCGAATTCCACCGCGGACAGAACAAGATCAAGGCCGTCGAATGCAGCCTTGACGACACGGAGAAGCTCGACGAGCTGATTGGCGAGAAGCTGCGCCGCCCGCTGGCCGACGACATCGAGCTGCTCGACGGCGCGGGCTATGACTTCGATCTCGACGCGGTGCGCGCGGGCCGTCTCAGCCCCGTGTTCTTCGGCTCGGCGCTCAACAACTTCGGTGTGGAACCGTTTCTCGAGAGCTTCCTGCGCATGACGATGCCGCCCCTGCCGCGCGTTTCCGAGGAGGAGATCATCGATCCCTTCGACGAGCGCTTTTCGGCCTTTGTCTTCAAGATCCAGGCCAATATGAACAAGGCGCACCGCGACAGGATCGCCTTCATGCGCATCTGCTCGGGCAAATTCGAGCGCGAAAAAGAATACTTCCACGTCCAGGGCGGCAAGGCCCTGCGTCTCGCCCAGCCGCAGCAGCTCATGGCGCAGGAGCGCGCCGTGATCGACGAGGCCTATGCGGGCGATATCATCGGCGTGTTCGACCCCGGCATTTTCTCGATCGGCGACACGATCTGCGAAAAGGGGATGAACGTCCGCTTTGAGGGCATCCCGACCTTTGCGCCGGAGCATTTTGCCGGCGTCGAGCGCGTCGACACGATGAAGCGAAAGCAGTTCGAAAAGGGCATCCAGCAGATCGCCCAGGAGGGCGCGATCCAGATCTTCCACGAGCCCTTTACCGGCGTCGAGGAGGTCATCGTCGGCGTCGTCGGCGTGCTGCAGTTCGAGGTGCTGGAGTACCGGCTCAAGACCGAGTACGGCGTCGACATCCGCCGCCGCGCGATGCCTTACGAGGTCGTGCGCTGGGTCGAGAACGAGAACATCGACATCGCCGCGCTCAACCTCACGAGCGATACCAAATGGGTACAGGATTTCAGGGGCAACGATCTGCTGCTGTTCACCTCGGAATGGTGCGTCAACTGGGCGCTGCAGAAGAACGAGGGGCTGGAGCTGCGCGAGTTCAACCGCGAATAAGGAGACAGAAGCATGGCGGAAAAGATCATCATCGACGTATTCAAAGAAAAGAAGGCGGAGGATTTCACCGCCGCGCTCGCAAAGACCGACTGCCGCGCCAACGCGGGCAGCGCCGCGGCGTATACGGCCGCGATGGCCTGCGCGCTGGCCGAGCGTATCGCGCGCCTCTGCGCGGAGGGCGGAGAAGAGGACGAGCGCCTGGCCTATATCGTGCGCAACTGCGAGATCCTGCGCGGCTACATGGTCAACCTGATCGACGAGGACGTAAAGTCCAAGCGCCCTTACGCGCGTGCGTGCAGGGAGGGCGGCGAGCGGGAGATCGAGGCCACGCTCCAGACGGCGAGCTGCATCGACGCGGAGATCGTCAACATGATGAAGCCCTGCCTGGAATTCCTCGACGAGCTGTGTGCGCGCTGCCCCGCGCAGGAGAAGCATCTCGTCCTCGAGGCGGCGGAGCTGGCCATGGGCGCTTGCCGCGTGGTGCAGAGCGTGATCTTCTTCTACGCCGATCAGAGCAGCGACGAGACCTACCGCTACGTCACACACCGCGAGAACGAGATCTTCCTTGCCGAGCGCGAGGCGCTGTATCGGAGCATCCGCGGGAAGCTGTGAGAAGAAGTGAACAATTATTAAACAGAGAGGCGAAAGCCTCTCTGTAATCTTGTAAAAGCGCGTTTCATCGTGTATAATGAACTATCTGATATAAGGGGGACTATGCGGTGAACGAAAAGATAGAACGTCTCAAAGAGATCGTACGAGAGAGCGACAACATCGTCTTTTTCGGCGGCGCCGGCGTCAGCACCGAAAGCGGCATCCCCGACTTTCGCAGCGTGGACGGCCTGTATAACCAGCAGTGGAAATACCCGCCCGAGACGATCCTGAGCCACAGCTTCTTCACCCGCTACCCGGAGGAGTATTACCGCTTCCACCGCGCGAAGCTCGTGATCGAGGGCGTCAAGCCCAACCGCGCGCATCTGCGCCTCGCGGAGCTGGAGCGGGAAGGAAAGCTCAAAGCCGTCATCACGCAGAATATCGACGGGCTGCATCAGGCCGCCGGCAGCAGGAAGGTGCTCGAGCTGCACGGCAGCATCCTGCGCGCCTACTGTTCGAAGTGCCGCAAGCCTTATGACGCGGACGTCATCAATTACGGCACGGGCGTGCCCCGCTGCGACTGCGGCGGCGTCATCCGGCCGGATATCGTGCTGTATGAAGAATCGCTCGATCAGGATATACTTTACCAGGCAACCTCGTATATCCGGAACGCGGACGTGCTGATCGTGGGCGGGACCTCGCTGAGCGTCTATCCCGCGGCGGGACTCATCAACTATTACCGGGGAAATAAGCTCGTCCTGGTCAACCGCGGCGAGACCCCCTACGACAGCTACGCCGATCTTGTGATACACGAGAAGATCGGGGAGGTATTTGACCAGATATGAGGCGAACGGTCGTTCTCGGCACGGAGATCGACGCGGTCTCCCTGTCCGAAGCGACAGATCGTGCGCTGAATGAAATGCAGCGGCGCCGCAGCGCTTACGTCGTGACGCCGAATGCGGAAATGCTCCTGACGGCACGCCGCGATCCCGCGCTCCGTGCGGCTCTGCGCGGCGCGGCGCTCTCGCTGTGCGACGGCGTCGGCGTCCAGCTGGCCGCGCGCATCCTCGGCGATCCGATCCGGGAACGGATCCCGGGCGTCGATTTTATCCGGGCGCTTCTTCCGCACATGGACCGCGCCGGCGGACGCGTGTTTTTGCTCGGCGCGCTGCCCGGCGTGGCGTAGCGGGCGGCCCGCCGCCTGCACGAGGCGTTCCCCGCGCTGGAGATCGTCGGATGGCAGGACGGATATTATGCGCCCGAAGAGGAACCGGCGCTGGTCGCGCGGATCAACGCGCTCTCGCCGGAGCTTGTGATCGTCTGCCTCGGCTCGCCCCGGCAGGAGATCTGGATGCGGGAGCATGGCGCCGTGCTCCGCGTCGGATTGATGGCGGGACTCGGCGGTACGCTGGACCTTTTCGCGGGCCGGGTGCGCCGTGCGCCGCGCTGGATGCGCCGCGCCGGGCTCGAGTGGCTGTTCCGCACCATGGCCGAGCCGCGGCGGATCGCGCGCGCCGTTCGGCTCCCGGCGCTTTTGATCGCGGCGCTGCAAAGCAGGATCGGAGGAAAACAGAGAGATGGCTGAAGGAAAACTCATCGTGCTCGAGGGCATCGACGGCAGCGGCAAATCCGCACAGTACAGACGGATCTGCGAGAAGCTCAAACGCGACGGAATCGAGTATAATCATATTGTGTTCCCCAGATACGACAAGGACAGCAGCGCGCTGATCCGGATGTACCTTTCCGGAGAGTTCGGCGAGCACCCCGAGGACGTCAACGCCTATACGGCCTCGACCTTCTTCGCGGTAGACCGTTTTGCCTCGTTCAAACAGGACTGGGGCGAGAAATACCGCGCGGGCGCCTTCATCCTCTCGGACCGCTATACCAGCTCGAACGCCGTCCATCAGGGCAGCAAGCTGCCGGACGGCGAGCTGCACGATTACTTCGCCTGGCTGGCCGATCTTGAATACGCCAAAATGGGCCTGCCCAGACCCGATCTGGTCATTTATCTGGACGTCAGCATCGAGCTTTCGCTTGCCCGCATGCGCCGAAGACAGCTCAAGACCAACACGCATGCTGATATCCACGAGAAGGATATCGCCTATCTTGAAAAATGCCTGCACACGGCGGACAAGGCCGCGGACTTCTTCGGCTGGCACCGCGTCGCGTTTTTGAAAGACGGACAGGAGCGCAATATCGATGAAAAGAACGAGGAGATCTATCAGCTGATCCTCTCGGAACTGAACAAATAAAAAAGGGCTCCCGGCGGGAGCCCCGTGCAAGTGCTTCAGCAGCCGCAGCCGCAGCCGTTGTTGTTGTCGCAGCCGCAGCCGCAGCCGTTGCCGTTCCAACCGAAGAGGATGATCAGGATGATGATCAGCCAGAGATAACTGTTGTTGCAGTTGTTACAGAACATATCGAGTCCTTTCCCCACACGCTTCATTTCCCGTTTCGATACCCTGTGTGGCCGGCATCGAGACCGCAGGCGGCGTTTTCCGCCGCTCGCGCTATCTTATGCCCCGGGAAGAGACCTTGACACACAGACCCTTGCCGACAGGAGGTAAGAGAAATGCCCGATGACAAAGAAAAGATCAACGAGATCTTCCGGCTCCACGAGGAGCTCGAGAGGACCGCGTCTCAAAAGAGGATAGAAGAGAGCGCCGTACATCCCGCCGTGAAGGGGAGCAAGACGCCGGCCGCCGTGTCCGCGCTCCGCAATTTCGTCAACGGCGACGATGAGCGTGCGGATGAGGAGATTCCGGAGGAGGAGCTGACCGAGCGCGACTATCATCCCGTGCGCCGCGGAAGAGAATACCATTCCGGCTGCCTCGGCGGTATGATGTATTTTGTGTTCATCCTGTGCGTGAGCATCATCCTGGCCTGTGTGGCGTGGATGTCCGCCGCGGACGCGCTCGCGCTGAACAAGGACCTTTTCAGCGCCGAGGTCACCTTGCCCGCGGATATCTTCAGCTCCAAGACGGTCGAAACTTATGACGAGAAGGGCAACGTGACCGGGACGAAGCGGGTCTCGAGCGCGGATATCGATTATGTGGCCGAGGAACTGAAATCGGCGGGCCTGATCCAGTACAAATGGCTCTTCAAGCTGTTTTGCAGGGTCTCCAATGCCGACACGAAGCTTGAACCGGGCGAATATGAGCTCAAGTCGTCCTACGATTACCGCGCGCTGGTCGGCAAGATGCAGAAAAACTCCGGCGCCGCCGCGACCGTCAAGGTCACGATCCCCGAGGGCTTCACAATGAGCCAGATCTTCTACCGCCTCGAAGAGAACGGCGTGTGCAGCTATGATGACCTCATGGAGGCGGCCGCAAACGAAAACTACGATTACTTCTTCCTCGAGGACGCCGAGAGCGGCGATGCTTCGAGACTGGAAGGCTTCCTCTTCCCGGACACCTATGAGTTCTACAAGAGCATGAGCGCCGCGAGCGCGATCAACAAATTCCTGCAGAACTTCTACGGCAAGATGAGCGCCGATATGGAAAAGCAGCTCAACGACAAGGGCATGAGCCTTCGCAATGTGCTGAAGATCGCCTCGCTGATCGAGCGCGAGGCGGCGAACGACGAGGAGCGCCCGCTGATCGCCTCGGTCGTGTACAACCGACTCAAGAGCGGCTGGACGCTCGGCCTCGAATCCTCGATCCTGTATATCCATCAGGACCACGAAGGGGCGCCGACGGGCGAGATGCTCGCCGAAGAGTCCCCCTACAACCTGATGATCAACACCGGCCTGCCGCCTACGCCGATCTGCAACCCGGGCCTGAGCTCGATCAACGCGGCGCTGGTCCCGGCTGACACGAACAACTACTTCTTTACGCTCGACACGGCCAGCGGGACCCACCGCTTCTTTGAGACGATCGACCAGTTCAACGCCTTCGTTGCGACGCAGAGCTATGGCGGTTAAGAGGGAACTGCTCTCGCCAGCGGGCGATCTCGAGCGGCTGGAAATGGCGCTTCACTTCGGCGCGGACGCGGTCTATCTCGCCGGACGCGAGTTCGGCATGCGATCGAGCGCGGTGAGCTTCTCCGATGAGGCGCTCTGCCGCGCCGTGGAGCTCGCCCACGGGCGGGGCGCGAAGATCTACGTCACCTGCAACACGCTCCCGCGCGAGGAGGAACTGCTGCGTCTTCCCGCTTTCCTGTCATATCTGCAGGAGGCCGGCGTCGACGCGCTGATCGTCGCAGACCTTGGCGTGATGAGCCTTGCAAAACGATACGCGCCCGCTCTCGCGCTGCACGTCAGCACGCAGCTCGGCGTGATCAACAGCGCAACGGCGCTGACGCTCGGCGAGATGGGTGCCGACACGATCGTGCTGGCGCGTGAAACGCCGATCGAGGATATCCGCAGGATCCGCGCGGCGCTGCCGGAGGAGATCCGGCTCGAAGCCTTTGTCCACGGCGCGATGTGTGTTTCGTTTTCCGGGCGCTGCCTGCTTTCGAACTATCTGACCGGGCGCGACGCGAACCGGGGCCAGTGCGCCCAGCCCTGCCGCTGGCGCTATCATCTGGTGGAGGAGACGCGCCCCGGCGAGTACTACGAGATCAGCGAGGACGGCGGGACCTTCATCCTCAACTCGCGCGATCTGTGCATGATCGAACATATCCCCGAGCTGATCGACGCCGGGATCTCGAGCTTCAAGATCGAGGGGCGAATGAAATCGGCCTATTACACCGCGGTCGTGACGAACGCCTACCGGCATGCGATCGATGCGGCGCTGCGCGTCGAGCCGCTTGATCCGATCTGGATCAAGGAAACGGAGACCGTCAGTCACCGCCCCTATTCCACCGGCTTTTACTACGGCTATCCCGGGCAGCATTACGGCGAGGCGAGCTACTCCGCGACCCATGACGTCGCCGCCGTCGTCGAGCGCTGCGACGGAGAGGGAAACGCCGTCGTGACGCTGCGCAATAAAATATGCAAGGGCGACACGCTCGAGCTGCTGACGAGGGAGGGAGAGCCGATCTCCTTCAAGGTCGGAACGATGTTCGACGGCGAGGGGACGGAGCTTGACTGCGCCCGCCGCACAATGATGGAGCTGAAGCTTAAGCTTCCCGCACAGGCGGAGCGGCTTTCGATCCTGCGCCGCGCAAGGGAGTCTTGACAAATCGGAGCGTTGTGATACAATGCAGAAAGGCGTTGACGAAACGAGTCGGCGACCGCGCAGCCCAGAGAGGGGCCGTTTGGTGAAAGGTCCTCTGCGCGCCTCCGGCAGCCACTTCCGAGCCAGTTCCGGAAACGGGACCGCAGGCCTGCGTTACGGGCGCACAAGGAGGCCGTCTCCGGACGGCAAATCAGGGTGGTACAGCGAATCGACCTTCGCCCCTGCACGCAGGGGCGGAGGTATCTTTTTTGCAGCACATCAAGCGTTTGGAGGTCAATTATGGAAAAGTACGGTCTGAATCAACTCCGAGAAATGTTCCTGAGCTTTTTCGAAACGAAAGGGCACCTGCGTCTGCCCAGCTTCTCGCTGATCCCGCAGAACGACAAGTCCGTTCTGCTCATCAACGCGGGCATGACGCCCATGAAGCCCTGGTTCAAGGGAGAAGAGGAGCCGCCGCGGCGCCGCGTCTGCACCTGCCAGAAGTGCATCCGCACCGGCGATATCGACAACGTCGGCCACACTGCCCGCCACGGCACGTATTTCGAGATGCTGGGCAACTTCTCCTTCGGCGATTATTTCAAGAAGGAAGCCATCGCCTGGAGCTGGGAGTTCCTCACCTCGCCCGAGTGGGTCGGCCTCGATCCGGACCGGCTCTATCCCTCCGTTTACCTCGACGACGACGAGGCATGGAACATCTGGCATGAGGATATCGGCATCCCTGCCGAGCGGATCTTCCGCTTCGGCAAGGAGGACAACTTCTGGGAGCACGGCTCCGGCCCCTGCGGCCCCTGCTCGGAGATCTACTATGACCGCGGCGCGGAATACGGCTGCGGCAAGCCGGACTGCACGGTCGGCTGCGACTGCGACCGCTACATGGAGGTCTGGAACAACGTCTTCTCGCAGTTCGACAACGACGGGCACAACAACTACACCGAACTCAAGCAGAAGAATATCGACACCGGCATGGGCCTCGAACGCCTGGCGGTCGTCTGCCAGGGCGTGAACTCGCTCTTCGAGGTCGACACGGTGATGAACATCACCAGAAAGGTCAGCGAGCTGACAGGCGCTTATTACGGCAAGAGCGAGAAAATGGACGTCTCGCTGCGCGTCATCACCGACCATATCCGCTCGGCTACCTTCCTGATCTCCGACGGCGTGCTGCCCTCCAACGAGGGGCGTGGCTATGTCCTGCGCCGCCTGCTGCGGCGCGCGGCGCGCCACGGCAAGCTGCTGGGCGTGAACGACGCCTTCCTCTACAAGGTCGTCGACACCGTGATCCACGAGAACGAGTGCGAGTATCCCGAGCTGAGAGAGAAGCAGGAGTATATCACCCGCGTCATCCGTACCGAGGAGGAGAGCTTTGCCAAGACCATCGACGCGGGCATGAAGATCTTTTCCGATCTGCTCGCCGAGCACAAGGCCAAGGGCGAGAGCACCTTCTCCGGCGCCGACGCGTTCAAGCTCTACGACACCTACGGCTTCCCGATCGATCTGACGATCGAGATGTGCGCCGACGAGGGCATGGGCGTTGACAGCGAGGCGTTCAAGGAGCTGATGCAGCAGCAGCGCGTGCGTGCGCGCGAGGCGCGCAAGGCGCTGGGCGATCTCGGCTGGGCCGGCATCGAGTTCGGCAAGTCGATCCCTGACACGCGCTTCGTCGGCTATGACGCGCTCGCGTGCGAGGCAAAGGTGCTCGCCATCGTCTCCGAAGGCGGCCTCTGCGACGAGATCGCGGAGGGCGGCGAGGCGATCGTCGTGCTCGACCAGACCTGCCTCTACGCCGAGATGGGCGGCCAGGTCGCCGACCACGGCCGGATCGAGGGCGAAGGCCGCTTCAAGGTCAACGACGTCCAGAAAAACAAGGGCGGAAAGTATATGCACTACGGCGTGCTCGAATCCGGCACGCTCAAGGTCGGCGACAGCGTGCAGGTGAGCGCCTGCGCCGTCCGCCGCGCTGCGATCAGCCGTGCGCACAGCGCGACGCACCTGCTCCACAGCGCGCTGCGCGAGGTCCTGGGCGGACACGTCCACCAGGCCGGCTCGCTCGTCGAACCCGACGTGCTCCGCTTCGACTTCACGCACTACACGGCCATCACGCCCGAGGAACTCCGCGCCGTCGAGGACAAGGTAAACGAAGCGATCCTTGCCGGATACCCGGTCGAGACGCAGGAGATGAGCGTCGAGGACGCCAAAAAGAGCGGCGCGACCGCTCTCTTCGGAGAAAAATACGGCAGCAGCGTCCGAGTCGTCAGCATGGGCGATTTCAGCCGCGAGCTCTGCGGCGGCACGCATCTGAGCAACACGGCCAAGGCCGGCGCCTTCCACATCGTCTCCGAGGGCTCCGTCGCCTCCGGCGTGCGCCGCATTGAGGCTTACACGGGCCTCAAGACGCTCGAAACGCTGCGTGGGACGCTCGAATCGCTCAGCGCGATCGCCGCTGTTTTCAAAGCGCCCGCCGACGCCGCAGCCGACAGAGTGCGGCAGCAGAGCGAGGAACTCCGGGAGGCAAGACGGCAGATCGAGCAGTTCAAGGCGAAGGAATCCGCCGGCGGCGCGGACAGCCTGCTCGCCAAAGCCAAGGAGATCGGCGGATTGCGCGTCGTGACTGTACGGAAGAAGGACCTGGATGCGAATGCGCTGCGTCAGCTCGGCGACGTGCTGCGCGACAAAGACAGTTCCGTCGTGGCCGTGCTGGCTTCCGTAAACGGTGAAAAAGTCATGCTCCAGTGTGTCTGCGGCCAGGGCGCGATCGAAAAGGGCGTCTGCGCCTGCGACGTCATCCGCAGCGTGGCGCCGATCATCAACGGCAAGGGCGGCGGAAAACGCGACTCCGCGATGGGCGGCGGCAGCGATGCGGGCAAGCTCGACGACGCGCTTGCCGCTGTCGAGAAATATGTATCCGAAAAACTGTAAAAGGAGAGACTCATCATGTTGAACGATTGCCTTTTCTGCGCTATCCTCGGCGGCGAGATCCCCAGCAGCAAGGTCTATGAGGACGAGTACGTCCTGGCCTTCCGCGACATCAACCCGCAGGCGCCCGTACACGTCCTCGTCGTACCGAAGAAGCATATCTCCTGCGCGCTGGAGATCGACGGGGAGAACTCCCTTTATGTTGCCAAATGCTTTGAAGCCATCGCCAAGATCGCAAAAGCAGAGGGTCTGGAAAAGGGCTTCCGCGTGGTCAACAACTGCGGCGCAGACGGCGGACAGAGCGTCATGCATCTGCACTTCCATCTCATCGGCGGCGAGAAGTTCGCCGAAAAAATCATCTGATAGAAAAAGGGCTCGCATATCGCCTGACGTGCGAGCCCTTTTCGGGAGTTTTGCATGCGAAAACTTGCGATCGGGGCATTTGCCTTTTCCATCTCGATTTTTGCTGCAAACTACATATTCGACCGCTCGCTGACTCTGTACGCGGCGCTGTTCTGCGCGGCGGCCGGCGCGGCGCTGCTCGCGGTGCGGCTCAAGGCGCTGCGCGGCGCGGTTATTGCCGCTTTTGCTGCGGCCTTCGGTCTGCTTGTTTTCTCCGCTCATTACGATCTGACCGTGGAGAGAGCGCACAGGCTTGCCGGCGAGACCGGAGAGCTGCGCTTTGTCCTGCTCGGCGAGCCGGAGCGCTTCGACAGCTACAGCCGCGCGGACGCTCGTCTTTCGGTAAAAGGGCTCCCGAAGCTGAAGTGCATCCTGTACGATTCCGAAGGACGGCTCGACGCGCTTGAAAGCGGTGAACTCATAACAGCCAAGGTCAAGCTCTCCGCGGCAGATCTGCGCTACGGCGTCAGGACGGAACGCTATACGTCGAGGGACGTCTATCTGACCGCGACTGTAAAGGGCACGGTCCTCGTGCTCGGCCGCAAGCCGACGATCGAATCCCTCGGAGCGGCGATCGCAGAGAAGATCGCCGGACGCGCGGACGCAGTTTTTCCGAAAGATACGGCGCCCTTTGCCAAGGCGCTGATCCTGGGCGACAAGAACGATCTGTACCGGGACGACGCGCTCTACGTCGCGCTCAGCCGCGCGGGGCTGATGCATATCGCGGCGGTCTCCGGCATGCACGTGAGTTATCTGGTGAGCATTCTCCGCTTCCTTTTCGGCAAGGGGAAAAGGAGCGCTCTCGTCTGTCTGCTGCTTGTGTGGAGCTTTGTCCTGATCAGCGGCCTGTCTCCCTCGGCTATGCGTGCAGCCTTCATGCAGACGATGCTGCTGATCGCGCCGCTCGTCGGAAGGGAGAACGATCCGATCACCTCGCTGTCCGCCGCGCTGGCCGTTCTTTTGTTCCTCAATCCTTTCGCAGCGGCCAATATCAGCCTTCAGCTCTCGTTTGCAGCCATGCTCGGACTCATGAGCGTCGGCGGCGCGCTCGAGGAGTATTTCACTGAAAAGCTGTCCGAGAGCAGGGCCGCAGGGATCGTGAAGTATCCGGTCGGCATCGTCTGCTTCTCCCTCGGCGTGATGGTCTTTACGATCCCGATCATGGCTGCGAACTTCGGCTATGTGACCTTGCTCTCACCCTTGAGTAATCTGCTCTGCCTGTGGGCGGTCCCGATCTGCTTTGTCGGGAGCTTCCTCGCCTGCGCGCTTTCCTTTATTCCGCCGCTCGGGAGCCTGACCGCGCTTGGCATTTCTCTCCTTATGCGCTGGATCTTCCGCGTGGCGGAATGGGTCTCGTCGCTCGACTTTTCCGTCGTATATCTGTCGCATCGGCTGAACCTCGTGTGGATCGTACTGTTCTATCTGTCGATTGCCGCAGTCTTCGTTTTGAAGCTCAAGCCGCGCTGGAAGATCGCGATCCCGCTTGCAACAGCGGTCATTTCGCTCCTGCTTTCGCATGCGGCCCTCGTTCGCTTCTATTCCTCCGCGGACGGGACGGTAGCGGCGATCGACGTCGGGCAGGGCCAGTGCCTCGCCGCCTTCGCGGGAGAGAGCACCGTGCTGATCGACTGCGGCAGCACCAGCTACGCCGAATACAACGCCGGAGACGAGGCGGCGGGCTATCTCAAAAGCTGCGGCAGAGAGAAGATCGATACGCTCATATTCACCCACCTGCACGCCGATCACGCCAACGGTCTGGAAAGACTGGCAAATCTGATGGAGATCGACCGGATCCTCCTCCCGGTATGCTCGGGCGATGAGGAAGCCCTGCGCGAAACCCTCAGCTGCGCGCTTCGGCACGGCATACGGGTGGAGAGCGTTTCGGACAACCGCGCGTACGGCAGCGGAGAGATCGGACTGCTCCTGCTTGGCTCGATGGCGGAGGGAAGCGGGAACGAACGCTGTATGCCGGTCGTCGTTTCGATTGCGGGTTATCAGGTGATCACGACCGGAGACGCGCCCGCGGCGCGTGAGGCCGAGCTTGTGCGGATGATCGCGCTGCAGGAAATCGATGCGCTGATCGTCGGGCACCACGGCTCAAAGAGCGCGAGCTGCGAGGAGTATCTTTCCGCGCTCGGCGGAAGACGGGCGATCATCAGCGTCGGAAAAAACGGCTACGGGCTTCCGTCGCCGGAAATACTTGAACGTCTCAGGTCATTCGGTTATACTGTATCCAGAACAGATCAGGACGGAACGGTGGAGCTGCGGATCAATGGCTAAAGGCAGAGAAGAAGCAAAACTGAATTACAAACAGGAGCTTCAAAAGCTTCGGATCGAGGGGCCCGAAACGCTGTATTTCCTCTGGGGCAAGGAGGACTACCTGCGCGAGCAGTATCTCACGCAGCTCAAAGCGATCTGCATCCCGGAAGGGGAGAGCGGCTTTAATTACAAGCGTTTCGACGGCCCGGAGCTCTCCGCTGCGGCATTCCGCGAAGCCGTGGACGCGATGCCTTTTTTGTCCGACCGCAGCTTTGTCGAGCTGCGTGACGTCGACGTCAACAAGCTCAAAGAAGCGCAGGACATCCAGGGCGTCCTGTCCGATATTCCGGATTACTGCACGGTCTGCTTCGTTCAGAACGCGGAATTCGAGCCGGACGGCCGGCTGAAGCTCGTCAAGCTGATCCGCGAGAAAGGCCGCGAGCTGAAATTCACACAGCAGGGCCAGGGCGCGCTGATCGACTGGATCGCACGCCGCTTCGCCGCGCAGGGAAAACGCATCGATTTCGACGCCGCGCAGCGTCTGATCTTTATCAGCGGCGACCTGATGAACCGTCTGATCCCGGAGATCGACAAGATCGCCGCCTATACGAGCGGTGAGAAGGTCGGCGTCGCGGAGGTCGAGGCCGTCGCGCACCACATCCCGGAGGCGCAGGTCTTTACGCTGACGGATCTCCTGGCGCAGAAAAAGATCAATTCGGCGATGAACACGCTCGCCGAACTGCTGGCCGAGAACGAATACGAGCCGATCTTCCTGCTCGCCGTGCTGGGCAACCAGATGCGGCGCCTCTATGCCGCGCGTCTCGCCGTCGAACAGAAGCTCGGCAGTAAATACGTCGTCGAGTGCTGCGGGATCAAATACGATTTTCTCGCCTCCAAACTGATGAGCGCCGCGCGTGGCTTCACGCTGCAGCAGCTCAGGGATGCCGTCGCGCTCTGCGCCGAGACCGATCTGCAGATGAAAAGCGGCGGAGGAGACGCAAGAGAACTGCTGAAAAACGCGGTCCTTACGATCGCGGCGGGAGTGACGGATGCGGCGCGTTAGGGAAGTCATCGTCGTCGAGGGACGCTACGACAAAAACACGCTCCGCCAGGTCGTCGACGCCGTCGTGATCGAGACGGCGGGCTTCGGCATCTTCAATGACGCACAAAAGCAGAAGCTGCTGCGCAGAATGGCCGAAGCGCGCGGGCTGATCGTCCTGACCGACCCGGACGGCGCGGGCTTCGTGATCCGCAATTTCATCAGGTCCTGCGTCCCTCCGGAACGGCTCAAGCAGGCGTACGTGCCGGATATCCGCGGAAAGGAAAAAAGAAAAGCCAAGCCTTCCCGCGAGGGAAAGCTCGGCGTCGAGGGCATGCGGGCGGAGATCCTGCTTGAGGCGCTGCGGCGCGCCGGCGCGAGCTTTGAGGATGAAGCCGCGCCGCAGGAGAACGGAGACATCACGAAGGCTGAGCTCTACCGGCTCGGCCTCTCCGGCCGCGAGAACAGCGCCGCGCTTCGCGGCGCGCTGATCCGCATGCTCGATCTGCCGGAGCATTTGAGCGCGGACGCGCTGCTGGAGATCATAAACGCGACGATGAGCAGAGATGAGCTCATCC
>JAEEGI010008358.1_pt1 | contig 22879 bp, 16 predicted proteins | sample 8958751 | NCBI WGS metagenome assembly JAEEGI01 (sample SAMN16246545, study PRJNA631951) | gut metagenome | biome: gut microbiome; feature: rumen; material: KS-attached | host: Bos | place: Iran: Karaj | collected 2018-10 | reverse complement strand
AACTAGAGGCGCGCTTGCCGCGCCCGGAGGTTTATATGAGCGAAGAATACAACGACGAAGTCCTGGACCCTCGGGAGTCCCTGGAAGAAGGAGAGGAGATGGTGGACGAGTCCGCCGTCCCGTCGGGAAAGTATGACAAGCTTCTCGGCGACGACAGCCACAAGTTCAAGCTCTCGGGCATGTTCAAGGACTGGTTCCTTGACTATTCATCCTACGTGATACTGCAGAGGGCCGTCCCCCATATCGTGGACGGTCTCAAGCCCGTGCAGCGCAGGGTGCTGCATGCCATGTACAAGATGGACGACGGGGCCTACACCAAGGTGGCCAACATCGTCGGACAGGCCATGCAGTACCATCCGCACGGTGACGCGTCCATCCTGGGCGCCCTCGTGCAGATCGGCCAGAAAGGCTACGCGGTGGACTGCCAGGGTAACTGGGGAAACATACTCACCGGCGACTCGAACGCCGCCCCCCGATACATCGAGGCGCGGCTCAGCAAGTTCGCCAAGGAAGTCATCTTCGACCCCAAGGTCACCAACTGGATGACATCCTACGACGGCAGGAACCAGGAGCCTACCGAGCTTCCCGTCCGCTTCCCGCTCCTGCTGGCGCAAGGTACGGAAGGCATCGCCGTGGGTATGGCCTCCAAGATCCTCCCCCATAATTTCAACGAACTCATCGACGCTTCCATAGCCATCCTCGAGGGCAAGCCCTACGAGCTTTATCCGGACTTCCCTACCGGCGGATACGCCGACTGTTCCAAGTATCAGAAAGGCCGCCGCGGCGGCGTGGTGAAGGTCCGCGCAAAGATCGACAAGATCGACAAGAACACCATAGCGATCACGGAGATCCCGTACAGCAAGACATCCGGAATAGTCATCGATTCGATCCTTAAGGCAAAGGACAAGGGCAAGATCAAGATCAAGAAGATAGACGACATGACTACGGACCACGTGGAGATCATCATCCACCTGCCCAACGACGTGTCACCCGACAAGACCATCGACGCCCTCTACGCCTTCACAGACTGCGAGATCAACATTTCTCCCAACGCGTGCGTGATCATGGACAACAAGCCCCAGTTCATGGACGTGAACGAGATCCTCGAATACGACACTTATCATACCCGCGACATCCTGGAGCGTCAGCTCCGTATCAGGCTTGAAGAGCTCGAGAACGAGTGGCACTACAGCTCCCTGGAGCGCATCTTCTTCGAGAACCGCATCTACAAGGTCCTGGAACAGGACCAGAAAACCTGGGAGGAGCAGATAGGCGACGTCTTCGAACGCATGAAGGAGTATCAGGATTTGCTGACCCGCGAGATCGTGATGGACGACATCCTGAAGCTCGTGGAAAAGCCCGTCCGCAAGATCTCCAAGTTCGACACCAAGGCCATCGACGAGAAGATACGCGGCATCGAAAGCGATATAAACGACGTCAAGGACAAGATCGCACATATCACCCGCTACACTATCGACTGGTTCAAGGGACTTAAGAAGAAATACGGCAAGGACTTCCCCCGACTCACCGAAATCACCAGCTTCGAGACCATCGCCGCCACCAAGGTCGTGAACAACAATGCCAAACTCTACGCAAACAAGGCCGAGGGCTTCGTGGGCATAGGCCTCAAGCGCGACGACAACGGCGAGTACATCTGCGACTGTTCGGACCTGTCGGAGATCATCGTCATCGGCAAGGACGGCAAGTACATCATAACCAAGGTGACGGACAAGGCCTTCTTCGGAAAGAACCTTCTCTATGTCGGGGTGTTCCACCGCAACGATTCGCGTACGATTTACAACGTGATCTACCGCGAGGGAAAGACCTCGGTATCATATGCCAAACGCTTCGCGATCACTTCCGTGACCCGCGACAAGGAGTACGACATCACGACCGGGGCTCCGGGGTCGACCATCCTGTGGTTCACCGCGAACCACAACGGCGAGGCCGAGTCCGTGCGCATTTATCTGCGCCCGCGCGCCAAGCTGAAGAAATCGTCCATGGAGTACGATTTCTCCACGCTTGCCATCAAGGGCAAGACTTCGCGAGGAAACCTCGTGTCCAAGAACCCCATCCAGCGCATCCAGCTCAAGAGCAAGGGCGTGTCCACGATTTCCGGAAAGGACATCTGGTACGACGCCGACATCCAGAAGCTCAACGAGGACGGCAGGGGCCTGTACCTCGGCCAGTTCGAGACAGACGACAAGGTCCTGGCGATTTTCAAGAACGGCACGTTCTATACTACGTCCTTCGACCTGGTGAACAAGTATCAGGGCGACGTACTCAAGATAGAGAAGTTCGACCCGAACAAGACATACACCGCCCTGTATTGGGACGCTTCCGTCAAGGCTTTCTATGTCAAACGTTTCTCGTTCATCCTGAGTGACAACACTCCGGTGTCCTTCATCGCCGAAGGACGCAGTTCCTACCTGGTGGACATCAGCGAGGACAAGCATCCGCAGGTGAAGGTCACTTTCGCGGGCAAGTACGCACACAGGGAGCCGGAACTGATAGATGCGGAAGAATTTATTGCCAAGAAAGGCATTGCCGCAAAGGGCAAGAAATGCCACTCGTGGGATCTCAAGAAAGTCGAGTTCGCCGAGCCTTTGGTGAAGCCGGAGGATCTCGAAGAGGAAAAGCCGGAAGCCGAACCGGAGAATCTCGCCGGCGAGATCGACATGTCCGACATCATCGACACTCCGGATGAGATCGAACTCCCCGATATCGACATGAGCACCATCAACGTCCCCGAAGTCGATGACGGCGAGGACCTCACGCTGTTCTAGCATGGTCATCGCGCTGACCGGTTTCATGGGATGCGGGAAAAGCAGCGTCGGGAGGGAGCTCTCGACGCTGCTGGGCATTCCCCTTATAGACCTCGACCAGTACATAGAGAAGAAAGCCGGGAGAAGCATTCCCGACATTTTCGCCCATGACGGCGAAACCGCTTTCCGCAACCTCGAATCCGAAGCGCTGAAGGAACTTTTAAGCGGGGTATTCCCCCTCGAAAAAGTCCTTCGGACCCCCCCCAAGCAAGCTTGGGTCCCCCCCTCTTATGTTGCCGAGGGTGGCACATTTTTCGAGGGGGAATACCCCGCTCAAAATAACCTTATTCTATCGCTAGGAGGGGGGACGATACTGAGGCCGGAGAATGCGGCGCTGATCAAAGAGCGCTGCAAGTGCTTTTTCCTGAGGGCTACCGAAGAGGCCTTGCGCCTGCATTTGGGCGGCGAGCAGAGCCAGCGCCCGCTGCTGAAGAGCGGCGGCTTCGAGGCGCTCCTGCGGGAGCGCACGCCGCTCTACACCGCCGCGGCCGACTTCATAATCGACGTTGACAGCCTTTCGCCGATGCAGGTCGCAGGAATAATCGCCAACCTGATCTCATAAGAACTTATTTTACAATTTTTTTAGTAACTTTGTAACTCAATTGAAAAACTCCCCCAGACCATGAACATGAAAAACGCGTTCCTTACCCTGGCCTTGATACTTTTCCCCATCCTCGCTTCCGCACAGGGTTATCGCGGAGGAGGTAACCAGGCGATGAATGCGCTCCAGCAGCGAAACCGGAATTCACTGGCCATCCTTACCGGAAACGTTTATCTTACCGACGAAGACACGGGACAGCAGCCCGGTGCCGGCGTCACCGTCATCGTCATCTCCGACAGGGGGGAGAATCAGAAAGCGGATACGACCTATGCCGTGAGCGGAGCCAACGGCACTTTCACGATCAGGAATCTCAGGCCTGGTACCGCCACCGTCACCTTCAGCATGCTCGGCTACCAGGAGCAGACCAACCCCATCACCCTCGTTTCCGGACAGAACCGCGTGATTGCCAACCTCAACGCCGAGAACATCACCCTCGAAGGCGCGGTCGTCAGGGACATCGCCAATCCCGTCTCCATAAAAGAGGATACGATAGCATTCCACGCCGCTGCGGTCAAGCTTAACGCTGGCGAGATGGCTATCGACATCCTGGAGCAGATGCCTGGCGTAGAAGTAGGAGAGAACGGAGTCACGGTACTGAACGAAGATGTCAGCACGGTATATATCGACGGAGCCCTACTTTTCGGAGATGCGCCGATGGCCGCCCTGAACAATCTCCGTGCGGAAGAGGTGGTCACGATCAAGTCTTACCAGGAGTACGAGAACAAGGATCCCCGGCACAAGATCAGCAAGAACGAAAGCAAGCGCAGGGTACTCGACATCGAAACCAAGACCAAGCCGACCATGGTTCGCAACGGGAACTTCCTGGTGGGAGGAGGTTACGACACCGACACCACTTTCCACAAGTTCCGCTATACGGTCGGAGGCGACGTCAACTTCTCCTCGGAGAAACTCCAGATAGAAGGCTCGTTCAACCTCAACAACATCAACAACCAGAACAACCGCCGCAGGGGCAATACCTTCCGCGCTGCGGGCGGAGGCGGGTCGGCCGACCTCAAGGCCCGGAGGGCTGAAATCAGCTTCAACAGGAGATGGATGAGTCCCGAGACCAGGAATTTCGTTCTGGGAAGTGTAGGCGCCTCGTATGAGTATAACAGCCGTTATAACGTAAACGAGTCGAGGAGCGAGAGGATCTATTTCCCCAACGATAAATACTACTACCGCAAGAATACGACCTCTTCGCTGTCGACGACGGACAACGGCACCCATCGTTTCTCCGTGAACGCAAGGAAAGCCCTCGCTGACGGACAGGTCAGGGTCAACGCGACCCTCAACCTTACCGACAACGGATCCACCTCCCTCAGCAGCAACTACAACTATCAGGACGACCTGCCGAGGCAGGGATCCTCGTCTTCGACGATACGCAATACCGACGGTATCTCGTACAATATCGGCGGAAACATCAACAAGGGCTTCAACAACAAGTTCAGGCTCGCCGGATCGATGTCGCTGAACAACTCCAGGAATGAAGGGACCAGCGCCAAGGTCGATACCACTACTTCGACCATCACCGTCACCGTTCTGGACATCGACACCGGCACAGAATCCAGAAGCTTCAACGCAAACGCTTCTGCTGCCTACGAACTGAGCGAAAGGAGCACAATCGGAATCGCCTACGGTTATTCCAACTCCAAGTCCAACACCGTCCAGTGGGCATACGACGTTACCAATCCGGCGGCAAGCCTGGTCGACAGCGTCAACACCTACAACAGGATAAACGACAACTACACCAACTCCGTTTCCGCTACCTTCAGAACCACCTTCGCCGAAGACAAGGTCATCCTCTCCGCCAACCTCGACTATAGGATGACTGGTCTTAACCGCGGCGATGCATTCCCCGAGGAGGAGCCCATCTATTCCAGGACCTTCAACGCCTTCGTACCTTCGCTTCAGATAGGGAACAACTCGCAGATGAACCACTGGCAGTTTACCTGGAACGTATCCAGCAATACTCCTTCCATAGACCAGCTGCGTCCCAGGATAGACAACACCAATCTCTATTCGGTCTCGTCGGGCAATCCAGACCTTAAGGCGAGCAGGTCTAACGCGTTCAGATTCAATTACAGCACCGTCCTCGGCAAGGAAGCCCGCAACGCCCTGCTCGGACAGAATCTTGGCGGAAACAACAGAGGAGGCGGAGGCTGGGGCATCAATTCCAACCTTACTACCTTCAGCATCAACGGATCGTTCTCGGCCGGAAAGGACCAGATCGTCAGCAGACGGACATATTACGCAAAGGAGACATACCTCCCGAAATACAATTATACCATGCCGGCGCAATCGACCTTCACGAGCTATGAGAACGCCTCCGGCAACTACAACGCCAACCTTTCGGTCCAGTTCGGTTTCCCGATCAAGTTCATCGGCTGCATCTTCAATACCGGCCTCTCCGGCAGCTGGGACATGTCCCCGTCATACGTCGACGACAAGCTTATCTCCACCCAGAATGTCCGTCCGGGACTCTCGCTGGGCATACGCAGCAATTTCTCGCGGGACATCCGCTTCAACATCAATGGCAACGGCTCATACGTCCATTCGTGGAACAGCGCGGGGTCCAGCACCGAGTACTTCACCGAAGCCATCAGGGCAGGATTCGAGCTCAACAACATCTTCAAGATAATGTACCTGGGAGGAAACTACACCAAGACCTTCATGCAGGGAGTGCAGTATGCAGCCGTCAACGACAACATACTCGACCTGAACGGAGGCTTCAGGTTCGGTCCCAGGAACAATGTCGAAGTCTCGTTCACGGTCCACGACCTGTTCAACAAGACCATGGGCTTCAGCACTTCCATGACCTCCGACTATGTCAACAACAGCTGGACGCACAACTTCGGGCGCTACGTGATGGTGACCCTGGCTTACAGGTTCAACAGCATGGCGGGTAACGGAGGAGGCGGACGCGGGCCCGGAGGCGGCGGATTCGGCGGTCCCGGAGGAGGACGCGGCGGATTCGGCGGCCCTGGAGGAGGTCCCGGAAGATTCAGATAATATCCTCGCGCTCGTGCATGTCCTTGATGCGGAGCTGGATATTGGAACTACCCCTGTAGTAATTCTCGACGATTGAGTAACAGACGTCGAAAGGATTGCCGGCCTTGATGTATTCGTAGAAATCGGATTTATTGAAGGCGATGGCCGGAATCTGGTGATAGGGCTGCGACTCCTGGAGCAGCTCGAGCTTGACGTGCACGCCGCCGGCACCGACCTTGCGGGCGTTACCGTCGTCATAGACATTCTCCGTGAGGAACAGAGGATTGTTGTTGCCAGGTCCGAAGGGCTGGAACTGCTTGAGTATGCGGAAGAACTTCGGAGTGATGCGGGCAAAGTCGAGCTTGGCGTCGATGGTGACGACAGGAGTGAGCATCTCCTCGGTGATCTTGCCTCCTACGAACTCGTCGATACGGGCGCTGAACTCCTCGAGCTTGTCCTCCTTGAGGGTGAGACCGGCGGCATAGACGTGTCCGCCGAAATTCTCCAGAAGGTCGGCGCAGCTTTCGATGGCCTCATAGAGGTCGAAGCCCTGGATGCTGCGGGCCGAGCCGGTGACGAAGCCGTTGGATTTGGTCAGGACGATGGTGGGCTTGTAGAAGGCTTCGACCAGACGGGAGGCCACGATACCGACGACTCCTTTGTTCCAGCTGGGGTTGTACACTATGGTGGCATTCTTCCACGCGAGGCTGTCGCCTTTCTGGACCATCTCCAGGGCCTCCTGGGTGATCTCGCGGTCGATGCTCTTACGGTCGTTGTTGTTCTCGTTGATCTTTTCGCCGATGGTCATAGCCTCGTCGATGCCCTTGGCGGTAAGGAGCTCGACCGCAAGGCGGCCGGTCTCCATTCGTCCGGCGGCATTGATGCGCGGGCCGATCTTGAAGACGATGTCGTCGATGGTGATGTGTCCGAGCTCGAGCTTGGAAAGGGTGATCATGGCGAGAAGTCCGGCACGGGGAGCTTCGTTGAGCTGCCTGAGGCCGTAATGCGCAAGAACCCTGTTCTCCCCTACCACCGAGACAAGGTCGGATGCGATGCTGACCACGAGGTAGTCGAGCAGGGGAACGAGGGTCTCGAAAGGGACTCCGTAGCGCTGGGAATAAGCTTGGACAAGCTTGAAACCCACGCCGCAGCCCGAGAGGTCGTCAAAGGGATAATGGCAGTCCTCACGCTTGGGATCCAACACGGCAACGGCAGGCGGGAGCTCGGCATCGGGGAGATGGTGGTCGCAGATGATGAAATCTATTCCGCGTGAAGCCGCGTAACGGGTCTTTTCGATGGCCTTGATGCCGCAGTCGAGGGTGATGACGAGAGTGAAGTCGTTGTCTGCGGCCCAGTCCAGGCCCTTGATGGAGACTCCGTACCCTTCATCATTGCGGTCCGGGATGTAGAAATCGACCTCGTCGGTGAAACGCTTGATAAAGGAATAGACGAGCGATACGGCAGTCGTGCCATCGACGTCGTAGTCGCCATAAACGAGTATCTTTTCCTTGGTGGTGATGGCCTTACGGAGACGCTCGACGGCGACGTCCATGTCCTTCATCAGGAAAGGATCGTGAAGGTCGGAGAGTTGGGGACGGAAGAACGAGCGTGTCTGCTCGAAGGTCTCTACGCCACGCTTGACAAGGAGTTCGGCCAGCACCCTGTCGATGCCGACCTCCGTGGCGAGCCGCGAGACTTTTTCCTCGCTCGCGGGCTCCATGACTATCCATTTGCACTCCTTGGCCATATTCGTTCAAAGTTACGTTTTTTTCTTCAAAAACCGAATTAAAAATGTTATTTTTGTAATCTTGAAAAAAGTAATACGCATTATGAGCAATATCGAGTACAGTGAACAGGAAGTTTTGAGGAGGGAATCCCTCGCCAAATTGAGAGAGTTGGGTATCGAACCGTATCCGGCAGCGTTGTTCCCCGTCAATGAGACGGCGCAGAGCATCAAGGACCAGTACGATCCCGAGAAGGAGAACCTTCAGGATGTCTGTATCGCCGGACGCATCATGTCGCGCCGCATCATGGGCGCCGCTTCTTTCATGGAGCTCCAGGACGAGACCGGGCGCATGCAGGTGTATGTCAAGCGTGACGAGATCTGCCCCGGCGAGGACAAGACCATGTACAACACTGTATTCAAGAAGCTTCTCGACATCGGAGATATCGTAGGCATCAAGGGATTCGCGTTCATCACGCAGACCGGCCAGCTGTCCGTCCATGCAAAGGAACTGACGCTGCTCAGCAAATCGCTCAAGGTCCTCCCCATCGTGAAGACCGATGCCGACGGCACGGTCCACGACGGATTCTCGGACCCGGAGCTCCGCTATCGCCAACGCTACGTCGACCTGATCGTGAATCCGCAGGTCAAGGATACCTTCATCAAGCGTGCGCAGATCGTTGCGACCATGCGCGAGTATTTCAACGAGGCTGGATGCCTCGAGGTGGAGACCCCCATCCTTCAGAGCATTCCCGGCGGCGCTACCGCCAGGCCGTTCATCACGCACCACAACGCCCTGGACATCCCTCTCTACCTCCGTATTGCCAATGAGCTGTATCTCAAGCGCCTGATCGTGGGCGGATACAGCGGCGTGTACGAGTTCGCGAAGGATTTCCGCAACGAGGGAATGGACAAAACGCACAATCCCGAGTTCACCTGCATGGAGATCTACGTGGCATACAAGGACTATATCTGGATGATGGAGTTCGTGGAGAAGATGCTGGAGAAGATCTCGCTCAAGGTCAACGGTACGACCAAGGTGCAGATCGGGGAGCATACGGTGGACTTCAAGCCGCCGTACCGCCGCCTGCCTATCCTCGATGCGATCAAGGAGTATGCGGGAGTGGACGTGTCCGGAATGGACGAGGACGAGCTGAGGGCTACTTGCAAGAAACTCAACGTGGAGGTGGAGCCTTCCATGGGCAAGGGCAAGCTGATCGATGCGATATTCGGCGAGTATGCCGAAAAGAATCTTGTCGAGCCCACATACATCATCGATTATCCGGTGGAGATGTCTCCGCTGACCAAGCGCCACAGGACCAATCCCGCGCTTACCGAGCGCTTCGAGCTGTTCGTGTGCGGCAAGGAGCTGGCGAACGCATATTCCGAGCTGAACGATCCTATCGACCAGCTGGAGAGGTTCGAGGAGCAGGCAAGGCTCAAGAGCAAGGGCGACGATGAGGCGATGTTCATCGACTATGACTTTGTCCGCGCGCTTGAGTACGGAATGCCGCCGACTTCTGGACTGGGTATGGGCATCGACCGTCTGACGATGTTCATGACAGGACAGAGCACTATCCAGGACGTGCTGTTCTTCCCTCAGATGAAGCCGGAGAAGAGCGTAAAGAAGGAAGAGGAGAAGGAGCAGTGAGAGTCGAATCGGTGACATCGGCGCAGAACCGCAAGGTCAAGACACTTCTGGCGCTCCAGGAGAAAGCCCGCCTCCGCAAGGAGATGGGGCTTTTTGTCGTGGAGGGACGCCGGGAGCTGGAGCATTGCGTCCGCGCCGGGTTCGAGATCGACACGCTGTTTTATTGTCCGGAGATTGTCGGTTTGGCAGTTGGGGTTTCAGCTGCTGTCCGCAAGACAGTGCATTCGCACTTCGCGGACCCGTTCCGGGCAAATGCAGCTGAAACCCCACTGCCAAACTACGAGAGTGGCGACATTAACGTGATTCTGGAGAAGGCGGGGCAGATCATTGAAGTTCCGAGGGAACTCTATGAGAAGATTGCGTACCGAGGGAGTACGGAAGGGATGATCGCGGAGGTGAAGGTCAGGGAGAGGAAACTCGAGGGGCTGGAAATGAAGGAGAATCCGCTGGTGGTGGTGCTTGAAGGGGTGGAGAAACCCGGGAACCTGGGCGCAGTGCTGCGGAGCGCCGATGCGGCCGGGGCCGATGCGGTGCTGGTCTGCGACCCGCTGACGGACCTTTACAACCCCAACCTGATCCGCGCCAGCATCGGAGCCGTATTCACGGTCCCGGTCGTTTGTTGCGGATCCCAGGAAGCCATCACTTGGTTGAAAGAGAATCACATAAAGATATATACCGCACAACTGCAGGATTCGTCATGGTACTACGATACGGATATGAAGGGCGGCACGGCCATCGTCGTCGGGACTGAGGCCACGGGCCTCACCGACGCATGGCGCAAGGCCGCCGATACTCACATCCGTATCCCGATGCTTGGGGAACTGGACTCCCTAAACGCATCCGTGTCCGCCGCCATCCTGCTGTATGAAGCGGTCCGCCAGAGAAATGTCTGAATTCGGTCTCATAGGTCATCCCATCGAACACTCGCAGAGCCCAAGGCTCTTCGAGGCCGCATATCATGGCAAATACGGATACGACCTGATACAGGGCGAGTATTTCGAAGAGTCTTATGCAAAGTTCCTGAAGGGCTACAAAGCCATCAATGTCACCGCCCCGTTCAAGGAAAATGCCTATGAAAAGGCGGACATCGTGTCCGGCCCCGTAGCATTGACGGGAGCCGCCAACATCCTCGTCAAGACGGATGAAGGTGTGAAGGCATACAACTCGGACTTCACGGGAGTGATACTCACCGTAGCAGAGGCTTTGTTCCCCGGGATTATCCGCGAATTCTACGACACGTTCGGCAGCCAGGCACACGTGAAGATACATCAGTTCTTGAGAGCGCAGCTCGCGGAGCGCTACGGCCGGAGGCCGTCGGCGCTGGTGGCGGGCCTCGGCGGAGCCGGCAAGGCCGCCGCCCTGGCCGCAGCCGAGGCCGGCTTCGCCACGACCGTGATGAACCGCACCGCCGCCAAGGCCCAGGAGTTCGTCAAGGGCCTGCCGGAGTACGGATTCCGCGTAGCGGACATCGGCGATTTCCGTGCGGAGCTGCGAAAGGCCGATTTCGTCGTATATGCTCTGCCGATGGCGCTGGGCGTTTTTCAGGAACTGGGAGCGGAGGATTTCTCCTCCCACCCTGTCGTGCTCGAAGCCAATTACCGCGATCCTGCGTTCGCCGGTCTGATCCGAGCCCGCATGCTCGACGCCGGAGCGCAATATTTGCCCGGACACCTCTGGCTGGTGAACCAGGCTGTGTCCGGTTATTCAGTGATGACGGGGGAAGCCCCTGATATCGACAGCCTTTTAAGCATCTGATCCTTTTTGTATCACATAAATAAACCTAAAAGATGAAAAGAGTATTTGCAGTATTAGCTGCGGCCGTACTGATAGCAGGAACCGCCTCAGCCCAGGAGCTCTCCAACTTCAATTTCGGCGGACGCCAGCAGGTCGTCTCTCCTGAAATCGCCGACGGCCAGGTGACATTCCGCCTCGCAGCCGATTACGCCACGGTAGTGACCCTTTCCGGCAACTGGATCCAGGGTACCATTCCCATGAAGAAGGAGAACGGAGTCTGGTCCGTCACCATCGACCTTCCCGAGCCCGAGATCTACACCTACAATTTCGTAGTGGACGGCGTCTCGGTCAATGATCCCCAAAACTACATGGTCCAGCGCGACGGTACGCGTTACCTGAACATGCTGATGGTACCCGGCGAGCGTACCGCTCCGTACTTCGAGACCGACCATCGCGGCACAGTCACCTACAAATGGTATGACAGCGCCATACTCGGCATCAACCGCCGCCTGACCGTCTATACTCCTTACGGATACGAGGCCAAGGCGAATGCCAAGAAGAAGTATCCCGTCCTCTACCTCCTTCACGGAGCAGGCGGAGACGAGGAGGCCTGGTCCTCGATGGGCCGCGCCGCCCAGATCCTCGACAATCTCATCGAGCAGGGCAAAGCCCAGCCCATGATCGTCGTCATGCCCAATGGCAACCCCAACCAGCAGGCAGCCCAGACCCTCGGACTCAAGACCTCCGACATCAATTTCCGCGATCCGGCTTACGCCAATGCATATGTGCGCAGCCTCTGCGAGGAGATCGTTCCTTTCATCGAGAAGGAGTTCAGGGTAAATGCCAAGCCCGAGGCCCGCGCCATCGCCGGCCTTTCCATGGGCGGCGGACATACCATCTCGGCTTCCACCCTCTATCCCGCCATGTTCGACTACATCTGCCCTCTCTCCGCTGCCGGTTCGGCCAACGACGAGCAGATCCAGGCCCTCAAGAAGGCTGGCGTGAAGCTTTATTTCCTCGCCTGCGGTACTTCCGATTTCCTCTATGACGGTTCGAAGACCCTCGATGCCACTCTCACCAAGAACGGTCTCGACCACATCTTCTACCAGTCCGAAGGCGGCCACACCTGGGCCAACTGGAGGCTTTATCTCCAGACCTTCGCCCCTATGCTGTTCAAATAGAGCTTTCGGATCCGGAAAGGATCCTGATACAGTATGAAGTTCCTCAGGAACCCGTCCACGGATCCGCATTACAACATGTCGTTCGACGAGTACTGCCTCGAGCAGTTCACGTCGGACGACATATTGTTCTATCTCTGGAGGAACCGGCCATCCGTCATCATCGGTCTGAACCAGAATGCCTATTCGGAGGTCAACATCCCTTACATCGAAACGAACGGCATCAAGCTCGCTCGCCGTGTCACCGGAGGCGGAGCCGTTTACCACGACCTCCAAAACCTCAACTACACGATAATCGGACGCTCCCGCGACCTGGACCGGGACTGTCCCGGGTATCTGCACCTGATGCTGGACGCGCTTCGGACGCTTGGCGTCCCGGCGGAGATGACCGGCCGCAACGACATCGTCGTGGATGGCCGGAAAGTCTCCGGATACGCCAAGCGAGTGTACAAGGACAGACTGATGATACACGGGACGCTGATGTATGACGTGGACATAGCCCGGCTGACGGAGGCATTGTCCGTTCCGGGAAGCAAGCTCGACGCGGCAGGGATCGCCTCGGTCCGCAGCAGAGTGGCCAATCTGAAGGATTACCTGCCGGGGATTTCCTGTATCGAAGAGTTCCAGGAAGAGTTGGAGCGTATCCTGTCACGGGACTATTCGGATACTCCCGTAACACTGACTCCGGAGCAAGAGTCGTTTGTAATGGATCTTTGCAGGACAAAATTCTCCACCTGGGAATGGAATTACGGGCACTCCCCCAAGGCGCAGTACCGTCAGGCCCGCAAGCTCCCCTGCGGGACCGTGGAGGCGCGCTGCAGCATCGTGCGCGGGGCCATAAGCGGACTAGCCTTCGGCGGGGACTTCATCGGAAGTCTCCCGGCCGAAGGGATCGCGGCCGCGCTGGAAGGCTGCCGCTTCGAGCGCGCGGCCGTGCTGGAGGCCCTCCGGGGCCTCGACGTCGGCCGACATTTCGACGGCACGTCGCCTGAGCAGCTGGCCGCACTTCTCACATCCTTCGACCGGTAGTCGAAGGGTGCGGAAACTTGAAAGATTCAGGTTGTAATTTTGGAATCAGTTTCCTAACTTTGTAAGGAAGGCCCCGGAGGAAATGAGGGCCGATAATTTTTATATATAAGAGTTTATGTCACTGAACAAAGTCATGTTGATCGGTAACGTTGGAAGAGACCCCGAAGTACGTTACCTTGAAGGAGGATCCGGCGCGCAGAACGCCACAAAAGTCGCATCTTTTACACTGGCCACCACCGAACGTTACAGGGACCGCAGCGGAGAATTGCGTGAGAATACCGAATGGCACAACATCGTCGCCTGGAGGAATTCCGCGGACCTGGCGGAGAAGTTCATCCGCAAGGGTAGCCAAATCTATATCGAAGGAAAGCTCAGAACCCGCTCCTGGACCGACCAGCAGGGAGTGAAGAAGTTCACGACCGAGGTAGTCGTCGACAATATCCAGCTGCTGGGCAAGCGCGGGGACAGTCCCGCAGGCGACGGCCCGGAGGGCTATGGCCAGCAGCGTCCGGCGCAGCAGCAGGGCGGTTATCAGCAGCCCGGCCCTTACGGGTCTCCCGCTCCGCAGGGGTATCAGCAGCCTGCAGCTCCCCAGGGCTACAACCAGCCCGCGGGCTTCCAGCCCCGCCAGGCTGCTCCTGTCCCTCCGCCTGCGGCCCCGGCTCAGCCTTCAGCCATCGACATCATGGGAGAGGACGGCACGGACGACCTTCCGTTCTGATTTTTCCTGAAAAATATCGAAAGACGGTGCAACGCCACCGTCTTTTTTGCGTTATTATTGCAGAGACATCCGGAAAATGACCAGACAGGAAGCCACAGAGTTCTACAGAAGCCACAGCAAGGCCGTTTACAATACGGCGTTGCGCATAGTCCGCAACCCGGCGGAGGCGGAGGAGATCATGCAGGATACCTTCATGAAGTATTTCACTAAGGGGCTTCCCGGGCTTTCCGAAGCCAGTAAGTCCGCATGGTTACGTACCACGTGCATCCGGATGGCCATAGATTGTCTGCGGCACAGGAAAAGAGGTCTGGACCTGTTCGTGGACAGGATGCCGGAAGAGATGGAAGAGGAGCTGGAGATTCCGGAAGGATTCGACATCGTCCTGATACGCAATGCGATGGAAGGGCTGCCGCATCCGTATGCCCTGATCCTGGACCTCATACTGATCGAGGGGATGGACTATGCGGGAATCGCCAAACTGACGGGGCAGAAGGAAGTCACGCTCCGATCGTGGTATTCTAGAGGAAGGAAGAGACTTATAAAGGAACTCAAAGCACAGACGATATGAAAAGGCTTGACGATTATATACGTGCCAATGCAGCGGCATTCGACACGGAGACTCCTCAGGAAGGAGCGGAAGAGCGTTTCCTGAAGAAGTGGGAGGCGGGCAGGCGGAGGGTCCGGATATTCCGGGCCGTCCTGCCCGCCGCCGCGGCCGCGGCGCTGGCCGCCGTGCTGCTCCTGCCTCCGGCAGACCGCAGCACGGACTGGCTCCGCACCGCAGACAATACCCCGCAAAGCATATATTGCAACTATATGGCGCAGGTCGCAAAGGCCTGGGAAGAAGCCGGTCCGGATGAGATGCTCTCCGCGCAGCTCAGAAGCCTGACGGACGAAAGCATTCCTCTGATCGACCTCTTGCCCGAAGAGCTCGACGACGCGTCCCAGGCCGAAATCCTCCGGAAGCACTACAACACCCTGCTTGACGGAGTCCACCAACTGATGAAAACAAGATAAACGGATACAGATATGAAAAAGATTCTTTTGACCGCACTCAGTGTTCTTCTGGCTGCTACCGCCAGTCTCGCCGCAACATTCAGCAACAACTATTCCCTGTCGGGATTTACCGGCATCAGGGCCTCCAGCGTCTTCCATGTCGATGTGAGCCAGTCCAGCCGCTATTCCGTAAGCGTAGAGGCTCCCGACTATCTCGAGCCGTACATTTCCGTCGAAGTCGAGCAGAACCAGCTGGTCCTGAGGATGAAGCAAATGCCCCGAGCCATCGAAAAGAGGCTGTCCTCCGAGAATTCCGGAGCAGTCGTCGCAGTGGTCCGGATGCCCAGGCTGGAAAGCGTCTCCATGAGTGGAGCGGCGGTTCTCAGAGCAGACGGAGACTTCCCTACCCTCAAAGAGCGTCCTTTCCGTCTGGATATGAGCGGCGCATCTAAAGCCAGGGGGTTGTCACTGTCCGCATCCGCGGCCGTCATTTCCCTCAGCGGTGCCGTCGAAGCCGGCCTGACGGGACGTTTCGGAGAGATGCGCATCGAAGCCTCCGGAGCGGCAAGTGCGAAGTTGGGCATTGAAGCTCCCGTAGTGAAAGCAGAGCTTTCGGGCAGCGGCCATCTTAACATGGAAGGAATGTTTGAAGATGTCTCGATCCAGGCGTCGGGCGCTTCCGGCGTACACCTCCTGTCTGAAAAGGTCCTCTCATCCCTCAGAATCCAGGGAAGCGGAGCTTCCTCCATCGACTGCCGCAGCGCAAAGGCGCAGAACGTGAGAGTCGGACTCTCCGGAGCGTCCAACTGCAAAGTGGCGGCGCTCCGGACTTTCGAAGTCGAAGCGTCCGGCGCCTCCTCATGCAGCTACGAAGACGCCCCCGGACTGGATATCGACATCATCCAGGTCTCCCGCGGCGCCTCCCTCAGGAAACTGTAGCTTATTTGCCCGAAGGGGCGTCGAGCCGGAGCTCGGGATGGCGGCGGGAGACGCGTGCGAAGAGCAGAGCGATGAGCACCGCGGCGATGCAGAGCGCGACGAACATCAGTTCGACGCGCACCGGGCCGCTGACCGCGCCGGCAGCGGAAGGAGTCGAAGCGGCGGCGGTAACGGCGGCAGAGCCGAGAATGATGCCGGCCAACCACTTGAAACTGAGCAGCCCCAGGTTCTGAACCCAGTAGATCAGCGAGTATGTCGTGCCAAGGACCTTGTCAGGAACGATCTTGGGGACCGAAGGCCAGAGGGCGGCCGGCACAAGCGAGTACCCGAAGCCCAGGAATACCATACTGAGGTAGCCGTAGAAAGGCACTCCTGCCGGAGCGAATGCAAGCAGCAGATGCGCCACCAACGCCAGCACGGAACCGATGATCATCCAACGGGTGCCCTTGCCGCGCTTGTCGACAAGAAGGCCGAAAAGCGGAGCGAAGACGACCGTCGAGAAAGGCAGCATAGATACCATCCAGCCGGCAGTGGCGGCGGGGATGCCGAAACGGGGTATGAGGATGGCTCCGGCAAACTTCTTGAAGGCGACTATGCTGCTGTAGAACAGCACGCAGAGCAGGCCGAGCATCCAGAAATTCTTATTCTTCAAAACCTTCCACACATCGGAAAGCTTGAAAGGATCCTCCGCGGAAACGGAAGACGAGCCGCCGGAAGCTTTGTCGTGCCTGGCATCGAGGGCGACGAAAAGCGCCCAAAGGATAAGGCCCACCGCCATAAGTCCGACGCCGAAGACGGCCGGCCTGGCAGTCTCGGAGAGACTGTACACATGGCCGGCATTCTCTACCACCAGCCTCGGTGACAGGACCAGCGCGACGGCCGTGCCCAGTCGGGCGATGGCCAGCTGCAGGCCCATGGCCAGCGCCATCGGCCCCTCCCGGAACCATTTCGCGATGGAGCGCGTCACCGCCGTGCCGGCTATTTCACTTCCAAGACCGAAGAACATGCATCCGGCATATGCCAGACGCAGGGATTTGGCCGGCGCATAGCCGGCCGTGATGGCGTGCAGGACCAGCAGGGCCCCGGCAGCCATCATGCCTACGAAGATGGAGCCGGTGATCCGGACTCCCCACTTGTCCAGCAATATGCCGCAGATGACCAGGCCTCCGAATACGCACAATACGCTGTAACCGCTGGTATACAAGCCGTACCCGGCGGCATCCCAGCCCAGAGCGGTCCTCGACGGGTCCTCGAACAGATAAGAGATGGTCGAGAACATGTCGTCGAAGAAATATGAAGCGAACATGGGCACCACCAGACAAGCCAGTGCCACCCATGCAAGCCGCGAATAGCGGCGTTTTACAGTTTCTGCCATACTATTCGATAATATTGGGCTCCTCGAGGCCGAGGTGCTTCTTCTTGTCGACGACCTTGAGGTAGAGACCTATCAGCATGGCCGCGACACCCAGGCAGGCCAGCATCACCAAAGCCCAGGTATAATTGAGCTGGTCGGGAGGAGTGCCGGGGGCGTTGGTGCTGGTCAGGACGTTGCCGATAAGGATGGGGAACAGCCAGAGGCCGATGTTCTGGATCCAGAAGATAAGGGCATAGGCCGAACCGATGACCTTGGCGTCCACGAGCTTGGGGACCGACGGCCAGAGGGCCGCGGGGACAAGCGAGAAGCTGGCGCCAAGGACGAGGATGGTAAGATAGGCCACGACGGTGCCGCCTACCGCGCTGCCCTTGAACAGAGGCAGGATGAAGGCGAAGGTCAGGTGGCAGGCTACCAGCAGTATGGAGCCGATAAGCAGCATGGAAGCGGCCTTGCCCTTATGGTCGACATAGTTGCCGAGTATGGGGGTGATGGCCACTGCCAGGAGCGGGAACACTGCGAAGATAGTCTCGGCAGTACCGCGCTTGAAGCCCATCACGCAATAGACGACCAGCGCGACGATGGCCACTGCCATCAGTCCGAATTTCAGGCCCTTGTTGCCCTTGATGAAATTGCTGGCGAAGGAGCAGACCGCAACGACAAGCATGATGATGTATTGCACGATGGTGACCGCTTCACCCGCCCAGAACGATCCGGCGGCGGGCTCCGTCAGCGTGAGATTGCACTGGAGCATATTGACCGCGTACTTCTGGAAGGGGAAGATGGCGGAATAATAAAGCACGCAGAGGAGGGCGACGAGCCAGAAACCGAGGCTGGCGAGGATCTTTCCGATGTCCTTGACCTTGAAAGGATCGTCCTTCTCTTCGGCTTCGCCGGTCTGTGCGTCAAGCTTCCTGTCCATGAAGAAATAGGTGATGAACATGATCAGGGCGATGCAGAGCAGCACCACTCCGAAGGCGACGGAACGGCTGACGTTGACATGTCCTCCGAGCTTGGCGAAATATGGCGAGAAAATCATACAGGTGGCCACTCCAAGGCGCGCGAGAGCCATCTCGGAGCCCATGGCCAAAGCCGTCTCGCGGCCCTTGAACCACTTGACGATACCGCGGCTCACAGTGATGCCGGCCATCTCGCAGCCGCAGCCGAAGATCATGAAGCCGATGGCGGCGAACTTGGCCGAAGCGGGCATGCCCTGGTAGAAAGGAAGGACATCGTCGATGAAGCCGATGCCGGTATGCCAGTTGAGATGGGTCGTAAACCAGCTTTCAAGTCCGGAACCGATAAAGGGTTCGCTGATAGCGTAGTACTTGATGAAGCCGCCCAGGAGCATCACCGCACCGGAAAGCACCGCCGTGAAGCGGACTCCCATCTTGTCCAGGATGATACCCGCGAATATCAGGAAGAATACGAATACGTTGAGGAACGTCTCCGCGCCCTCCATGGTGCCGAATGCCTTGGAATCCCAACCCCTGGTGGACTCCATCAGGTCCTTGATCGGGGACAGGATGTCCATGAAGATGTAGGCGCAGAACATACCGAGGGCAAGCAGCAGCAAGGCCGTCCAGCGCATCGCCGCAGAGTCTCGGAGAGTGGTTTTTTTGATGGTTTCAGTCATGACAGTTATCGTATATTATCATTATTTGCATCAGAATCCCGCCAAAGGCAGGAACACAGTAGGCAAAAGTAGTACAAATCCGGCAAGAATCAATACCAAAACGTATTTCCATATCCATTTGACCCACTTTTCATAAGGGACCTTCGCCATGCCGAGGGCGGCCATGAGCACGCCGGAGGTAGGCGTGACCATGTTGGTGAAACCGTCGCCGAACTGGAAGGCCATGACCATGGCCTGGCGGGACAGGTGGATGAGGTCGCAGAAGGGAGCCATAATGGGGATGGTCACGGCAGCCTTGGCCGTGGCACTTGGTATGAGGAAGTTTATCAGGGTCTGGATGCCGTACATCATGGCCAGCGAGCCGGTCTTGCCGGCTCCGCCGAGCCCGGTCTCCAGCCCGTGCAGCATGCTGTCCACGACATGCCCGTCCTGGAGGATGACGATGATGCCCGAAGCGAGCCCGACTATAAGGGCGGCGGAAAGGATGTCTTTCGCCCCGGCCACGAACTCGTCCGCGATACGGTTGGCGCTGAAACCTCCGATGATGCCGACGACGATACCCATGACCAGGAAAAGGGCGGAGATTTCGGGCATATACCACTTGAAGCAGGTGACTCCGACGACGAGCAGTATGACCGTGAGCAGCAAAGCCAGCAGGATCAGGTTCTTGCGACGGCCGTCCTCCTGCGTTTCATCCGCAGCGAAGGACGGCCCGTTCTCCGGAGCCTTGCGTATGCGGGAAGAATACAGGAGTATGAAAACTATAAGGAGGCCCGTAAGAAGGGCCCAGCATATCAGGCGGTATCCCATCCCGGAGAAAAGCGGAAGCCCGGACATCTCCTGGGCGATTCCGACGGTGAAGGGATTGAGAAAAGCGGCGGAGAACCCGATGTTCGATGCTACATATACTACCAGCAGACCCGTGATGGCGTCATATCCCATAGCTGTCATCAAAGGAACGACTATGCCCACGAACGGAATCGTCTCCTCGCTCATTCCGAACACCGCGCCACCGATGGAGAACATCAAGGCGAGTCCGGCAAGCACGAGCTTGTCATAGCGCCCGGCCTTGGAGATGAAGCGGTTGATGCCGTATGATACGGCGCCGGTGGCATTGAGGACCCAGAAGGCTCCGCCGACGATGAGTATGAAGATGATTATGCCCGCCTGCTTGACGAACCCGTGATACAGGGCGGTGAATACCTGCCAGGTCTGAGGAGAGCGCTCGGCGCTCACGAAGGATACGCTTCCGTCCGCTGCGGTTACATACTGACCGGGAGGTACCGCAAGGGTCGCCAGGGCGCAGACCAGGATGATGGCCGAGATGATAACGTATGTATTGGGGAAGCGTCTCTTTCGCATCATATCCGTACCTCTATCTTCCGCGAATTTAAGAATTATTGAAATAAAATCGTACCTTTGCCCTTCCAAACTTGAAGAGATGTACAGGATTCTGGACCGGGTCAACTTTCCTGAGGATATCAGGGCCCTCGACGCATCCGAGCTCACGGAGCTCTGCGCCGAGATACGGTCGTACATGGTGGAATGCTGCGCCGGGAATCCCGGCCATCTGGCATCCAGCCTCGGCGCCGTAGAACTGATCGTCGGACTCCATTATATATATAATACGCCCGAAGACAAGATCGTGTTCGACGTGGGGCATCAGGCATATGCCCACAAGATCCTCACCGGGCGCAAGGAGCTCTTCAAGCTGAACCGCACCCGCGAGGGCATCAGCGGCTTCCCCAAGATGGACGAGAGTCCCTACGACTCTTTCGGAGTGGGCCACTCGTCCACTTCCGTGTCGGCCGCGCTGGGCCTCGCCGAGGCGGCGAAGCTGCAGGGCGTCAATGCCAGGACCATCGCCTTCATAGGTGACGGAGCGCTTACCGGCGGACTGGCCTTCGAAGGCCTCAACAACGCCGGAGACAGCGCCGCCGACCTCCTCATCATCCTGAATGACAACAATCAGTCCATCGACCGCAACATCGGCGCCCTGCACGAGCACCTGCTGAGGATCACCACCAATCCCGCCTACAACCGCTTCAAAGGCAAGGTTTGGGACAGGATAGGCGACCGCCGCATCAGGACCTTCCTCCAGCGATGGATCAGGAGCCTGAAATCGTGGATAGTCAAGGGATCGGGAGGCGACCTTTTCGAAGCTCTCGGGTTCCGTTATTTCGGCCCTATCGACGGCAACGACATGGAGCAGGTGATCGAAACGCTACGGAAGCTCAAAGGTCTCAAGGGGCCCCGCATCCTTCATTGCATCACCACCAAAGGCAAGGGCTACGCCCCTGCGGAGGCGGACCCTACCGTATGGCATGCTCCCGGCCGTTTCGATCCCAGGACCGGTGAACGGCAGCGCTCCGCTTACACCGCGGACCGCTACCAGGACGTCTTCGGAGAAGTGCTGCTCGAACTCGCCGAGACAGACCGCCGCGTCGTCGGCATCACGCCGGCCATGGCAACGGGCTGCGGAATGAGCGATTTCGCGGCCAAGATGCCTTCGCGCTTCTTCGACGTCGGCATCGAGGAAGAGCACGCAGTGACTTTTTCCGCGGGCCTCGCGGCCGGAGGGCTCAGGCCTTTCTGCAACATTTATTCCTCGTTCGCCCAACGGGCATACGACCAGATCATCCACGACGTGGCACTGCAGAACCTCCCCGTGACGTTCTGCTTCGACCGTGCCGGAGTGGTCGGAGAGGACGGTCCTACGCACCACGGTGCGTTTGACCTCGCCGCTTACAGGAGCATTCCCGGCCTGACCATCGCCGCCCCTTCCGACGAAACCGAGCTCAAGAACCTCATGTACACGGCTCTCCACCAGGACTCCCCCATGATCATCAGGTATCCGCGCGGAACCGGCGAAGGCCGGGACTGGCGCGAGGCCGGATGGGCGATGCTGCCTCCCGGCAAGGCCACCCGCCTTGTCGAAGGCAAGCGCATCGCCGTTCTCGCCCTCGGCCCGGCAGCCCACAGGGCCGTCGAGGCGGCGGAGGATTTCCGCAAGGAATACGGTTTCACACCGGCCGTTTACGACGTCCGGTACCTGAAACCCCTCGACGGGGAAATGCTCAAAGAAGTCACAAGCGGTTTCGAATCTGTCCTGACGGTCGAGGACGGCTCCCTGCTGGGCGGCCTGTACGGAGCCGTCGCGGAACACCTCTCCGCCAAAGGCTCCGGGATACGTCTCGCCGGCTCCGGAATCCCCGACAGATTCATTCCTCAGGACACTCAGGCGGCGGAAAGGGCGGAGTGCGGCATCGACCGGAACGGTATCCTCTCGCAGCTCCGCAAACTTGTTGAAAAAGATTGAAAAAAGTTTGCAATCTCCAAAATAATGTCTACCTTTGCAATCCCTTTCAGCGATTGAAGGACGCTGAACCCGCCGATATAGCTCAGTTGGCCAGAGCACGTGATTTGTAATCTCGGGGTCGTGGGTTCGAATCCCTCTATCGGCTCGAAAGAAAAAAAGAACTTGGG
>JAEEGI010008352.1_pt1 | contig 22898 bp, 7 predicted proteins | sample 8958751 | NCBI WGS metagenome assembly JAEEGI01 (sample SAMN16246545, study PRJNA631951) | gut metagenome | biome: gut microbiome; feature: rumen; material: KS-attached | host: Bos | place: Iran: Karaj | collected 2018-10 | reverse complement strand
AAAGGTTTCAGTAAAAAAAAATTTATTTGCATCTTTAGAATAGGATTTTAAATATTGTTTTATTTATAATTAATATTTTAAATTTAAAAGATAAAAATTATAAAAAATAATTAAAAAGTCTTAATTGAAGAATATATAATTATAGATATTATTGAATGAAGTTGTTAATTAATTAAAAAATTAATTATTATTTAAATTAAAAAAATAATTTTCTCATTATGTCATACATAACAAATGAAAATAACTTAAGTACTTACTCAAATAAAAATTCGCTTTTGGATGATTCAAAATATTCTCAAAAGAAAAAAGAAGAATCAATATTAAGAACAACATATAAATTTAAAGTAATATTACTAGGAGAATCATCAGTAGGTAAAACCTCAATATTACATAGATTTATAGGACAAAAATTTGCAGAATCATATCGTTGTACAGTAGGAGTAGAATTTAAAATAAAATCAATTTTACTTGATCCATATACAATCGCAGAATTAAAAATTTGGGATACATGTGGAGAAGAAAAATTTAGAAGTGTAACAAGACAATATTATAATGATGCAAATGGAATAGTATTATTATTTGATTTAAATGATAGAAACACTTATAATGCTTTACCTAATTGGTTAAAAGATATTAAAAATTATTCTCCTAAAAATGCAGCTATTATTATTGTTGGAAATAAATCTGATTTAGAAAGAAAAGTTTCTGAAAATGAAATTTTATATTTCACTCAAAATGAAGATATTTCTTATATTGAAGTTTCTGCTAAGAGTGGAGTAAATATTGAATTAATTTTTGAAAAATTAAGTAAAGAAATGGTTATTAAAAGTAAAGAAGTTATTGATGATAATAAACCTGAAGAAATGGATAAATATCTAAGTAAAAGTTTTGGTATTCAAAGTGTTGGAAAAAAAAGCAATGTGAGTAAAAAAGAAAATGAAGTTTCTTGTTGTTAAAAATTAGATATTTTAATTATTTATATTAAACTATTTTTTATCTTTATTTATTAAATTAATTTATTATAATGTTTTTAAATTAATATTACCTTGTTTATTTTTGATAATTTATTGTTCTTTATGAATTATTGAGATTATTAATCAAACTAATAAATATACAATATAATTATTAAATATAAAAAATTAAATATTACTTTATTTAATAACCATATAATAAATTATCACATCTTGTTAAATGTTTTCTACAATCATCACAAATATTTCTGTCTTCTTCTTTTTGGAAAATTAAATTATTTTGAGACATTCTACTAACCCTTTCCGCAAGATCTCTTTTACAAATAACACAAAATCCTTCTACTAACATTTTTTTTAAAGTATCATTTATTTCTTTTTTGTTTTTTACACAATTTAAAATATAAAAATCATTTTTATTATCTATTAAAATTAAATAACTCATATCATAACTCATTTTCATAAAGTTAAAATATATATTTTTATCTTTATTAAAAAAATCATCTGAATCATATTCAATTCTAATTATCATATCAAATTTTCTAATTAATTCACTTTCTCCTTTTTTCTCAGCTTTATCATTTATATTATAACCATAATTATAATCATTTAAAAAATATTTAGAAGTTTTTTGATTAAAATTATGAGAAGTTCTCTCAAATAAATTTTCATTTTGATCTCTATTAACAACTTTCCAAATAGAAATATATCCACCTTTATGAGATAAAAATAATACAACATCATATAAAGAAACAGCAGTACAGAAAGTAATTGGAGAAAGATAATCAAATGCTTTATCAGTTAAATATAAAACACTTAATGGAATTCCATTAATACTAAATAAATATACTGTTAATGAGGTATATACCAAGAAATCCCCATTTGATGGTATTATTATTATATCTTTAATTGATTGTTTTGTATTTGTTAAATATTTTACATTGTGTAATAATTGGAAATTATTATTTATTGATATTAAATTTATTGTATTGGAAGTATCAATTGATATTAAAATATTAAATGCTTCATTTAATTTTAATAATTTTATAGGAGAATTTGGGAAATTAAAAGAAAAACCTGTATAATAAATATATATTTTTTTTGATGTATCATCTATTATATTATCCTTTTTCTTTGGAGACAAATTCAATGAATTTTTAGATATTATGAAATAATCATTTCTTTCATATGTTAATAGACCTATTGGATCTTTAGTTATTTTTAATGGTTCAATATTTACATTATTTAAATTTTTTTTAACTTGATATTCTTTAATATTTCCATTTTCAAATCCTACATAAATTTTATTTCCTTTATCATTACATGTGATTGATGTTATATTTGTATTTTCTCCTATGAAATAATTATATATTTTATTTTTTAATGGCTTAACTAAAATTAAATATTTTTCATGGAAAGTTAAATATTTCTTCTTTTTCTTTCCACAGAAAATATTTCCTTTTGTTATAACAGCATATATTTTATTATCACCAAAGAAGTTTTCAACTTCATCGTTTTTTTTATTTAAAGAATTAATTAAAGAACTTAAAGAGCATATTCCGCCTTGATAATAATTATTATTATATAATAAAATATTTTCATCGAGAGGAACAAAATCAACTATTTTTTTTCCTTTAATAAAAGCATTACTAGATTTCCAATTTATAATTTTCTGAATTTTACATTGAGATAATTTTTCAAAACTATCAAAAAAAATATTAGTTTTATTAATCCATTCAGTTTTAATTCTTTTAGGATGTTCTTTAGTAAAAAGTAAATTAGGCATACAACCTAATTCTTCTTTTTCAAGTAAAACATCATTAATAGTATTATTTAAATTCATTTCTTTAATTTGATTTTCATTCATTTTATAACAAGCATTTCTATAAGTATTAAAAACTTCTAAAGCTTTAATTCCATCTTGTCTAAAACCAAAAATTAAATCAAACCAATGATGAATATTTTCATTTATTTTTTTTCCTTCTAACATTTTTTTAATAAATAAGCAAAATAATCTAGGATCATTTTTACACCAATTAGGTAATTCAAAATTATCAACAATTCGTTTATTTTGTGTTCTTCCTAAGTCAAAATGATTAGTATTAAAATACAATTCAGGAACAGTGAATAAAGCAGGGATTAATTCTTGATATTTTTCATCTAAAATAGATAATTGATTTTCTCCTATAAATAATCTATCTCCAGTATCAAATTGTCCTCCTTGAATTTCTAAATGAATTTCTGTGAAAGGTCTTTGTCTTATTAAAAAGTAACATACAAAAGCATGTGTTGAATAAAAAGTACCTGAATGATATCTTGAGTCTTCATCTTTTAAATCATATTTAAGTTTCAAATTTTTTCTTATTTCTTTTGATTGTGCAAATATTGGATAATATAAATTACGATATAATTGATCTTTTATTATATTTAAATAATATTCTCCAAATGAATTTTCTACTAATTCACTTCCAGTATTAAAATTTTGAAGTATCCAAGGAAATATTAAATATTGAGAAAAATCATTATAACTTCTTCCGCTTAAAGTATTTAATAACATTATATAATCAAAATTTGTTATTTTTAAATTTATCCAATTTTCCCTTATTGCAGGATCATTTGCTATTTTTATTGTATCAAATATCACTTGATATGAATTTATTTTTGGATTTTTAGAATTTTTTGTTTTTAACTGAAAAGGGAAAAATTTAATTGGACAATTTTTTAAATAAAATAAATATGGATTCTTATTTTCAGAAGGATTAAAATTTACTATTGAAGGTTGTTTTTTTATTTTTTGATAATAAGTATTTAAATTTGATATTATTTTAAAAAATATATCATCTCTTTTATCTATATTAAAAACAAAGAAAAATGATGAACCATTTTTTAAAAATATTTCAATTGAATTTTCAACATGTAAATGATTTCTTTTATATATTTCTGTTATTTTTCTTAAAGGTATTTTTTTTATAACTAATTTATAATTATAATCAAAACCAAATTTACTTTGAGGCATATAAGTAATTGATTGACTTCTATTGTCTAATTCATTAAAATTATTTCTATATATATCACATTTATTTTTAATAAAAGTATTTAATTCTAAAAATGAGTCTTGTTGAGTTTTTGTCCAAAACCCATTTGATAATGTTCCATTGTTTACATATATTATTCCATTTTGATCAATTATTAGATTTGTATATATGAAAATATATTTTTGAGTTAAGATAAAAATTGAATTTGTCTTTTGTATTCTTTTTAAATATAAACAATTACTTATTATTGAATCTTTTTCAAATGTTTCTGAATAAGTTAAATTATTATAAAAATGATAATGATCACATATTGAGTCATAAATTAAAATTTGATTTAATTTCGAATAATATTCTTCAAATTTTTCTTTAGAAAATTCATATTTATACATTTTATTCATAAATTTATTTTTTCCAACTTCTTTTTCAAAAGAATAAAAGTCATTTTCTTTAAAAACAAATTTATTTCTAATCCTTGATATTCCTTCTTTATCGGATAAATACCATGCAAATCTTTCTGGATTTATTTTATTTTGATAAATAAGATAATTTAAATAAGCATTTGAAAAATATTTACTTTTATATTTAAGGAACTTTATATTATTTTCAATATTGAAAAAGTTCATTTTAATATAATAAGAGACATATTCACAAAAAAAACATTTTTCATTTGTTAAAGGCTCTTGATCTATATTTTTGATAGGATAATTTTTCATTTCATTAAAAAATACTTCCAAAAGAAATTTTAAAGCTTTTTTTCTTTGAGAATTTATATTTTCTGATGTTATAAAGTTATTTATTTTATCAAATATTTGAGAATAATTTAATTCAAAGACTTTTATTTTATGATTATTTATTTCAGAATCAATTTCTTTCGTTATTGTTAAAAAGTCTAATATATTGTTCTTTATTAATGGAACATAATTATATTTTTCTGAACTATTAAATAAAAGTTTAATTATTAATTTTTGACAAGAAATAATTAAATCTAAAACTGTTAATCCATCATTATTTTCAATTAAAGATAATTCAAAATAATTCTCAATTTTATATAAATGAAGATAAATTTTATATAAAATATTTAAGAATTTTGAATCTAATTTATTATTTGAAATTTTAGATAAATTTTTGTGAAGAGATGATAATACAGTGTTTTTATCTTGAATTTCATTAAATATAAATTCATCTATTAATATTTTTTTATATAAAATAAAAACACCGTCAATGTTATAACTTTGAAAGATTCTTATTAAATTATCAATGAAGTTTTCTTCATTTAAGATATTTTTATTTCTTTCAAAAAATATTTTCAACTTTATTTTCATAATATCATTCTCATAAAAGAAATAATCTAATATATTTTTATTATCTATACTTAAAATAATTTTTAATAAATCTAAAATATTTTCACTGAAAAAACTCATATCTTCTAAATTTAATCTATCATATTCATAAATTATTCCAATAAAAAAATCAATAAAAAATGAATTACTTATTGATATATCTAATCCATAATCTGTAAATAATTTATTTTTAATAATTCCTTTATGTATTTTTTCAATTTGATAAATTTGATTATAAGAAATAAATTCAGTTATTGTATCATTTTTTGATAAAAAATATATTTTATTTAATTTATTATAAGTTCCATAATTATTATAAAATTCAATATAAGGAATATATTTATTAATATAATCTTCATAATCAATAAAATTCAATTGTTTAAATTCAATTGTTAAATCCTCAAGTTTATTTAAATTAATTAATTTAATATTTTGATTATTAAATAAAACCTCTGCTATTATATTTTCATTATTTATTAAACCTAAAAAATCTTTTGAATTTAAGTTAACAAGTTTATTATTCTTTCCATTAATTATTTTATTTTTTTTCATTAAATTATTAAAAGTATTCATACTTAAATCACAATTTGAAATTAATAAATATGATATAGTAACAAAAGAATCTTCATTATTTCCAGGATTTTCTAATTCATTTTTTGAAGTACTTATTGAATGAGCTACATTATTTTTTTGATTAATTTTTAATTTATTAGAAATATTTTCACAATTATTTCCTTCATATCCAATGTAAAAATTTGTCCATTCAGTAACAAAAGAAAATAATTTATATTTTTCAGTAAAAATTTCAACATCATCAATAAATAATGAAATGTTTTTTTCTTTAATATGAATTCTTATTAAGATTTGATGATATACTTTATCACATTTGACAATTTCATTAAATTGTTCAATTGAACAAATAGTATTAATAGAATTATTTATATTTTTTTCAATAACATTTAACTTGTTATTAATATCTATTAGAAATTCTAATTTATTTGAATTATTTTCAATTGTACAAAAAGAAAAATCACTAATATTTTTATAAGAAGAAATTTTAAGATTTAAATAAATTGAAAATTCATTATTATTCTTTGGAAAAAAATATATTTCATGAATATAAAGCATATTATAAATCAAAGGATTTAGATAGCAATTTTTACTAATAACAATTGAATTTAAGGTTTCTTCAGAAGAATTTTTTAAAGATTCTTTAAGTAATTCAATTAATTGTTGGAAAAATTCTTTTGAATATTCTATTTTATTAATTAAAGCATTCTTAATATTCATACATTCAGAATAAATTTGTAACATATATTTTTCTAAATGATATCGATTTAAATATTTACATATAGTTTTAAAAGCTTTCTTAATTACAATATTATATTTTTCATTTTCTGGAATTTCTAATAATACTTTTATAAAAATTGGAATGATACTAAATTTTAACATCATTTTTATATTTAATTCATCAAATTCAAATAGTTCATTAAGTAATTGAATTAATTTATGTAATTCTGAATAATTTTTATCTTTAAAAAATAATTTAATCATTTGAGTTATAAGATAAGGTGATACTATTAATTTATTTTCTATTGATAAACTTAATAAAAATTGAATTGTCTCTTTCCTTATTAAAGGTGTTGAATCAAAGTAAGTTTTTAATATAGTTTTTAAAGTTTTTTTATCAAAAATTTTTGGGGATTGAAAAATTTTTTCTGTTTCGTTTATGGGTTTAATTTTATTTAATTTATATTTGATTATTTTTTTGTTATATTCAAAAATAAATTTTAAAACAATTTTTAAAAATCTATTTAATAAATTTTGATTATTAGAATCATTTCTATTATTTATTTCATTGATAATCAATCCAGATAATTGATATAAAAGACTATTAATCTTATTACAGCTATCAAATATATTTAAATAAATACATTTCTTAGATTTAATTATAGAAAATAACAAATTAAAATAATCTAAAGCATATTCTGCTTTTTTATCAATTATTCGATTTTGAATTATACTTATAAGTTTAGACATTTTTTCATTATAAATTTCATTATCTTCTTCATATAAAGTCAGTATATAGTTTAATCTAAGAGAAATAAAATCATTTCCTAATTCAATATTATATGGTATTGTAAATTCATATTTATCATCATTTTTCATTAATATTAATTCTAAAAATTCTAAACTTCTTATTTTTATTTCTTTACTAATTTTTGGATTTTGACTATGAATGATTTCTTTAATTTTACTAAATAAAAAAAATTCATTTAAAAGATAATTTATTAATACAGGGTCATTATCTAAAATTTTATTAAATTGATAAATTAAAATGTTTAATATATTCATATTATTTTCAGGGTTATTTAAATAAATATCTAATTGTTGAATAATTAACTTTAAATCAATTATAGGAGAATATTTTAAATGGATTAATTTTAATAATGTTGATAAATAAACATTCATAATATTTTCATCTTTAATTTTGGGAATATTTTTTAAAAACTTTTCAATATATCCATGATTATTAATCAATTTAGTATATTTTTCTTTATCAATAACACACGAAAATAATTTAGATACTAATAATTCATATATTATAGGGTTATTAACTTCGAATATTAACTTTGTAAATAAATTAAAAATAAAATCTCCTACTTCAAGATTAAAATTATTTTTAACAAATAAATCCAATACAATATGTTCATAAAATAATTCAATTTTTTTAATATTTTCATCATTATCAATATTTAAATGAATAATATGAACAACACAAGATAAATATTTATGAGAAATTAATTGAAAATCATCAATAAAAATACCATCAATGATTTTTAATTCATCTAAAATTTCTTTAAAATATTCAGGTTTATATTTTATTCTAATATTTTCAATAACATAATTCATATATAATTTATTCTTTTTAAAATCATCATTTATTACTTTATCTTTATGATAAAGGTTATACATTTCATAAATAAAATGTCTTATTTCATAATTTTCAGAAACAATTGAAAATAAAGTGTTAGAAAGAGATTCATCTTTAAAAATAAGATTAAATAATAAATTATTATCATATAATAATATTCTTTTAAATAAATTATGACAAGCATTAAAAAACTTTTTAGTTTTAAAGTTTATTTTTTGATGATCAATAACCAAAAACTTACATATTTCAATACAATTTCTAATTATTTCTTCTATTAATTTTAATTCTATTATAGAAGTTTTTTTACCTAAATAATGATATAAATTTTGAAAAAAATTAATTAAGGAACATAAATATAAAAAATTTTCTTCAGATAAAAAAAGATTCGATTTAACTTGTTTTAATTGGTCAATTAATTCAACTGATAATTGTTTAAATAATTCTTTATTAGAAATATTCATACTATTAGTAATAGTTGTTAAATCTGAATTATTATAATTTAATGTGATTTCTTTTATTTTTTCCTTTGATAAAGACATTTTTATATATTTCCATTTTCAAAATATTTATAAATTAATTAATTAACATTAGATTTTAAATGATTCATTAAAATTTCTTTTAAGTAAATATTTGTTCCTTTAGAAAAAATAAAATTCAATTTAAAATGAAAATAATAAACATTTAAACAGAAAGTTAATATTTATATTTTTCTTAAAAAATAGTAAATCATGAAATAAATAATCTTTTGAATTATAGATAAAAAAAAAGAATGAGGATTATAATATTATTATTAAAAGGATTTAAAATAGTATTTAAGAGATATAAAAATATTAATTAAAAAATATAAAGGAAAAAAAAGAAAAAAATGTTTTTTAGAAATTTCTCTTTAATTCAAATATAAAATAATTTATTATTATCAAAAAAGTTAATTCTAATATATTTAAAATAAATATTGAAAATATTCATAAAAAAAAGAAAGAAGAATTATCTTTTTAAATTGAATTAAAAAAAAGGTTTTTAAAATATATAAAAACCTAAAAAATTAACTATATATTATAAATAATAGTTAATAATTATCTTATAAAATAAAATTTTAAAATACTTTTAAATCATATATAAATAATCCTAATAATCATTAATAAATAAGAGTTAAAAAATTAAAATGCTTGAATTTAAAAAATATATTGGTATATTATATACAGAAAAAGAAAATTATATTATAGAAAAGAAAATAGGAGATGGTGCAACAAGTCAATGTTTTAAATGTTTTTCCTTTACAAATCAAAATACATTTGCTTTAAAATTGTTTTCAGAGAATAATATAAAAGAATATTTAACGGAAAGACAAATTTTATCTAAACTAAAAAATGAAAATATTATAAAATTAATGGATTACGGAGAAGGAATGTTAAGAATAAATGAGAGAAATGAAAACAATCAATTGAAAATTTATATTAAACAAAATAATTCAAAAATTAATTATGAAATTTTTGAATATTTAGAAAAAGGAGAAATATTTGAATACATTTATTATCCTCATCAAGGCTTTTCAGAAGAAATAGCAAAAATAATCTTTTCACAAATTTTAAATGCAATTGAGCATTGTCATTTAAATAATATTATTCATTGTGATATTAAACCAGAAAATTTATTATTAGATGAAAATTTCGAAATAAAACTAATTGATTTTGGTTATTCAAAATTTTATAATAAAAATGAATTAATTAGAGAATGGAAAGGAACAAAAATTTATGCTTCTCCTGAATTATATAAGAATAAATTAAATGGATTTGATGGAGAAAAAATTGATATTTTCTCTCTTGGAGTATTGTTATATGTTTTAGTTATTGGAAAATTTCCTTTTGAATGTGCTTATTATTTTGATAAAAGTTATAGACATTTAATTAATAGAGATTACGATAAATTCTGGGAAAAATGTAAAATTAATATAAGTAGTGAATTTCAAGATTTAATAAATAAAATGTTATGCTATGAACCTGATAAGAGATTATCTATTTTAGAAATTAGAAATCATCAATGGATGAAAGATATTGGAAAAATAAGTGATTATATTTATCAAAAGGAATTTGAATTTAGGAATATTATTGTGGATATTGCTAAAAATAAGAATACATTAAATTAATTAGTTTGGATTTTGTTCTTTAAGATTTGTAATGATTAGTTTTAATATTAGTAAACTATTTGGTATTACCTTTAGTATATTTAAAATTCTCTTTTTTAATATTATGTAAAAATTGTATATAATAAACTTAATTAAATAATTAAACAAATTTTTCTATACATTATAATAAAAAGAAATATTTTATTTTATTATTTTATAACAATTTTATTATTCTTCATTTCCATTTTCATTATTATCTCCTTCTTCCTCAACTTCCATTTTAGAATTCATAATTTCTTGAACTTTATTCTTAGCATTTTCTAAAGCTTTTTCACCATTAGTTTGTTCGAATTCTAAATATTTTTTAAATATACTTTTTAAAGAAGAAAGTTTAAAAGGAATATTAAACATTCTTTCAAAAATTTTACGAATTTTTTCAACATTTTTAGAATATTTAATTTCTTTATCAATATAAACAAACCAAATATCTTTTCTTTTTGGATATTCCTTAACAATATTATCAAAAGTATTTCTTCCTTCTTCAATATTATCATAAGCATAAAGTAATTGAGCATAATAAATTGTAATATCTATTTGTTTTTTTTCTGATAAACTTTGCATTGCCCTTCTCAAACCTGTTTTTGTATCTGGAATATCATCTTTATTCTGTAATTTAATACCAAAATTAATTTCAAATAAGAATTCTAAATATTTTTTCCAAATTTCAAAATCATTAAAATAATCTTTAATACAAATTTTATATATTTCATAAGCAATAATGTATTTTTTAGAATTAGTATAAATTCTAATTAATTGTAAATATATTTGTTTTTTATCATTAACTTGTAAAGATCTTTCTACTACTGATTTTAAAGTATTTTCATTTCCATAAATATTTTCTAAATTAATATATCCAATCCATATATTTAATTTTTCTTTTTGTTTTGATATATCTATTGTTTTAATTGCTCTTTCAAAAATCTTTCTAGCAGATTCTAAACCTAAATTTTCTAATATATATGAAGCATATTGTATCCAATATAATGAATTATCATATTCACTTAATATTAATTTTTCATAATATTCAGCATTAATTTCTTCTGTTTTTTCTTGTTCTTTGTTTCTTAAATTTAATTCCTTTTTTATTTTTTCTTTTTCTCTTTCTTTAGCTGATTTTTTTTTAGTAGTTTTTTCTTCTTCATCATTTTCTTCTTTTTCTTTTTCTTTCTCAATTTCCATATCACTTTCATTTTTGCCTATTCCAGATAATAATTTATTTTTTTCATCGACATCAATTATTACATCTTTTTCTTTTAAAAGTATATTTTCATTATCTTCAATATCACTAATATTTTCTTCTTCTTCTTGTTCTTCTACTTCATCTTCAGATATAATTTTATTTTGATTTGAAGAGTTTTTACTTAATTTACTATTAGTAGAATTTTTTCTTTTTTTAGCTTTTTCAACTAATTCCTCATAATCAATTTCATTTTCATTTATTCCGTTTCCTGTCATATCGATTAAATCATTTATATTTTTTTCTTTTTTTGCATTTTCAATTATTTGTTTAATATTTTGATAAAGTTCCATATTTTCTTCTCCTTTTTTTATCATTTCTTCTGTAATTGGATTTATTATAATACTCTTATTAAATGTTTCATCTATATTTAAATTTGAAAAATTTAATTTATATTTATTTCCATTTGTGTTATTTTCTTCTTTTTCATATTTTATTAATTGAAGTATAATATTATTTCCTATTTCTATTTTACTTCCTAATTTTATATTTTCGTTACTTAATAATCCTATAAATGTACTTCCAATAATATTAACTTCAAAACCTTTTTTACTTTGAGATAAAATTTCACAATTATAAAAATTATTAGCAACTAAATTTTTTGCTGATATAATTAATCCATATTTTATAACACTTTCTCTTAGAGAAACATTAATCTTTCTTTCATTATTTTTTTCATAAATAGAAATAACTCTACATATACAAATATTATTAACATTAAATAATAAATAAGGTTTTGATATAGAAATTTCATCAGTTAATTCTCTTAAACTTGCTCTAACAATAACATTATTAGCAAGTTTAATAAATATTCCTTTTTCACTTGAAGATGTAATATAACCAATAGCTATTGTATTTAATTCAATTGAATCTTTAGCTCCAAATTTTAAAATTTTATTTCTTAAATCACAAGAATTTAAAGAAGAAAATCTTTGAAGAAATTTAAGTGTTGAGCCATTAATAATAATATCATAATCATCATTATCTATTATACTATTTCTTAAAGAACAATAATATCTATTTGAATTTTCATCTTTTGATAAAATCCTACATTTTACAATTTGACCTTTTTTATAATATTCTAAAGGATTATAATGAAGGAAATCAGTTATTTCACATATATCTACAAAAGTTTCTATTTCTTTTGATATATTTAAATCTATTATTAACCCTCTTCCATCAATTGATTTTAATATTCTTGCAGGATAAATTTTTCCAATTGATATTTCATTTTCAGTGTTTTTTATAAGTGAACAATTTAATTTTTTATCACAGTAAAATTTTATTTTATTTCCTATTTTATATTTTAATCCTTCTTCACTTATCATTTCTATTGGAATTTTATTAAAAGGAATTTGTAATTTTTCTTCAATTAAATCATTATTTATACATAAAGTGATTGGTAACTTTGTATATGGTTTAATCATTGATATTATTCCAATATTTTCTTTTTTATTTGTCTTATCTAAATCATTTGAAATTTCTTCATTAGTTAAATATTCATTTATTCCTTTTTCATTTATTAAATCTTCATCTTCAATTGGAGCTAATTCATATAATTGAATTTTTTTCTTTTTTTTAGTTTCAACATTTAAAATTCTTACTATTTTATTTTTCATTTTTAATTCAGAAACATTATTTAATGAGCTTTTACTATCTGATGAGTTTTTCCTTAAATTTATTGTTTCATTTAATAACTTTGATATTCTATCTATATTTCCTGGAAAACTATTTATTTCCATTCTACCTAAAAATCTGTTATCACAAAAAAAAAAAATATGATCTTTTTTTATACTATTAATTACACAATTAACTGTGTCTCCTATTTTCTTACTTAAAGATTGATTATTATTTGTATCTGAAAAATTAAATATTTTTGATATTATTTCTTGAGGAATTTGTCCAATATAAAAGTTTAATTCTTTTATATTTGATATTATTTTCACATTTATTTCATTTCCATTTTTGAAATAATCATTAAAATTAAATACTTTATTATATAATAAAGAAAAGTTAAATAAACTAGAAATAATTCTAACTTCACAATCTTTATATTTTGAAATAATATAATTTTCTTCTATTTTTTCAATTTTAACTTTATATTCTTTGTTTAATGTAATTTTAGTTTTTGAAGTTTTATCAGATATTCCTTTAATTTTTTTTAATTCTTCAATTTCATATTTAGAACGAATATTACTTTCTTTTATTAAATCATTTTCTTTAAAATCTGAATAAACTTTTATATCAAAATAAAATGTTCCATTATTATATTTACAAATAACTGTTTGTCCTGGTTTATAATTATTATTTATTTGCTTTGTTTTCATTAATATTTTTTTCTTACCATAAAATTGAATGTTAATTCCTTTTTCTGTTACTTTATTTACAAATCCATAATAAATTTTACCATCTATAAATTGTTGTTCGTTTATTTTTTTAATATTTTCATTTATATGTAAAATATTATCTTTATTATCAATTAAGCTTTGTTTCATTGTTATAAATAAAATTCTATTTTTTTTATCATGATATAAAACTAACATTTCTATATTATCTCCTTCTTCTTCTTCACACATTTTTTTAAAAATATCTTCAGAAAAATAATCACCACAATGTTCTTTAGAAATAAAAGCATAATAATTTCCTTTATTATTTTTTTTCTTATCAACAATTAATTTTCCTAATAAAAACTCATTATTAAATGCTTCTTTATTTTCATTAATAATTTTATTATCCACTCCTCTTTTATTTAAACTTTTAACTAAAGAATCAATTTTAACAAGAGAAAACTCTCTAACATCTCCTTCATTAATTGCATCAATAAAATCTTTATCTAAAGTATTCATAACAGTAATAATATTATTTATTAAAGGATTTCTTCTCATTATATTATCATAATCACCACATGAAGGAAAATAAATTTGATTCTCTTTTGTTAAATACATTTTTCCATTTGAATAATTAATTCTAAAAACTTTATATTTATATAAATTTCCTATTGTAAATTCCCCTTTTTTAATTATTGTCTTTGAATTAATTAAAGTTCCATTTATATTATTTGAATGAGAAAATAAACCATTACCAAGATAAATAACATAAATTTCTTCTCCTTCTTTTATATCATTTATATTACTATGTAATATTATATTTTCATCCATTAATGTTTCTTTCATTGTTAAAATTAAATTTTTAGTTTGTTCATTAAATGAAAAAATTCTTGCGTTAATTTCCATTCCAACTTTAAATTTTTTTGGTAATTTTTTTAAAGGAAAATCAGTAATGTGAAATAATGGAATTTTTCCATTTATAAAATTATTGATTATTATATCAATATCATCTTGATTTATTTGTTTAATTTTACATTGAACAAATTGACCAACTTTTATTGATGAATATGTTAAAAGTTCTTTTTGATTTAATGCTGTTATTATTGGAATATCATCAAAATAATTATATTCTTTTATTAATACATTTTCAAAAGTTTGTCCTATATTTATTTCAGGAATTAAATTTTCAATTTCTTCTTCTTCTTCTTCATCTTCTTTTTTTTCTTCTTTTTTTTTACCTTTTTCTTTTTTCTTTTTTTTATTTTTCTTTTGACTCCTTAATTGCTTTTTTATATAATTTAAATTTAAATCTTTTGGTAAATTTGAATTATGTAAAAATGCTTTTAATTTTCTTTTTTCTTTTTTATTATTTTCATCTTCATTATTATCTATTTTATTCAATTCAACTAAATAAGAATTACCAAATAAAATTTTAATTACTTTTGCATTAAATCTTTGACCAATTAAATTTTGTTTATCATTTATATTTTCAATAGTTAAAGTTCTAATTTGATCTAAAGAAGAAAGAGAACAAGTTTTTTTTTTAAGAGAAAAATGAACTACTCTAACAAATATATTTTTATCTTTTTTCTCATTTTTAATATGATCTATAAATATAGTACCAATATTTCCACCAAATGAAATTTCACTCCCATTAACTAAAATTCTTGTGATATTTCCCTTAAATAAAAAACCAGGTCTAATATTTGAAAAATCTATAGTTTTAATTGGAAATTTATATTTTTGTAAATTTAATGAAACAATAATTTCAATTTTTTTATCTTTATTATTATTAATTTTAATGACTTTAAAAAAATAATATGAACCTACTTTTTTATTAGTAACAACAGAAGAGTCTTCATCCTTATCAATAGTATCAATAAGTTTAACAATATAATTTTTATCATTATTACTTTTATTTTTTATTTTTTTTTTATTTTTATTTGTATTAATTTCTTCACTTTCACTTTCTTCATCTTCATTTTCTTCATTTTCATTTTCTTCATTTTCATATTCTTCATTTTCACTTTCTTCACTTTCACTTTCATCATTATCATTAGAAAATTTAAAATCAGCATTAAAATTTCCTTTATTATCTAAAACTAATTGACCATATAAATCCATTCCAACAGTAATTTTTTCAACTTTTAATCCAGTATTAATAATTTTAGGATCAATACATATTAATAATTTTTTATTCAATCTTCCTCCTTGATTTTCAATTTGAATATCTCCTCCAGAATTAATAACAGCTCCTATTAAAAATTGTCCAATTGAAAAATAATTATTAAAAGAATCTTCATTATTTAAATTTAAACCTGAATAAGAAGAATGAATCATTGCTTTTTTATTTCTTGAATAATCACATATCATATAATCTTTATATATTTCACTTATTGATAATAAAACTAAATCTCCTTTTGAAAATTTTGGTAACATTACTCTACTTTTTTCTTTTTCTTTTATTTCAAATTCTGTTTTTGTTTCTTTTTCAATTTTTAATTTTTGTAAAGATTCATTTTTGTTTTTTCTCTTTTTAGATAATAATTTTTTAGATTCTTTTGAATGATCTATCATTGCATTATTAAAGGAGAAATCATCTTTTGATGATGTTCCTCTTGGAAAATAATCTATTAATTCTTTTGAAGGTTGTGAAGGAGTTTTATTCTTTTTGTATCTTTTCATAGAAATGAATAAATTAAATTATATTTTACAAATTTTAAAGAAGTCGAAAAAATGATAAAAAATTAAAATATAATCTAAAAAATTAAGAAAAAATAAATAAGAACATTAAATAAAAAAAATTAATAACTTTTGAATAAAATAAAACATTATAAAATAAAAAACTAGAAAAAAAACCAATAAAAAAACATTAAAACAATATGGATAAAGTTCAAGAAGACCCAAATGAGCATTTAATAGAAAATGAAGATTCTCAATCTTCAAAATCAAAAAAAGTAAAAGAAGAAGATAGAAAGGATTCTTTTGTAGTAAAAGTAAATATGAATAATTTAGACAATTCTTCAAATATAGGAGTAAAAATAGCAATAAATGAAGTATCCTCATTAACAAATCCTCAAAATACAGAATCAAATCAATCAAATTTGGATGAAAAGGAAAAATCTTTAAATAGTAATCAATTAAATACTCCTTCAAATAAAGAAGAAAATCCAAATGAAGAAGAAGAAGAAAAAAAATTATATGAATTAGATATTAATAAAGATGAAAATGTATCTAATTCAAATAGTGAAAATGAAGAAGAAGAAAGTGAAAGTGAAAGTCAAAGTATAAGTAAAAGTAAAAGTGCAATTGAATTAAGAGAAAGTCAATTTGAAACAATAGAAAAATATTATTCTGAATTAAGAAAAAATTATGGTCCAAATAATCAATGGGAAGATCCAGATTTCGGTCCAGAAAAAAATTCTTATTTTACTGAAAAAGATGAAAATAATGATGTTGAATTAGAAAGATTAACATTTGATGATGATAAAGTTAATTTTTTCATATATGAAAATTCCTCACATAACATTGATTATGAATTTAAAATAAAAAATGGAATATTAAGAGATAAATTTTTTTTAGGAGCATTTTTAATGTTATTTAGAAGAAGAGAAGAATATTTTCAAAATTTAATTTTAGATATTGATCACATAAAAGATAATATAAATTCTGGTTTTTGTGGATTTACGTTTTTTATAGATGGAGAATGGAAAAATATAACAGTAGATACAAGATTGCCAAAACATCAAAATGATGAATTTTCACTTTCTAATACAGAAACACCAAATGCTTATTGGATGTGTCTTTTCGAAAAAGCATATGCTAAAGCTTTTGGAACTTATGGTGTTCTTGATATGATTGGTGTCACGGATTTCTTAGTCGATTTAACTGGAGGTTATGCGAGATTAAAAGAATTTGTTGCTGGGAAAGATTCTGGATTCGATGAAAGCAAGAAAAAAGCTCTTTTTGAAGAAATTCAAAAAGCTCTTAATCAAAAATATTTAATTGGTTGTATGAAATTTGATGCTTCTAAAGTAGATGAAGAACCTGATTCTGATCAAAGTGATGATGGTGCTGAAGATGAAGCAATAGCTACAAATTGTATGCATAATATTTTAGATGCTCAAGAAGATAATGGAACTAGATTAATATACTTAGTAAATTATTGGCCTAAAGGTAAATGGACAGGAACTTATTCAGTAGAAGATGAAACATGGGAAGCAAATAAAGCACTTGCTGAAAGGCTAAATTATCAAGTATCACAAAGTGATGGAACATTCTGGATGGATTTTGATGATTGGTTAACTTACTTTAATCGTGTTTATTATTGTAGAATATTCCCTGAAACATGGGCTCAATTTGTTATTCCAGGTAAATGGAGTAGTATCACTTCAGGTGGAGCTCCTCCTAAAAATACGCCATGGTATCCAGAAAGGTATCATCCTCCTCAAGCAACTACTAATCAATTTGCAGGTGCTACTTCAATTAAACCTGATAAAATTAATACAAATTTTGCATCTCCAGGAATGAATATAACAGGGACATCGAAGAAAAAAACAATTATGAATCCTATGGGAGCTTCACCTTCTATTAGACCTAATTTAATGATGAAAAATCAAATGTTAAGTAATAAAGGTACTACTTTTATGCCTTTAAGTGGAAAAATTAATATGCTTAGTTCACCTACAATGATTGGAAGTTTGTCTAAACCTAGTATTAAACCTATGAATTCTACTTCTAGTGGTTTTAAAAAAACTCCTACTAAAAAAACTAATAATAATAATGCTAATGTTGAACCTAAGAAGAAAGCTCCTGCTGTAGTTAAAAAAAAAATCACACCTAAAATTATTCATTCTACTATTAAAAGAAATATTATTACAGATACTGAAGATAGATGGTTCCTTAATCCACAATATAAAATTGAAATTGGGCCTAATACAAGAATGATAATATCTTTAATGCAAAAAGATAAAAAATTAGAAGATGATAATTATTTAAAATGTCAATTTTTTTTAATTTATTGTAAAGGGAAATATTCACGTGTATGGGATATTGATGAAGATAAAATAATAAAAAAATCAAATAACGATCTTGAAAAAAGTAATAGAGAAATAATAGTTCAATTAGATTACAATGAAGCATTAAGAATAATAAATTCAAACCGTAAGAAAAAATTACAAAAAGGAGAACTACTTCATATTAATTTAATACCATTTATAGATTATACAGAAAAATATGAAGTAAATAAATATGCAAAAACAACAATTCAATTTATGACTCATGCAATAGAAAGTGTATTTTGGTTAAGAGTTTTTGCATCAAATGATATATATATTGCAGAATTAAATAAACCTTTTGAATGTACTGCAAATTCAGCTTGGACTCATGAAAAAGAAATGACTTCTGGGGGAGCTCGTTATTTAACAGAAAAAGGAAGAACATTAGAAAATTCAAAATGGGCAATTAATCCTCAATTTTTAATAACATTTGAAAAGAATATCCAAATGAAAATAATATTAAAAAAAACAAAAGGACATTTTTCAATAGAAGAAAATAAAATAGGATTTATGTTATGCAAACCAGAACCAAGAAAAGAAGAAGTATTATCAATAAAGCAAAAAACTCAAACAAACTTTAATAAAACATTACCAATGTTTATGAAAACAGAACAAATATTTAGAGTAATGGAAAGCACAGCTCGTATATTAGATAATAGGCAAAATAATATTGCAGATGTATTTCCTAAAATGTTTATAAATGGAAGTGAATGGACAGCAGAATCATCATATTGTAATTCATATTGTGCTTGTTTAAATATGACTTTTAATAAAATAGATTCACCAATAATATTAATTCCTACTTTAGATACACCAAATAATCCATTTGAATTTGAATTAAAAGTTTATAGTAATAGACCAACAAGTGTTTTTAGTTTAAATAATAGTCAATCTAAATTATTACTTGGAGAATGGGGTGAAGATTCATGTGGTGGAAGTCATCTTGCAAAAGAAGAAAAAAAAAAGAAAAAGAAAGATGATAATGCTTTTGAAACTTATAAAAAAGAATTAGAATGGTTTGATAATCCAAAATATCATTTAAGTTTTAAAAGTGAAAATGAAATACCAAAAGTTGAATTTGAAGTTATTTTAACTAGAACTGATTCTATTTGGAAACCTATTATTTCAAGAGGTGTTGTAAATTCTATGATTGGAATATATGTTTTTGAATTTACTGAAGGTGATATTTGGAAAAAAAAATGTGTTAATTTTGATTCTGTTGAATTTTTACCTCAAAATAGAATTATTTTAGAATTTGAATTTGAAAAAGTTGATCCTAAAGGATTTATTATTATGCCTGTTACTTATGGATCAGGAGTTAAAGGACCTTTTTTAATTATGGTTAAATGCAAAGAAAAATTCACTTTTACTCAAATTGAAAAATAATAATTTTAGTTTTTTTTTGAATAATTTTTTAAAATGAATTTTTTAGATTTTTTATTTAAATTTTATTTTAGTTAATTTTTATACTTTTGATTTAATATTTTCAAATAAAATATAATTTTTAAATGTCAAATAGAATTTGCAATTCTTGTATTAAAGAATTAAAAAATGAAAGATATAAAACAATATATGATTTTTCTGAAATAAAAGATCCTCCTAAATCATACAGAGAAAATGAATTTAAAAGAACATATAATAATCAATTTTTATATTTAACTTATCTTTTTAGAAATGGAAAAATATTAGTTAATAATAATAAAAAAATTATAAATAATGACAATGCAAAAAAAAGTAAAATAATAATAAAAGAAATTAATGAAATTAAAAAGAAAAACAATAAAAATAATTTATATAATAATAGAACTGATCCTCATAATGAGGCATATCATTTAATTAAATTTTTAAAAAAAAATCAAAAAAAATTTGCATTTAATGAAAAATTTCTTAAAACTTTCTCAGGATTTATAAAAATATTAAAATCAAATGAAAATGGAAAAAGAAAAGGTATTAACAATAAAAATCAATTAAAATATTATTATAATAATTGTGTAAGAGAAGGATTTTTTGGAAGAAAAAATAAAGATAATTTACCTAATTTTTATCCTTCAATTTCAGTTTCACAAAATGAATACGCATCAAAAAGTGAAAAAGAAAGACATGAAAAATTATTAGAAGAAATAGGAAAATTAAATTTTTTTTTATCTATTAATAAAGATAAAGAAAATAAACTTCGAATTATAAAAGATTTTCTTATTAAATTTCATATTATTGATTTAAATAATTATACAGATGAACAATTATTAAATATAGAAAAATTTATAAATGAAAAAAATTTTATAGTAGAACCTTTTAAAGATATTAAAACAATGATAAAAAATACTTTAGATGGAAAAAATAATACTGAGACAATAAAAAACGTAAGTAAAAGTTTAAATTATATATCACCAAATATTCCAATGAGAATTAAAAGAAAATCAAAATCTCCTCCTAAAAAAATTAATATTTATGAAAATATGGATTTAGAAAGACAAAAAAAATTCTTTTTACAAAATATAAATTATAACAATGACTATAATAAAATATATAAAGAATTTCATACTGAAATAATGAATTTAACAAATAATAGATATAATAATACACCTTCAATATTAAATAATGATAGTAATAAATTTAATTTTATTACATCATTTAAATATAAAGTAAATACATTAAATATGAATAATGAAAGTATAAACAATATATCTTCTGGAAATAATACTAGTAGAAATTTAAGAAAAGATTATTTCTTAGATGAAATAACTGATAGATTATATTATAAACAAATAAGGAAACCATTTGAGATTGAAGAGATTAAAAGATATAATAAATTAACAGAATATGTTGTTTTTAATAAAGCCAGAAATAAAATATTTGAAAAGGAACTAAAAAATTTATTTGAGGATTAATTTATCTAATAATTAATTATTTTTTTATATATTCTTTACAATATTATTTATGTTAAAAACATTATTCTTTCTTACAAATATTATTTATTAGTATTTTCATAACTTATATTTAAAATATTTGTTGAAAAAAAATTATTAAATTGAATTTTTGTTGGTTTAAATTGAAAAAAAGGATTTTTTGATATTGCCATTGTAAATGAATTAAAAGGAGGTTCATTTTTAGTTCTATTTAAAACTTCAAAATTTTCAAAAGTTTTAAAAGTACATTCTTTATAATAATATAAAAAAATAATAAAGCATATAATAATAATAATTACCAAGGAAGAACAAATGGATATTATTAAAAATTTTTGTTTAGATTTTTTCTTTTTTTCTTCTTCTTCAAACATATTTTGATAAAGACATATAATTAAAAAAAAAAAAATTAAAATTAACCCAATAAAAAGACATATAATATAAAAAATGAATTTACGAAAAGAAACTCTATCAAATTTTTTATCTTTAAAAAATCTTAATCCATATTTATATTTACAAATTTCACATTTTGCTAATTCTGGTTTTATATTTGATTTAATTAACCATTTTTTTAAACAATTTTGATGTACATATTTAATTGAACCTTCACATAAACAAGGAGATATTAAAGGTAAATTTTGTGATTTATTTTCAAAACATATTCTACATTTTTTTTTATCTGTTTTCTCACATTTTGAATCATTTAAATGTTTTAATATTGAAGAATTATTATCTTTTTTTAAATATAAATTTGAACTATTTTTTGATTTAATATCTTCTTCAATTTTCTTTTGACCATTTAATTTTTTTGCTTTTATAATTGTTTTCATTTTTATACTTTTTGTAAGAGAGTTTTGAATCATTAAAATTTTAAATTAAAATAATAAAAATAATATATATTTTAAACAATTGAA
>JAEEGI010008351.1_pt1 | contig 22899 bp, 17 predicted proteins | sample 8958751 | NCBI WGS metagenome assembly JAEEGI01 (sample SAMN16246545, study PRJNA631951) | gut metagenome | biome: gut microbiome; feature: rumen; material: KS-attached | host: Bos | place: Iran: Karaj | collected 2018-10 | reverse complement strand
AGAACGGCAGCTACATTGAGTGGACGGGCGATGTGTTCAATCCAACGCTCTATTTCATGGCGACCGAGCGCGTGAAGGCTACGGTTACAGACGGCGAGACACCTCGTTCGGTAGCCTTCGATGTGGGCGTGAAGGTTACAAATACCCTCGAAAACATGGGACTCGAATTCACCCTTGCCGCTCCCGAGGACAATGCCGTTCAGAACGAACTGAATGCCATGACGAGTGCGCAGCGCGGAAAGCTGGCTGTGTCAATGCTTGCAACCGGACTCTATCTTGCCGAGGGCAACAACAGCAACTTCTCTATGAGCAACGCGATGAACAGTTTCTTGCAGAGCGAGATAAACAACATTGCCGGCAACGCCTTGCAGACAATGGATATCAGCCTTGGAATGGAAGACCACACCGGAGCCGACGGACAGATGCACACCGACTATTCGTTCCGTTTTGCAAAGCGATTCTGGAATAACCGCGTGAGCATCGTAATCGGCGGAAAAATCTCGTCTGACAACAATACCGATGCCGGACAGTCGTTCATCGACGATGTGGCAATCGAGTATCGTCTCGACAATTCGGGCACGCGAGTCGTCCGCCTGTTCCACGACCAGGTTTACGACAACATGCTCGAAGGTCAGTTGACCGAGAATGGCGCGGGTCTTGTGCTCCGCAAGAAGATGGATAAGTTCAGCGAGTTGTTCATCTTCAAGAACACAAAGAAGAACGCTCCGATGCCTCAGCGTCAGCAGCCAAACGGCTCTCAGCAGATGCGGCGAAACGAGCCTTCAGCCTCTGAAGAGCCGAAGCCAGCTGCAATAAAGAAGGAAGAGGAACAGAATGAAGCCGAGAAAAAATAAACGACAATGAAGAAATATTATATATATATAATAATGGTAATGATTGGTTTCACGGCATGTTCGGAGACAAAGAATATTGCCGAGAATGAAACCCTCTATACCGGAATCCGAAAGATTAAGTACGAGGACAAGGGAAGTGGTCCGCACTACGACGAGATGATGATAGAACTTGATGCCGCCCTGGCATACGCTCCAAACGGCTCGCTGATGGGAAGTTCGTCGTTGCGCTCGCCACTGCGCATCGGTCTGTGGACATACAATGCGTGGGTAAATCATCAGAACACATTGTTCGGAAAATGGATGTTCAACGCTTTCGCCACATCGCCAACTTACATCTCGAATGTCGTTCCGAAGACGCGTGCGCTCGTTGCCACAAACACTCTTCACAACTGGGGATATTTCCGCGGAAAGGTTGACTACGACATCATTAAGACGAGCGAGCGGAAGGCAAAAATCGATTATATCGTGAGATTCGGACCGCTCTATTGTCTCGACTCAATAGAATATCGTCCGTTCCCAAATACGGCCGACAGTCTGATAAAGGCAACCGAAAAGGAGCGCGTGCTACAGAAGGGTGAGGCTTTCAGCGTTTTGAGTCTCGACGAGGAACGCACGCGAATAGCAACGCTTCTGCGCAACAACGGATATTACTATTTCCGTCCCGACTACATCGCTTATCGTGCCGACACGGTTATGAAAAAAGATTCGGTGCAGATGAAAATCGAGCCGATTCCGTTCCTTCCGCAGAACGCCCAGCATCCGTGGTATATTGGAAACGTGAAAATCAATCTGAAAAAAAATGCCCGCGATGTGCTTTCTGACAGTCTGAAGTCGCGCCGAAGCGGAACAATCGTAAAATTCTCGGGAAAGAAATCGCCTTTGCGAATGGGCGTTCTCAACCGCAACCTTAATATAAAGAAAGGTGAGTTGTATTCAGAAGAGAAGCAGAACGCGGCGATGCAGCACATCAACGGACTCGGCATTTTCAGTTCGCTCGAGTTCAAGTGCGAGCCAACCGACACGCTCGAATCGTGCGACACTATGAATCTCGTTGTTAATGCCACGATGGATAAACTCCTCGACGGCGACCTCAACCTGAATGTTGTTCAGAAGAGCAATGGACAGGTTGGTCCGGGATTTGAACTCGGCGTAACCAAGCGAAATGTATTCAGAGGCGGCGAGCGGCTTTCGTTCAGGGTGAACGGCTCATACGAATGGCAGACTCAGGATGTTGACGGACAGGGCGCCGACCGCATCAATTCGTACGAGTTTGGTGGAAAAATCCAACTCGACTATCCGCGACTTATGGTTCCGGGATTCAGAAGATACATGCGCCGTCATTTCACTTATCCGGGAACGACAAGTTACGAGATTCACGCAAATATGCTGAATCGTGCAGGCTTCTTCAAGATGCTGTCGTTCGGTGGCGGCGTAAAATTCAGTTTTACGCAGAGCAGAACGCGAAAGCATACTTTCACACCGTTCAGCCTTGTGTTTAACCGCCTCGTCTCAACAACCGAGCAGTTCGATGCCATCACAGCCGCCAATCCGGCTTTGGCAATGAGTATGAAAGACCAACTCATTCCTGAGATGAGTTATACTTACACATACGACGATGCGTGCAAGACTCACCGCAGCAAGCATTTCTATTGGGAAAACACCATTGCTGAGGCTGGAAATATTATCTCGACAGTTCGTCTGTGCAAGGGCGATTCGTATTCTCGACAGGGCAAGACGCTTTTCAATAATCCTTATGCCCAGTATATTAAGATTACGAGCGATGCCCGCCGCACATGGAATCTGAACGACAAAGACAAATTCGTATTCCGACTCTACGGTGGAATTATCTACGCCTACGGAAACAGTTCCGAAGCACCATATAGTCAGCAATTCTACACCGGAGGAGCCAACAGCCTCCGCGGATTCACGGTTCGTACTCTCGGACCGGGAAGTTTCCATCCGGCAACGCGAAACAAGTATTCGTACATCGACCAGACTGGCGACATCAAACTTGAGATGAATCTCGAATGGCGTCCAAACATCGTCGGAAGTCTTTACGGCGCTCTGTTCTTCGATGCCGGAAACATTTGGTCTATTCGCAGCGACTCCGAGCGTCCCGGCTCAAAGTTCAGCGGAAGCAACCTTCTCGACCAGATTGCAACTGATGCCGGCTTCGGTCTCCGCTACGATATGGAGTTCCTTGTCATCCGCCTCGATCTTGGTTTCGGCCTTCATGCACCGTATGATACAGGCAAGAGCGGCTACTTCAACATTCGTAAACTAAAGGATATGACTAACTTCCACTTCGCCATAGGTTATCCGTTCTAACAGCGTATAACCTATGCAAGGAAAGTTTTTTTACGGTTATATGTTAAGATTTCGTTGGAAAATTTTGCAGAATAGTTTTTTTTACATATCTTTGCACCCGCAAAACAGCAAGGTGCCATAGCTCAGTTGGTAGAGCAAAGGACTGAAAATCCTTGTGTCCCCGGTTCGATTCCTGGTGGCACCACTTTGAAAGGCTAAAGAATCTAATTCTTTAGCCTTTTTTTTGCATATTACAGATTTTACTGTATTTTTGCATAAACTGAAAATCCTAGGAGGGATGTTTTTGCTTTTTTTGAATGATGTGTCGCTTTAAATAAGTACATGAATAAGGCGTTTTCCCTCACATATATTTATGATAAACTTGTTGACTCCATTGTAGCAATACTGTGGTGACCCTATTTTATTGCCTGTGTTTAGGAGTTGCATGTGGGCATTACGTTCTTATTATAATTATAAGAAAATTGTAGGAATTTTTAGATTGAGGAAAATAATATCTAAATTTTTGCGATTATCTATACTCGTTTGATAAAGAAATTGGAGAAAACGCATAGCAAATAAATATTTCGTTTTCTAGTATACAAATAGAACGCTGTTTATATATAATTTGTTTTATGATTATTTAGCAATATTTGTTTTTGTGAAAATATTAGGGTAGGTTTAGGTGTTGAATTGTTTGTTAGGGTAAAATGCTATGGTTATATTCTTGAGATTTATAGTTGTTCTTATGGGATTATCAATGTTCTTTATATCCCGTGAAAGAAAAATAGCATTGTTGCTTATTTACTCTATAAATTTAACATTAGTTGATCTTTTTGATAAACCAGGCGTTTTTTTTTTAGTCGTTTTTTTTGTGTTGTCAGAAATTCCCAATAAGGCGTTGGATTTTAAAAAAATCAGGGAGTCTTTTATTGGAAATATATTTTATATATTTTGTTTATCCGCCATATTGGCTATTATTTTCAGTCCACATCTTCATACTGTAAAAAGTGCATATAATTTTGTTTTATCAGATTTGTTATTAAGAAAGTTTGCATTAATATACGCTTTTGTTGTTATAAAAAATGAGAAACATTTAAGATCTTTGATTCGATTTTCTATTATACCGGTGTTTATATTAACATTGATTGGAGCGATTAATATGGTAGATCATGAATCTCTTTTTGTAACAAAGATGACAAGTCATATGAATTCTTTTCGTATTCTTTCTGGTGATCATTATACAGATTCTGGTCGATTTAGAGTTCAGGCAATGTTTAACAATCCTTTTGATTATGGATATATATGTTGCATGCTTTTGTACCTTTATTTATATGCTTATTTGAGAAAATTGCTAAAATCTTATTTATTTTTTATTTTATTATTATGTTGCTTGTTTGGAGTCATCATGTGTGGTGCAAGAACTGTATTCTTTTGCACATTTATAGGTGTGATCATTTTCTTTCATTTGACGTATAAGTTTAATAAGAGAATTTTTTTTAGAATTGCTATATTCCTATTGATTTGTGTTGTTGCATATGAATCAAACTCAGTAGTAAGAGAGCGATTTAATCAGTTGATGTTTTTGTTTAGTGATGTCCAAGGTGATGAATATGCAGGAAGTTCCGTAGATATGCGTTCTGTACAATTTGCGGCTGTTATGAAACATATTAATAACAGTATGTTGTTTGGACGTGGTGTCCATTTTTTCGGAATTGATTTGGGCTGGTCAACTGGAAATGCTGTAGACGAAGACTTAGCAGGACTGGAAAGTGTTCTATATTCTTATTTGTTGGAACGAGGTTTTGTTGGCTATATTTTATATTTAGTTGTATGGATACAGATTCTGTTATATTTAATAAATGCTAGGAAAATTGATTTATTCTTGGCAAATTTAGGTATAACAATTTGTTTGGTCTATATTTTGTTTGCAAATATGACTGGAGAAATGTTAAGTGTATATCCTACATCTCTTATAATAGGATGTATTCTTGGAATTTTATATGAGAAAAAAAAAATGCATGAAAACTGATATCCTTTTTTCTGTAGTTGTTCCAACATATAAATCATTCTTTCTAAAAGAATGTATTGATAGTATACTCCTTCAGAGTTATACTAATTTTGAGTTAATAATAGTTAATGATGCGTCACCTGAAAATATCGATGAAATAGTTTCTTCTTACTCAGATGAAAGAATTAAATATTATGTAAACGAAAAAAATTGTGGTGCTGTTGATGTTGTTGATAATTGGAATAAATGTTTAGAATATAGTTCTGGTAACTATATAATATGTATGGGAGATGATGATAAATTACTTCCTAATTGTTTGTCTGAGTATGCAGAGTTGATAAGAAAACATCCTAATTTAGGAGTTTATCATGCATGGACTGAGATAATAGATGAAAAATCAGCTTTTTATGAATTGCAATCCCCTAGGCCAGAATGGGAAAGTTGTATGTCTTTGTTATGGAATAGGTGGAATTGGAGAAATAGACAATATATAGCAGATTTTTGTTTTTCTGTTCCTGTGTTAAAAGAAATTGGTGGTTTCATCAAGTTTCCGCTTGCTTGGGCATCTGATGATATAACAGCTGTAAAATGTGCACAGTTTGGTGGTGTTGCAAATACTCAAACTTTATGTTTTCAGTATAGGCAGAATCGTTATACAATAAGTTCTGTTGGCAAAACTGATTGCAAATTAGAGGCCGTGAATCTAGAAAAAAAATGGTATGTATCTTTTCTAAAGGATTATGGTAAATATATAGAAGATAGTGTGCCAGATAATTTTTTAGATACTGAAAAAAAAATATTAAAGTTGGTACAAGGAGGACTTGAACAACGTTTTTTGTATAAGCAGAAAATGGAGTTGATAAAAGATATGACAGTATGTTTATGGAATGTCTTTTTTTGGGCAAGAAACTTTGAAAAATATAACATTACAAAAAAAACATTGTTAGTATCATTTTTCTATGCCATAATAAAGAGAGTTACAAAATAAAATATTCTTCTTATTATTATGAAAATAGCGTATATAAGTAGCATCGGATTTGCAGATTGTGATTTCCCATTGATTAGGGAAATGCAGAAAAGTTCCGTTGATGTTACATATTATATATTGTGTAATTGTTGGGGATTAAAAGGTACTTTATTCAATATAAAAAAACAATTTCATAGAGACGGAATATTTGATTCATCTGTGTATTGTGAGTTGTTTGAACCCTATAAAAATTTTATTGATTTAACAAAAGTTAAAGTTATAAATAGAACACATTCTTCTGCATTCCATCCTTCAACAATATTTTTGTTATCAAGTTTGTTAAGAGAGTTGGTGAAAAATAAATACGATGTCATTCATATAACGTATCCATTAGATAAAACAGAATGTTTGTTGTATTTCTTACATAAGAAAATGGTACTTACACTACATGACCCGTTTCCTCATTCAAATAATTTAAAGAATAAGCATATGTTAAGAATGAGAAAGCTTGCATTTAGTTTAGTTCCTAAAATACTACTTCTAAACGATAGCAGTCTGGAGCAATTTTGTAATAATAATAATTATCCAAGGAAACAGGTTTTTGTATCTAAATTGGGTAGTTATGATTGCATAACTATGTTAGAACCTGCAAAATCTCCAATTGACTCTCCTTATATTCTATTTTTTGGTGGAATAGCTCCTTATAAAGGCGTAGAATATTTAATTCTGGCTTTTAATAAAATAAGTGATATGTTTCCAAATGTTAAATTAGTAATTGCTGGAGGCGGAAGCATTTACTTTGATAAAGAGCTTTATGAACATAACAGAAATATTATTATTATAAATAGATATATTGATATTTGCGAATTAGCAGGATTGCTAAAGGGGTGCTTGTTTTCTGTTTGTCCTTATAAAGATGCAACGCAGAGTGGAGTTGTACAAACTGCATTTACAATGGGGGTTCCTTTGATTGTTACAAATGTTGGGGCACTTCCGCATTCGGTGATTGACAAAAAAACGGGAATTGTTGTTGAACCATGTGATGTTGAATCTCTTTCAGAAGCGCTGGCATATATGTTGCATAATCCACAAGATGTAAAAATGATGAAAGATAATATAAAATCAATTTGGAAACCGCAAGTGGATTGGGCACCAATTGTTGATGAGTATGTAAAATGTTATAAGGCAAAAGTATAGTACATAAGTAAGATTTTATATATACGCTAAATAATATGAGGTATGTAATAACTGGTGGTTCTTCTTTTATAGGAGTTGCATTGACACATCTTTTGATAGAACATGGTCATGAGGTGTATATCGTATGCCGAAGAACCTCCAAAACGAATAATTGTATTCTGGAATCGGATCTAGTAAAGATTGTACTATACGAGGATCTTTCAGATGTCAGTTCAGTGTTGCAACATATCAGTTCTGCCGATGTTTTCATACATCTTGCGTGGAGCGGAACAAGTCATGAAGGGCGTCACGATAAAGTTCTTCAAGATAATAATATAAAATACTCGTTGGAGGCTGTTGATGTGGCTCATAAAATGGGTTGTAAGTTGTTCCTTCATGCGGGTTCGCAGGCGGAATATGGTTATATAAATCATCCATTCGATGAAAATTCTGAGTGTCATCCGGAAAATGAATATGGACGGGCAAAATTGGAATTTGGAAACATTGCAAGTAGGCGATGTGAAGATCTGGGAATGAAATTCATACACCTTAGAATCGTAAGTATTTATGGTGATACTGATCATTTGTGGACACTTGTTATGAGTAGTATTAGAAAAATGCTTAATAATGAGGATGTACAGTTGTCTTCTTGTGAGCAGAAGTGGAATTTTGTATACATAAAAGATGCTGTGAAACAAATGTTCTTATTGTGTGAACATGCTTTAAATACAAGAGATTTTGGGTCTGAGACTTATTTGATTGGTTCAAAAGATACACGAGTATTGAAGGATTATGTTTATGAAATGTATAAGTTGACAGAGTCTAAGAGTAAACTGATATTTGGTGGGTATACTCCTGCAAATGTTGTTTCTCTGGAACCAATTATGGATAAGACAGAATCTGCAACAGGTGGATTTATTTCAGATTATACATTTGAGCAAGTGGTAAAGATTATAATTAATAACTATAAAAATCGTGTCTATGAAGAAAGTAAGTAATTTTATATTTGAGCATTTGGTAAAGAAACATGGAATTGAACATTGTTTCTTTATACCTGGAGGTGGTGCCATGCATTTGAACGATGCTCTTGGTCACACCGAAGGACTTGAATATGTATGTAATCATCATGAACAGGCATGTGCAATAGCACAGGAAGGATATTATCGTGCAAGTGGGAAAATGTGTGTAACAAACGTGACAACAGGTCCTGGCGGAACAAATGCACTTACTGGAGTTCTTGGACAATGGCTTGACTCAATACCTGCATTTTATATCTCGGGACAGATTAAGGCAAGTACACATATGTCTTGTTGTCCTGAGTTAAAGTTGAGACAACTTGGCGACCAAGAGTCTGATGTTATAGCACTTGTAAAGCCTATAACGAAATATGCAGTAACAATATTTGACCCAATGATGGTTAAGTATGAGATAGACAAGGCGATGTATATTGCTCAGAATGGACGTCCTGGTCCTGTTTGGATTGATGTTCCTCTTAATGTTCAGGGAGCAATAGTTGATGAAACTCAGATGAAAGAGTTTGACCCTTTAGAGATTGAGGATACTGTAGATCATGAGCTTGTAGATCAGCAAATATTACAGTTGGTTGAGAAAATAAAAAGTGCTAAGGCTCCTGTTATTTATGTTGGTAACGGAGTTCGTTTGGCAAAACGTGTTGAGAAATTTATTAAGATTGCTGAGAGTTTACAGATTCCTGTAGTAACGTCAATCAGTGGAAGTGATATTATTTGGTATGATCATCCTTTGTGTTATGGTAAGCCTGGTATTTGTGGCGATCGTATTGGTAATATAATGGTACAAAATTCAGACTTGCTAATAATTCTTGGAACACGACTTGGTATTCGTCAAGTAGGCTATGCATACGAGAAGTTTGCAACAAAGGCATATAAGGTTATGATAGATGCTGATGCAGACGAGATGAAAAAACCAACTTTGAAGATTGATCTTCAGATAAATGCAAATATCTCCGAGTTCTTGGACAAGTTTGAAGTGGCAATAAAGAATTTCAAAACACCAGGTTTTGAAAAGTTCAGAATTTGGGGACGCGAAATAGAAAAGAAGATCCCATCAGTTCTCGATGATAATCCATCTGAACCAGGATACATAAATTCTTATAAGTTTGCGGATAAATTGTTTAAGCATCTTCAAAGTGGAGATTGTGTTGTTACTGCCAACGGTACAGCTTATACTTCAACATTCCAGATAATGCAAGTACCTAAGGGAGTAAGAGTCTTTGCAAATCAGGGATGTGCATCTATGGGATATGATCTTCCTGCAGCTATTGGTGCAGCTGTAAGCAAGGGCTATACTGGTCGTACTGTGTGTATTTCTGGTGATGGTAGTATTCAGATGAATATTCAAGAACTTCAGACCATTCTAAACTACAATCTTCCTATTAAGATATTTATGTTTGAGAATGATGGATATTTGGCAATGAAGACGACTCAGAAATCGTTCTTCGAGGGACGATATACAGGTACAGATTCAAAGAGTGGTATTATTTGTCCAGATATGATAAAGATTGCTAAGGCTTATGGATATCCTACATTTGACATCTGTGACGAGGAAGTTCTTGACGAGACAATAGAAAAAGTATTAACAATGGACGGACCGGTATTCTGTCAGATTCACATGCCACCATTCCAAACATTGTTCCCGAAGGCTGCATCTTTCTTGGATAATAGTACTGGTCAGATGACATCTGCTCCTCTTGAAAAAATGGCTCCTTTCATGAGTGATGAGTTGCAGGCTGAGTGTGTTTTTAAGGATTGATTCTGTATGAAAGTAGTATTATTGGCTGGAGGTTTTGGTTCACGCATTAGCGAAGAAAGTCAGTTTAAACCAAAACCAATGATTGAGATTGGCGGAATGCCAATACTTTGGCATATTATGAAGGAGTATGCATATTATGGACATAACGAATTTATAATCTGTGCAGGATATAAACAGGAGTATATAAAGGAATGGTTTTCAAACTATTTTTTATATAATTCTGATGTTAGTTTCGATTTTAGAGAAGGGAAAAACGAGATGACTGTAAACCACAGTCATCTCGAACCTTGGAAAGTTACGGTGGTAGATACAGGTTACAACACAATGACTGGAGGACGTATTAAACGAATTCAGGAATACGTTGGTAACGAGGCTTTCTTGATGACTTATGGTGATGGCGTTTGTGATGTTGATATGAATAAATTGGTTGAGTTTCATAGGTCTCATGGAAAAATAGCAACTTTAACAGCTGTAAAGCAGGCTCAAGATAAAGGTGTTCTTGATATTTCAGAAAATAATTCTGTACGTTCTTTTAGGGAAAAGAGTTCTGTGGATGGTGCTCCTATAAATGCTGGTTATATGGTATTGGAGCCGGCAATTTTTAATATGATAGAAGGAGATGAAACTATCTTTGAAAAAGGTCCGTTGACAAAACTTGCATCTGAAGGTCAGTTAATGTCATACATTCATGAGGGCTTCTGGCAGTGCATGGATAATGTACGTGAGAAAGCGATGTTAGAGAAACTTCTTGCAGATGGAACAGCACCTTGGAAGAAATGGGAACGTGCTGTCCCGAATTTTAACAGATAGGAAATGGTAGACGTATTCGATGATTTTTATAGAAACAAGCGTGTCTTGATAACAGGACATACAGGTTTTAAGGGAAGTTGGCTTGCTATTTGGCTTAATGAGTTGGGAGCGGAAGTTGTTGGTGTTTCACTCGACCCAAATTCAGAACGTGATAATTTTGTATTGTCAAATATAGGGAAAAAAATAAAGGCAGATATTAGAGCCGATATTCGTGATGGAAAGCGAATAAAGGAGATTTTCGAAGAGTATCAGCCCGAAATAGTTTTCCATCTAGCAGCCCAGCCATTAGTTCGACTTTCATATAGTATTCCTGCAGAAACATATGAAACAAATGTTATGGGAACAATACAGGTTATGGAAGCCATAAGAAACACAAGATCTGTAAAAGTTGCTGTAATGATAACTACAGATAAGTGTTATGATAATAATGAGCAAGGACAAGGCTTTGTCGAGACCGATCCGTTTGGAGGATATGATCCATATTCTTCTTCAAAAGGTGCTTGTGAGATTGCTATCCAAAGTTGGAGAAGATCTTTCTTCAATCCTGCAGATTATGGGAAGAAGCATACTGTAAGTATTGCTTCCGTTCGTGCAGGAAACGTAATTGGAGGTGGTGATTGGGCTTTAGATCGTATCATTCCTGATTGTATTCGTGCGCTTGAAGCGGATAAAGTTATAGATATACGTTCTCCGAAAGCAATAAGACCGTGGGAGCATGTTCTTGAGCCATTATCTGGTTATATGTTGTTGGCTTCTAAAATGTGGAATGAACCAACTACTTATTGTGAAGGATGGAATTTCGGTCCTGAGGCAGATTGCGTTTCTACCGTGTGGGAAGTTGCGTCAGAAATAGTAAAAAATTATGGGCGAGGAGAGTTGAAGGATTCTTCAGATCCTAATTCTGTACATGAAGCTAATTTTTTGATGTTGAACATAAATAAAGTCAAAACACGTTTAGGATGGCATCCAAGAATGAATATTCATCAGTGCGTTGATTTGGTTGTTGATTGGTATAAAAAGTACCGCACAGAAGATGTTTACGATTTATGTGTTGAGGAAATCGAAAGGTTTTTATCAGTAAGATAAAAAATACTATTGTGTGAGTTCAATCTTTTCATTATGTATTCTTTATCTAGAAGAATGTTTAAATGCATATTTGTGAATTTTTATAAAAAATCGTTATGAGTAATCCCATATTAACTATTGGTATACCAACATATAAAAGACCTGAACAAATACAACGTACGGTAAGAATTCTGTTGCCGCAGTTGACAGATGAGACTATATTGGTGGTATATGATAATTGTAGTCCTGTTCCTGTGTCGTCTTTATTTTCCGAAGAAGAAAAGCGACTTTTTACGATAAAGCTAAATAGGACAAATATTGGTGGAGATGCAAATATAGCAGGTGTTTTGTATAATTGTGATACAAAGTGGTGTTGGACTTTGGGGGATGATGATTTACTAAGGGAGGATGCTGTTGATGTGGTTCTTGCTCATATAAAGAAAAATCCTGATTTCTCTTTTTTCAAGTTTAATTCTCCATCGGGGAAAGAAACGCATGGATTGGTGGATGTTGCCAAATTATGTAAACAAAGAAGTTTATATTCTGTATATAGTAGATTGACATTTATGTCAACAAGTATTTATAATATGGAGAAGATGCGCGACTATCTTTTTTATTATTATAGATATATGTCAACGATGAACGGACAAAATATCTTTTTGTTTAAATATTTAGAGGCAAATGAGGATGCTGTATGCCTATTTACAGAAACTTCTATTGTTGAAGATTCTGACAATGCTCCAACTTGGAGTTATGAAGATCTTATTGTGGGTTGCCCTTTATTGTTTCACGCATTTAAGGAGAAAAGAAAGTTATTTGATAGAACTGTATTTGTGGGAACAACATTCGGCTATTTTCATGGAATATTCTTTTCAAATATGAAACTCTTACAAAGAGTGAAATGGTTTTTCTTTGTGATAAGAAATTATGGATTGATTAATACTATACGCTATCATGGTGGTTTATTGACCATGTATATTATATCCATGTTTATTCCTCGCGGAATAATGAATAGAATAAAAGAATATAGACGAGAAGTAATGAAGTCTCATGTTATGAACATAGACTATACTGTTAAGAACAAACTTTGTACAGGATGTGGTGTCTGTGAAGACGTGTGTCCTAAGTCTGCCATAGCAATAAGGCGAATAGATGGGGAACACAGACCTGCCGTTTCTGAGGATTTGTGTTTGGGAGAAAAGTGTGGTAAATGTTTGAAAGTATGTCCCGGTATTGGAATAAACTTAAAGCAAAAGGCAAGTATTTTTTTTACTGATGAATCGGTAAAAGAAGACAAGTATATTGGGCGATATGTTGGGTTACATACAGGATATAGTTTAGATGAAGAAGTCCGCTATCATTCGGCAAGTGGAGGCTTGGTGACACAGTTTCTTATTTATCTGCTGGAAAACAAGATAATTGATGGCGCAGTTGTAACAGGGTATAAAGAAGATAAGATTACTCCATATTCTTATATTGCAAAAACTCGTGATGATGTTATAAAAGCACGAAGTTCAAAATATTGCCCTGTGGCTCTTAATGTAGTTGGAAACGATATCGTTAGGGACGAAGGAAAAAAATTTGTTATTGTTGGTGTTCCATGCCATATTCAGGGATTTAGAAAGCGCGCTTCTATCGATCGTAGGTTCAACGAGAAGATAATCGGATATTTTGCCCTTTATTGTTCCTCTGGAAGAAGTTTCAATGCTCAAGATTATATTTTTAAACATTATCATGTAAAGAAGGAGGATATTCGCTATTTCCAATTCCGCGACAATGGATGTTTGGGCTCTTTAACTGTCGAGTTAAATGGAATTTCTAAACTGAAAAATTTAAGAGTTCCATATGTAAAGTATTACGGACCACTATTGCGGAGTTTCTTCAAACCTCATCGTTGTCTTACTTGTATTGATCATTATGGAGAATTAGCTGACATATGTTTTGGAGATATACATATAAAACCATATTCTGACGATATGATAGGAATAAGTTCTTGGATTGTTAGAAGTGAATATTGGGAGAATTTATTCAAAAAAGCCTCAGAAGACGGTTTTATACACATGGATGACTTGAATGCTCATACCTTGAACGAAAGTCAGAAAGTAATGTTGTATCCGAAGAAGAGAAAAGCTGCTGCAGTAGCAAGGATGGACAAATTGATAGGACGACAAACTCCTATTTATGACAAACAGGTAGAAAATCCAGCATTAAAAGATTATATTTCTGAAATAATTTGTCATGTTCAGAGATTCATAGGCAGCCATAAGTCTTTATGGTGGATTATTGAAGCAATAAATAAGGGAAAATAATACAATATGATAGGATTGTGTGTAAAATACGAAAATGCTAATTATGGTAGCAAATTGCAAGCCTTAGCTACTATACGAATGACAGAAAGTCTAGGACATGAGTGTAGGGTTATTCATTATGGGAAGGCTGGTTTGTGGTTTAAAATTAAATCTCTTCCTAAGATATTTAATTCAAGTTTTCGTCAGGATAAAATAGAAAACTGGAGCCGTAATAGAATTAATAAGAAACATCCGCAATGGGCTTCTTCTCTGAAACTACGTAGTGAAATATTTAAGAGTTATGACAAAAAATATTTCGATAAGTACGAAGTCTACGGGGCATCATATAAGGATATACAAAATATTGCAAAAAAATTTGATGCTGTTGTATCATGTAGTGATCAGTTGTGGTCTCCATCTGGATATGGTACAAATTTTTATAATTTGATGTTTGTTCCAGATAATGTTCGTAAGGTTTCTTTCGCGTCAAGTTTTGGTGTAGACAAAATTCCCGGCTATCAGAAAAAAGGAACGGCAAAGTATATAAATAGAATTGAATATGTCAGTTGTCGAGAGAATCGTGGCGCAGAGATTGTTAAGGAACTGACAAACAGAGATGTGCCTGTCTTGATGGACCCTGTCTTCGGCTTTGATAAGGAACAGTGGGAAAAACTTGTTCCTGTTGAAAAAGTATACGATGAGCCATATATTTTTTGCTATTTCTTAGGAGCAAATAGTAAACATAGAGAGGCTGTAAAGAAGTTTGCCGAAAAGAAGAATCTGAAGATTGTATTCTTGAAATTTTTGGATCAATATGTTGAGTGTGATGAGAAATTCGGTGATATCACTCCATTTGATGTAGATCCAAATAAGTTTCTGAATATAATTCGTGGAGCTGAGTATGTGATAACTGATTCTTTCCATGGATGCGCGTTTAGTATAATCTCTCAAAAACTGTTTGTTATTTTAAATCGTTATTCCGCAACTTCTGGTGCGTCAAAAAATTCACGAATTGATACAGTCTGTGGTAATCTTGGTCTTGAAAGAAGACGCGTGAATGCAGATTCCGACATAGCTTCTATTATCGATGAACAGATTGCATGGCCCGTAGTAAATGAGAAATTGGATGTGTATCGAAATAGAATGTGGAATTATCTAAAAGAGGCATTGGATACAAAGAAGTAAAGTTTTATGAGCTGATATAGATGAAACAAAATATCATCTATATGAAAAGTGGCTTAAACAATATAGCCATATAACAGTAAGAGAAAAATCAGCTGTAGACTTACTTGATAAAATGGGGATAAATAATTTAGGAATAGTTTTAGATCCTGTTCTCTTGTTGTCAAAAGAAGAGTGGAATGAATTCATTGGGGAGGATTGTGATGAGAAGGCTTATAACGATAATCTGTTAGTGTACTATTTACATAACAATCCTGATTTCAGAAAGTATGTAAAGGATTTTTCTAATAATAAGCATGTCAAGTATGCAACAATGTCTCCAACTTGGCATCATTTAATTCATGGCGGTGATAAAATTTTTGCTCCGGAAGTGAAAGATTTTATCAGAACGATAAAACATTGCAGATACATGGTCACAGATTCTTTTCATGGTACGGTGTTTGCTCTATTGTTCAATAAGAAATTTGCTGTTATCATGCCAAACGATGGTACTGGAACCAGAATAAAAAGTATACTTGAGTTAACAAACTTGGAAAGTCGTATTATTACAGATTTGAATGATTTTTCTGTTGTTGAGCGTGAGATTGATTATGGACCAGTAAATGAGATAATAGGAAAGGAACGTGAACGTTCAATAAAAATGCTGGATATGATGATAAAAAATTAAAATAAGGGATTTTTGTTTGTTAGAACATGAAAATTTTACAGATAGATGCCTACCATCATATATTAGGCGGAGCTGAGAAAGTGATGTTCAATACGGCTGAACTTTTAAAAGAGCACGGACATGAAGTCATTTTTTTCTCACTCAAATGGAACGAAAATTTTGAATCTGAATATTCTTCATATTTTGCCTCATCAAGAGAGTCAAGAAAAGGTTTGTCAAAACCGTTGAAAAATGTAACTTCGTATTTTTATCATACTGAGGCAGCAAAAAAAATTGAGCAGTTGATTGAAGCAGAACATCCAGATGTTGCTCAGATTCATCTTATGTGGGGTAATGTGTCTCCTTCTGTATTAGATGTTCTGAAAAAGCATAAAATTCCAGTCATAATGACGGTTCATGACTACAGAATGGTTTGTCCTGCATATATTTTCAAGAATGGCAAGGGTAAAGTCTGTGAGGTGTGTGATGGACATAAGTTTTGGAAATGTATAACAAATAAGTGTTGTAAGGATAGTTATTTGTTAAGCATTATGATGACAGCTGAGATTTATTTCCGTAATAAAGTTCTTCATGCTCCTGAAAAAATAGATGGTTTTCTGTTTGTCAGTAATTTTGCAAAGAAGAAGCATGAACCGTATATGCCTTTTTTGAAAAATAGAAAGACTGTTGTATTGTATAATTTCTCAGATGCAATAGATGTTGAGGCAAATACGTCCTTAGAAGAAAAATATTTCCTGTATTTCGGAAGACTGTCAAAGGAAAAAGGTGTAAACACACTTCTGAACGCGTTTAAAGACTTAAAAGACATAAAATTAAAAATAGTAGGAACTGGTTCCGAAGAAGATGATTTGAAGCGTTTCGTTTCTGAAAATAACATCCGAAATGTGAAATTCTTGGGCTATAAGAGCGGTGACGAATTAAAGAACCTAGTAAAGAATGCCTACTTTATAATTGTTCCTTCGGAGTGGTATGAAAACAATCCTATGACAATAATTGAGGCTTACTCCGCTTCAACGCCAGTCATTGGCGCAAGAATCGGGGGAATTCCTGAGATTATAGCAGAAGGCGAGACTGGTTTTAGCTTTAAGTGTGGTGATATTTCTGATTTAAAAGACGTCATATCAAGAGCCAGTTCTTTGAGTAATAACAATTATATACAGATGCGTAGGCAGGCACTAAGTTTTGCCCAAAAACATTTTGATAGGGAAAACTATTATAATAGATTGATTAATTTTTATAGGGAACTCTTATAATAAAAACTCATTGATATAATGAAAACAATTGCAATTACTGGAGCATCGGGCTTTATTGGTCAGCATTTGCTCAGACATTATTTAGTAGAAGGAGCACGTGTTCTTGCTATTGTTCCACATCCAGAGAAGATTGAACAGTATAGAAGTTTTGAGAATCTGGAAATTATAAAGGCCGGATTTGAGGATTTCGATAAAATATCAACAATGACAGATGTAAAGGATATTGATATTTTTTACTATCTGGCATGGGGCGGATATGGAAAGGCTACGAATGATTATGTGGCTCAGTCTCAGAATATAAAGCCTCTTTGCGACGCTGTTAATGAAGCCGGAAAAATGGGATGTAAGAAATTCTTGTTTTCGACTTCATTCTCTGAATATATGATAAGTGAGAGTGCAACTCTTAGTCATAATGCCGGAGCACATTGTAATGTCTATGGTGCAGCAAAGCAGGCGGCGCGTGTGTTGGCTCATGCTACGGCGGCTCAGAGAGGTATTCCTTTCTTAAGTGTTGCTTTTGCCAACACTTTTGGAGAAGGCGATTATTCTCGTCGTTCAACAAACTTGTTTGTGCATAAATTGCTGAAAGGTGAATCTCTTGATTTGACAGAGGGTATTCACCTTTATGACTGGAATTATATTGAAGACACTCTTTCGGCTTTGGTTTTAGCTGGCGAAAAAGGCTTGCCAGATTCTGTATATTATATTGGCAATAAAATGCGTTTGCCATTGAAGGATATTGTTGCAAGGGTACGTGATATTATATGTCCTGAGGCAGAGATTTGTTTGGGGACATATCATGAAGATTTTCATGTTGATTATACAAGTGTTGATGTGACAAAACTCTACAGAGATACCGGATATCAGCCAAAATGGAACTTTGACGATGCTGTTAAAAAAACTGCAGAGTGGGTTGCAACTTTGGATTGGGATTAATGTTATCTTAAAATACTATTATTATGAAAAAAAAGAAAATTTATATTGCAGGTTGCGGTGGAATGTTAGGCGAGGCTTTTTATCAGCAGTTTAAGGACGATTATGATATCAAGTGTACCGATAAGGATGTTAATGCCAGTTGGTTATCATTCCTTGACTTCCGTGATTTCGAGGCTTATAAGAAGGATGTAATGAATTTCAATCCTGATTATCTGTTCCATCTAGGAGCCTATACCGATTTGGAATGGTGCGAAAATAATGCAGATGAAACATATCTTACAAATACCCTTTGTGTGGAGAATGCTGTGTATATTGCCAACGAGTTGGATATTCCCCTTTTGTACATAAGCACTGCCGGAATTTTCGATGGAAAGAAGCAGTTATACGATGATTGGGATATGCCAAATCCACTAGGTGCTTACGCTCGTTCAAAATATATGGGAGAGCGTTTTGTTGTGGAGAATGCTAAGCGTTATCTCGTCTGTCGTGCAGGTTGGATGATGGGAGCCGGCCCTTCAAAAGATAAAAAGTTTATTCAGAAACTGATGAAGCAGTTGAAGGATGGTAAAAAGGAACTTTTCATTGTAAACGATAAAGATGGAACTCCAACATACACACAAGATTTCGCAAAAACTGTTAAGAACCTGATTCAGAAAGAGTATTGGGGATTGTATAATTGTGTGTGCGGTGGACAGACAAGCAGACTGGAGGTCGCTCAAGAACTTCTGAAATGCTTAGGACTTGAAAACGAAATCAAGATAAACGTTGTAAGTTCTGAGTATTTCGCAAAGGATTATTTTGCTCCTCGTCCTGCGTGCGAACGTCTATGGACGCGTAAACTCAATCTACGCGGTGTAAGTGCAATGAGAGATTGGAAAATTTCGCTAAAGGAGTACATTGATAATTATTATAAAGGATATTTAAACTAGTTTTATTCTAGGAATAGTAAAAAAGAAGCTTAAAACCACACAGTTCTATAATGAAAGACAAGAAAGAAATGCGTATTGCAGCTTTTGGAGGTTTTCGTGATATTCCTCCAAGGGCAGGTGGCGCTGGTAGTGACAAATTTGCAGTAGAATTATATCCTCGTATAGTTAAGAGAGGATATAAGTTGCTGGCATATACGCGTATATATCCAAATGAAACGCGTGAAGATAAAAATTTGGAACACGAAGGAGTATGCCTGAAACCATTTAAGACTGTAAGTAAGGCCGGTTTTGATAGTCTTTTGCATTCGTGCAAATGTACGTGGGATGTGATTGTACACGATACGGCAGATGTTGTACATCTTCATAGTGGAGCAAATAGTTTGTGGGCACTGTTCTTAAGACTTGCAGGAAAGAAAGTTGTCGTGAGTCAGTTTGCTATGGATTGGAAGCGTGACAAATGGCCGTGGTATGGAAAACTCTATTATTTGTTTTCTAATTTTCTAACGGCTCATATTCCAAATGCTGTAGTCTTTGACAATATTTATACAAAGGAATATTACGAGAAAAAGTATAATAAAACGTATGATTTTATTCCGTATGGAAGCGAAGTCCCTGAACCATCAGACAATACAGAAATTCTAGACAAACTTTCGTTAAAGAAAGGCGAGTATTTCTTGTTTGTCGGACGTTTCATCCCTGATAAAGGACTTCATTTATTGAAAGAGGCCTTCGAAGGATTGAAGACCGACAAAAAGTTGGTGATGATTGGTGGCTCTCCAAATCCAAATGAATATGAGAGCAAGATTAAGACAACGGCTGATTCAAGAATTATCTGTCCGGGATATGTGTATGGAGAGGATACAAATATTCTTATGAAGAATGCGTACGCATATTGTCAACCGTCGTTGATCGAAGGTCTTTCTCCTGTTATCCTAACGGTAATGGGGCTAGGAACTCCACTAATTTGTAGTGATATTCGCGAAAATACTTTTATTACAAAAGAAAATGCTATCACTTTTGAAAGTGGAAATGCAATGTCACTTCGTGATGCACTCCAAAAAGCCTTGGATAATCCTGAACTTCTGAAGACAAATGCGTGTGCTGGCCAAAAGGATATTAAGGAACGCTTTAATTGGGAGAATATAACAGATCAGTACATACAAATAATGAAGCGAATAAGTGGAGACTGACAATAAAACCTATTACGAGGAGATTGCTACTATCCGGAATCATTAGATAGATAAAATACGCCAGTTGTCGCTTTTTTTGATAGTATTTATTGCGTTGTTGTATAAACATTCTGGACAATAGTGATTCTTTACGTATACCTTGGGTTGCGTAATTCCGATTCTGGTTTCAAAACATTTTGTTAGGAAGAGAAAGTGGCTGAACTTGTTAGTTTTAGGAGGATAGAAATAAGATGAGAAATAGTGTTGAAAAATGTAAAGATAAAATACTATTATAAAATAAAAAAAGCGTATATTGCGCCTCGTTATAAGTAATCAATAAATTTGAAGATAAATTTTAATATATGATAAAAGCAGCAATTATAGGATTAGGCAAGATGGGAATGAGTCATGCTGCAATCCTTGGTGGACTACCAAACGTTGATTTGGTAGCCGCGTGTGATATGGATAGTCTGTTGCAGAGTGCTTTCAAAAAGTTGACTAAGATACAGATGTACACAGACTATAAAAAGATGATTGATGAGCAGAAACCTGATTGTGTATATGTGGTAACTCCAACAAAACTGCATTATGACATGGTAATGTATGCGATGGAGAAAGGATGTCATGTCTTCTGTGAAAAACCTTTTGCTTTGACTGTTGAACAAGGCGAAAAAATGGTACAGATGGCAAAAGCCAAAGGCTTGGTAAATCAAGTTGGCTATCATAATAGATATATTGGTACATTTAATGAGATGAAGCGTCTTTTGGCAGAGGGCGTTATCGGAAAACCATTCCATTTTATGGGAGAGGCATATGGTCCTGTTGTCCTAAAATCAAAAGGTGGAACATGGCGCAGCGATAAGAAAAATGGTGGCGGTTGCATCGAGGATTATGCCGCTCATGTGCTTAATCTGATTAACTATATCTGCGGTAGCAATATCGTTGATTGTAGAGGTACGCAGATGCCATCTATTTTCTCTTCGGAGGTTGATGACGCTGTGTATGGTTCTCTTTATCTTGAAAACGGCTTGAAAGGACAGATTAGCGTAAACTGGAGTGATGATACTGTTCGAAAGATGACTACAAGTCTTAAGATTCAGGGCGATAAAGGAAAACTCGAGGCTGATGCTACAACTCTGAAGATATATGTCAAAGAAGACAGACCTGAATATGGTTTGAAGAAGGGATGGAATTTCAAATATATTACAGACTGTACTCCTATGGTTGACTTTAATTTGCGTGGAGAAGAGTATACCGCAGAAAATGCAGCATTTATTCATGGCATAGAGACTGGTGAAGTAGATACAAGAAACTCTTTTGAGGCAGCTTTGCAGACTGATTACATTATTGCAAAGATGGAGAAAGATGCTGAACTTATGTAAATATTAAAACAAGAATCGTTATGACTATGGATAAAGTTATATTGGGTGATAACCAGTTTTTTGCCGTAAACCATCTTTCTGACGAGAGAAGCCGTGCTCAGGCTATTCGTTTCAAGGAAGATAAGGCAATAATTGATGTTCTGGACAATGCAAGAGCATGCGGAATAAATACTTTCATGTGTACAACACACGACAGAATATATAACATCTGTAACTATATGCGTGAACATAAGGAAGAATATAAAGATTTCAAGTTTCATCCTTGTATGCCTTATGCTCACAAGTATGCAAATGCTGTTACGGAACTTGGTATCTTAGGTACGCTTAAAGCATATATCCCAGGTAATATTTTGGCTGTAACAGGTAAGGCTGGTCTTGCGTTTATGCGTAAGGATTTCCCTTCATTGATGGAACTTCTTATAGATGCAGAGATGAAGATGTTCGACGGATTAAATACTCCTGTTATCTTTTTGCAGAATGTTATTGTCGACCTTCTCCTTGGTTTGGGAATGGACGATATTTTTGTGGCTTATGCAAAATATATAAAGAAAAAGTATAATGCAGAGCCTGGTTTCATAACAATGAATATGCCTCGTATGGTTGATTTGTGTGAGCGTTTGGGCATTGAGAATCCGATAATCTGTTCATCTATAAATAAAATAGGTTTCAGAATGTCTGGAAGCATTGAGGAATATGAGGAGTATCTAAACTCTGACAGAAAATTCCGTCCGATGGCAATGCAGTGCTTGGCTGCTGGTGCATTGAAGCCTGATGAGGCTATGGAATATGTAACGCGTTTTCCAAAGATAGAAAGTGTTTTGTTTGGAGCGTCAAGCCGTGCGCATATACAACAAACTAAGGACTTGATAATTGAAGGCTTTGCCCGTCACCAAAGATAAATTCGCTCTATCATCTCTTTATTTGTATGTGAGTTGAGTTTTCTGTAATAGTCTGAATTTATTTTGATTGTAATACAATGAACAAGCATAGATTGGCAATCGTTGTGCCATGTTACAAGGAAGAGTTGGTGCTTCACGAAACCACCTCGCGTCTTACACAAGTGCTGGACGATTTGGTTAAGGATGATTTGATTGCAACAAACAGTTACATTCTTTA
>JAEEGI010008350.1_pt1 | contig 22906 bp, 19 predicted proteins | sample 8958751 | NCBI WGS metagenome assembly JAEEGI01 (sample SAMN16246545, study PRJNA631951) | gut metagenome | biome: gut microbiome; feature: rumen; material: KS-attached | host: Bos | place: Iran: Karaj | collected 2018-10 | reverse complement strand
CATAGCGGAAGCGGGCGCCCAGGCGCTTGGTGATGAGCTCATGGTTGGTGAAGGTGTCCGCGCTGCTGAAGGACACATTGGAATTGAAGCGGGTGACCAGCATGATGCGGGTGTTGCGGATGACCTTCTTGGCCCGCAGGGCGCTGAGCAGCTTCGTGGTCTCGGACCAGCAGAGGGGGGCATAGAATTCCTTATTGGGGTCCTTCGCCTTGACGGCGGCGCAGTCGGTGATGGGAGAGAAAGCGCTCTCGCAGTCCACGATCACGGGGGTGTCGAAGCGCATGGCGAAGTCCACCACGATGTCGTCCAGGCCGATGTTGGTGAAGAAGAAGGCTACGTCGGCGTCCACCATGGCAAGGCGCATGCTCTCCCACATCTCCAGGGTATTCTCCCAGTCGTCGGTGCGGCCCACGCGGACGGGCTCCAGCACGTCCACGCCCTCGGGCTTCCACTTGTCCAGCTGCTTGAGGAACATGGTGTAGAGGTCTTCGTTGGCAAACTTGTCAAAGCCGGGCTGCAGGGCTTCGCCCTGACCGAAGCGGCAGGGGCCCTCGTAGAAATACTTGTGCTCCAGCCCCAGAAGCACGGGGCGGACCTTCAGGCGGATGTCGGATGCTTTGATGATGCTCATTTCGTTGCCTCCTAAAGCTTATGATTTGTCGGGGGACGTTCCCGTCCCGCCGGGATCTGCGAATGTTTCGCCGCTATGCAGCAGTTCCCCCGCCATGCGGCGCAGGGTCGCAGCCACATAGCCGACGCCCTTCTGCCGGTGATCGTCGAAGGAGCCCAGGAGCATGGGGTCCTTCCAGAAATAGAGCTCCGCAGCGGCGGCAGCCTCCAGGGGGCGGCCGTCCAGCACGTTCATCAGGAGATAGAGGAGCCCCTTGAGGATGTAAGTGTCGCTGTCGGCCTGAAAGCGGAAAAAACCCTCCTCCGCCCAGGCGTGGAGCCATACATGGGACTGGCAGCCCTTCACGGCGTTTTCCGGCCGCTTTACCTCCTCCGGGCAGGGGGGCAGCAGGCCCGCCAGGCCCAGCAGATAGCTGTAGCAGCCGAAGGAATCTCCCATCTGGCGGAATTCCTCCAGGATGGCCTCCTGCTCCGCCTTGATCTCATCCACGGGTCTTCTCCCCCACGGGGATGCCCGCTTTTCTGGAGACCGATCCGATCTCCTTCAGGGCGTCGGCCAGAGCGTCGATCTCCCCTTTCGTGTTGTAAAAGGCGGGAGAAAGGCGTACCGAGCCGCTCAGACCCAGGCGGGCATGGAGCGCGTCGGCACAGTGGCGGCCGGAGCGGAGGGCGAAGCCCTTTTTATCCAGGAGCATCGCCACGTCATAGGCCTGAAGCGGCTCCATCACGAAGCTCAGGACGCCGGCGCGCTGCTCCGGCGCGCCCAGGATGCGCACCCCGCCGATGGCGGAGAGGCGCTTTTCCGCATGGTGCAGCAGTTCCTTTTCATAGGCGGCGATGCGCTTGCGGCCCACGGCCTGGAGATATTCCAGCGCAGCCCCCAGGCCGGCGATGCCGGAGAGATTGGGGGTGCCCGCCTCGAATTTCCGGCCGCCGGCTTCATAAGCCGCCTCCGGCCAGTTCAGCTCCCGGAGCATGCCGCCCCCGAAGCGGCCGGGGCCCAGCCGGTCCAGCCATTCCGCCTTGCCGCAGAGCACGCCGACGCCCGTGGGGCCCATGAGCTTATGGGCGGAGAACACAAGGAAATCGCAGTCCAGGGCGCGCACGTCCGTCTCCCGGCAGCGCATGGCCTGGGCGGCGTCCACGACCACGGCGGTACCCGCCTCGTGGGCCAGGGGGATGATCTCCTCCAGGGGGTTCACGGTGCCCAGCACATTGGACACGGCGGTGAGGGCAAGCAGCCGGGGCTTCCGCTCCAACTTCCGGCGGAGGTCCTCCATGTCCAGGTTCCCCGCCTCGGTCACGGCGACGAGCTCCAGCCGCGCGCCGGACCTCCGGCAGGCTTCCAGCCAGGGGAGCAGATTGGAATTGTGCTCCATCTCCGTGCTCAGCACCAGGTCCCCCGGCTTCAGTTCCCCCGCGGCGAAGGCGTTCGCCAGCAGGTTCAGGCCGTCGGTGGCGCCGAAGGTGAAGACGATCTCCTCCGGGGAAGCCCCCAGGAATTCGGCGGTGAGCTGCCGCGTCTCCTCCATGGCAGCCGTCGCCTTGCTGCTGAGGCAGTAGACCCCCCGGTGAACGTTGGCATGCTGGTGCTGCCAGTAGTCCTCCAGCGCCCACAGCACGGGCCGGGAGCACTGGGTGGTGGCCGCATTGTCCAGATAGACCATGCCGTTCCCCTCGCAGCTTCCCTGGGCGATCATGGGGAAATCCCTCTTTCGGATGACGTTCTGCCACTCAGCCATGGACCCAACCTCCCGCCGGTTTTACTGTATGCAGTATGTAAAAAAGGCGCTGCGCTTGTCAACGCAACGCCTTCTCCGATTGGAATAGGATGGGTTTATATTCAGTTGAGACTCAGACGCCCGCATTCCTCCAGGAACACCCGCGCCAGGGGATTTCCGTTGTGCTCGTTCCACACCAGCACGAAATCCTCCGGCGGAAATTCCTTCAGCTTCGTGCAGGCCACCGCCTGCCCGTTGGCCATCACGTGATTGGAATTGGCGATGGCCAGGCCCTTGTTCAGCTCCACCCAGAAGATCTGGGTATCCAGATTCGGCGCATAGATGATCTCGGGTTCGAAGCCCGCCGACAGGCAGGTGGAGCGGACCATCCGGTCGGAATAGAGGCTCTCCGCGTCCGCCAGCAGGATGAAGGGATCATCCTTGAAGTCCGCCAGAGTCAGGCCCTCCTTCCCCGCGCAGGGGTGGCTCCTGGGCATCACCAGCAGCGTATCCTGCTTGATGATGGGCATATAGTGGACCCGGGGATTGCGCTTCACCGCCGATTCCATGAGCTCCACGAAGTCCAGACGGCTGTCCGCCACGGCTTCGTTGAGCCAGCGGTAGTCCTCCCACACCACGCGGACCTCCGCCCGGGGATAATCCCGCTCGAATTTCATGATGAGGCTGCGGATGCGGTCGTCCAGCATCTGGCCCTTGAGGAAACCGAAGCTGAGGGTGCCGCTCAGGTCCCTCGCCAGGGCCTTCGCCTCCTCCAATGCGCGGGAAAAGCTCAGGCGGCTGCGCTTCATGGTCTCCAGCAGCACCGCTCCCGAGGGCGTGAGGGACAGGGACTGCCGCCCCCGCCAGAACAGGGTCACATCCAGCTCCCGCTCCAGGGCCTGGATATTCTTGCTCACCGCGGCGGTGGTCATATAAAGATGCTGTGCCGCCTTGGTAAAGCTCTTGTATTCCGCCGCAGCGAAAAAGCACTCCACCTGTGAGCTTGTCACCCGCAACGCCTCCCCTCGTCGGATCTCCGACCGTCTCTCCCGGGGTCTTTTCGTCCCTCTCAGCCTTAAGGCAATACCGCGTTAGTTCTCAGCACGCATCTTGCTTGCATAATGTTCCGTCATATTGCCCGAAAATCTTGGCCAATACAGGAAGTATTCCCCGCGATTTTCAGACAATCTGACGAAAATTCTGACTGCGCAATCTGCGCACCAGAATTATGCGGTATTGCCTTAATTAACAATTAACAGCCCGGATAAGAAATGTCAACTTGGCCCCGTTTCCGTTCCTTCAAGGGGGCCTGTCGAAACAGGAAACATTCAGGAAAGCCGTTAATCGTTAGCGAAAACTAATTCATGATACCACGGCGGCGGCGGATGGGCAAGCGAAAAATGCGCTGCGGCGCAGCAGGCACGGCCTGGCCGCGCCTGCTGCGCCATGTTTCGTCTTTATTCTGCGAAAAGAGGGGTGGAGAGATAGCGGTCGCCGGTGTCCGGCAGGAGGACCACGATGGTCTTGCCCTTGTTCTCCGGCCTTTTCGCCAGCTGGATGGCCGCGAAGGCCGCCGCGCCGGAGGAAATGCCAACCAGGACGCCCTCCGTCTTCCCGATCAGCCTGCCGGTGGCAAAGGCGTCCTCATTAGCGACGGGGATGATCTCGTCATAGATCTTGGTATTCAGCACGTCCGGCACGAAGCCCGCGCCGATGCCCTGGATCTTATGGCTGCCGGACCTGCCCTCGCTGAGCACGGGGGAATCCGCCGGTTCCACCGCCACGACCTTCACATCGGGCTTCTGCTCCTTGAGATATTCGCCCACGCCGGTGATGGTGCCGCCGGTGCCCACGCCCGCCACGAAATAATCCACATTTTCGCCGGCGTCCGCCCAGATTTCCGGGCCGGTGGTCGCCCGGTGCACGGCGGGGTTGGCGGGGTTCACGAACTGGCCGGGGATGAAGCTGTTCGGAATCTCCTTCGCCAGCTCCTCTGCCTTGGCGATGGCTCCCTTCATGCCCTTGGCGCCCTCGGTCAGCACCAGCTCCGCTCCGTAGGCCTTCATCAGCTGCCGCCGCTCCACGCTCATGGTCTCCGGCATGGTGATGATGAGCTTATAGCCCTTGGCGGCGGCCACGGAGGCAAGGCCGATGCCGGTGTTGCCGGAGGTGGGCTCGATGAGGGTCGCGCCGGGCTTCAGGACGCCACGGGCTTCCGCGTCCTCGATCATGGCCTTGGCAATGCGGTCCTTCACGCTGCCGGCGGGGTTGAAGTATTCCAGCTTCGCCAGAATCTTCGCCTCCAGGCCCAGTTCCTTCTCCAGATGGGTCAGCTCCAGCAGAGGGGTATTCCCGATCAGCTGGTCCGCGGATGTGTATATCTTGCGCATTTTCGTTTCCTCCATTAAATTCATATTTACCTAGTGGTGTGGTATGTTTTTCATCTGGGCATAGGATACACCAAAGGTTTTCCTTTGTCAAGAGAAATTTTCATTGATTTTCTACTTTCCTACGAGTATAGTAGGAATAAGAGGTGAAACGTATGCTGATATCCACGAAGGGGCGCTATGCCCTGCGCATCCTCATCGATATGGCGGAGCATCAGACCGCGGGGTGCATCACCCTCCAGGAGATCGCCCAGCGGCAGGACATTTCCGAAAAATACCTGGAAAGCATCGTCCGGGAGCTGGTGAAGAAGGGCATCGTCGCCGGTCAGCGGGGCAAGGGCGGCGGCTACCGCCTATGCCGCAGCCCGGAGCAGATCACCGCGGCGGAGGTGCTGCGCATCATGGAGGGGAGCCTGGCCCCGGTGGCCTGCCTGACGGAAGGGGCGGCCCCCTGTCGGAAGGCCGCCCAATGCCGAACGCTGGATTTCTGGCGGGGGCTGCGGGATGTGATCGACGATTACGCCCGCAGTTGCACGATCGCGGACATGATGCAGACGGGCGGGGACGGAGACGACTATATCATCTGATTCTGGTGACCGCCCCGCAGGCTCCGTCAGCCCATGTTGGCAAAACGCTCGATGGTCTTGGTGAATTTGGCAAGGGTCTCGTCCACGTCGCCGTTCTGGAGCCCTTCCAGAACGCAGTGGCGGATGTGGCCCTCCAGGATCACCTGGCCCGCCTTGTGCAGGGCGGACTTGGCGGCGTTGATGAGGGCGAGCACATCCTCGCAGGGCACATCCTCGTCGATCATGCGGTCAATGGCGTTCACCTGTCCGGCGATCTTTTTCAGCCGGGCGTGGAGCTTGTCGCTGTCCATACACTGTGTCATTCCTCTGCCTCCTGTTCAAATTCGTTTTCCGGCGCTGGCCCGCCGTATCTGTCGCCCGGATTATACCATGTCGGGTATGGGCTTGCAAGTCCAAATCGGGCTTCCTGCGCGCTTTCCGCAGGACAGCCGTTTCCGCAGGATATCTGTCGTATAAGGAAAGCAAATCTTTTGGGGAGGGATTCTTATGACCGTCGTCGACAATCCGAAAATGAAGAAGATCAAGGACAAGAAGCTGGTGGTGGGGGCCGATTTCGCCGGCTTCGCCCTGAAGGAGGCCGTCTGCGCCCATCTGCGGGCGCGGGGCTGGGAGATCGAGGATCTGGGCGTCCGCAGCGAATCCGACGCCGACCCGGAAAATATGTTCCATCGGGTGGGGCTTCGGGTGGGCGCGAAGATTTCCGAGGGGGAATACGAGCGGGCCCTTCTCTTCTGCGGCACCGGCATGGGCATCCACATCGCCGCCAGCAAGTGCCCCCACGTCCACGCGGCGGTGGTGGAATCCGTGCCCGCCGGGCTCCGGTGCATCACCGGCAACAACTGCAACGTGCTGGCAATGGGCGGCTTCTACGTCTCCCCCCAGATGGGCATCGAGATCGCGGAGGCCTTTCTGTCCAACGACCTGGGCTCCGGCTACGAGTGGTGGCCCAATTTCTACGAGTATCACAAGCTGGCTTTTGAGGAGCTGGAGGCCTTTGACTATGCGGAATACAAGGCAAACGGCTTCCGGCTCCGCCACCTCTACGAGGTGGAGCTGCCGGATCTGATGAACAGCCGTAATCCGGCGTTCAAGGCATAAAGGAGGGAGAAGCCATGCCCATTCTGGCAGGGTTCATGGTCCCCCACCCGCCCCTGATCGTGCCCCAGGTGGGCCGGGGCGGGGAAAAGGAGATCGATGAGACGAAAGCCGCCTATGAACAGGTGGGGCGGGAGATCGCGGCTTTGCAGCCGGAGACGGTCATCATCTCCAGCCCCCACGCCGTCATGTATTCCGATTATTTCCACATTTCCCCCGGCAAACGGGCGGAGGGTTCCTTCGCCTCCTTCCGTGCGCCGGAGGTGCGCTTCCGGGAGGAATATGACACAGAGCTTACGTCGGAGATCGAGATGCTGGCCGGGCGGCGGGACTTCCCCGCCGGGACTCTGGGAGAGCGGGACAAGGCCCTGGACCACGGGGTCATGGTGCCTCTCTGGTTCCTGCGGCAGTTCTGGACGGACTACCGGCTGGTGCGCATCGGCCTCAGCGGTCTGCCCCTGACGGAGCACTACGTCCTGGGGCAGCTCGCCGCGCAGGCGGTGAACCGGCTGGGCAGGCGGGCGGTGTGGATCGCCAGCGGCGACCTGAGCCACAAGCTCCAGCCCCACGGGCCCTACGGCTTTGCCCCGGAGGGGCCGGCATATGATGCGCGCATCATGGATGTGTGCGCCCGCGCGGCCTTCGGGGAGCTCTTCGATTTTGACGAGGACTTCTGCGAAAAGGCGGCGGAATGCGGCCACCGCTCCTTCGTCATGATGGCGGGGGCCTTCGACGGCCTTGAGGTGGAGGCGAAGCAGCTCAGCCACCAGGACGTGACCGGCGTTGGCTACGGTGTCTGCACCTTCTACCCCAAGGGAGAGGATCCCGGCCGCCGGTTTTTGGAGGCTTACCGGCAAAAGCAGGCGGCTCTGGCTGCGGAGAAGCGAGGGGCGGAGGACCCCTGGGTGAAGCTTGCCAGGGCTTCCCTGGAAGCGTACGTGCGCAGCGGGAAGACCATCTCCCTGCCGGCGGGGCTGCCGCCGGAGCTGACCGGGACCAGGGCCGGAGCCTTCGTCTCCGTCCACAAGGAAGGGCGGCTGCGGGGCTGCATCGGCACCATCGGCCCCACCTGCCCCTGCCTGGGAGAGGAGATCATGCAAAACGCCGTCAGCGCCGCCAGCCGGGACCCACGCTTCGACCCCATTCGTCCCGAGGAGCTGCCCCTGCTGGAGATCAGCGTGGACGTGCTGGGCGCGCCGGAGGACATTCTCTCGGAGGAGGAACTGGATGTGAAGCGCTACGGCGTCATCGTGACCAGGGGTTCCCGCCGGGGGCTGCTGCTGCCGGACCTGGAGGGGGTGGACACCCCCGCCCGGCAGGTGGCCATCGCCCGGCAGAAGGCGGGCATCCGCCCCGACGAGCCGGTCAAGCTCCAGCGCTTTCAGGTCGTCCGGCATCACTGAGGGGAGCGCAGCATGGCAAAATGCGCGGTGTGCTTCCGGCACTGTGAGATACCGGAGGGGTTGGCGGGCTTCTGCGGCGCGCGGGGCTGCCGGGAGGGGCGGGTCGTGCCCCTGAACTATGGCTGCGTCACCGCTCTGGCTCTGGACCCCATCGAGAAAAAGCCCCTCATGCGCTTTCACCCCGGCAGCAGCATCCTCTCCGTGGGCTCCTGGGGCTGCAATCTCCGCTGCCCCTTCTGCCAGAATCACGAGATCAGCTGGTCCCCAGAGGCCCTGGACCTGGGAGAAAAAGCCCGGCGGGTGACGCCGGAAGCCCTGGCGGAAGCGGCCCTGCAGGCCGCGGACAGGGGGAGCATCGGTCTTGCCTTCACCTACAACGAGCCCCTGATCGGCTGGGAATTCGTGCGGGACACGGCAAAGCTGACCCACAAAGCCGGACTCAAAAACGTGCTGGTCACCAACGGTACGGCGGAACTCACCGTTCTGGAGGAGCTGGGGCCTTATATCGACGCCATGAACATCGACCTCAAGGGCTTTACGGAGGAATACTACCGAAAGGTACTGGGGGGCAGCCTTACGGCGGTGAAAACCTTCATCGCCCGGGCGGCGCAGCTCTGCCATGTGGAGCTCACCACCCTGATCGTGCCGGGAGAGAACGACAGCCCGGAGGAAATGCGCGCCCTGAGCGCCTGGGTCGCGGCGCTGCGGGACAGCGCCGGGAAACCCATCGGGCCGGATATCCCCCTCCACGTCTCCCGCTTCTTCCCCCGCTTTCATATGACGGACCGGGGACCCACCTCTGTCCGCACGGTTTACGCCCTGGCGGAGATCGCGCGGGAAAGGCTGCGCTTCGTCTATACCGGCAATTGCTGAAAGCATTTCTCCCGGAAACGCCCGCGGACCGCGCCCCTGCGCCGGGAACGCGGCGGAAAAGCAGCGAAAACCCCGCGTTCCTGCCGGGCGGCGGTATAGGAAAGAAACGATGCAAAGGGACTCCCCGCAGCAAAAGCGGCGGGGAGTCCCTTTATCGACAGAACCCGGCAGGACGGAAACCGGGCCGGTCTTCCCTTTATGCCTGGGGGCGCTTCTCCGGGTGCTTCCCGTAATAGTCCTCCAGGGCGGACTGGATCGCCTCCTCCGCCAGAACGGAGCAGTGCATCTTATAGGCGGGCAGCCCGTCCAGGGCCTCCGCCACGGCCTTGTTGGTCAGCTTCGCCACATCGCTGAGGGGCTTGCCGATGATGAGTTCCGTGGCCATGGAGCTGGAGGCGATGGCGCTGCCGCAGCCGAAGGTCTCGAATTTCGCGTCCACCACCGTGTCGTCCTCGATCTTGAGATACATCTTCATGATATCGCCGCATTTGGCGTTGCCCACCTCTCCCACGCCGGAGGCGTCCTCGATGACGCCCACGTTCCGGGGATGGCGGAAATGCTCCATGACTTTTTCGCTGTACAGTGCCATTTTCTTTTCCTCCGCTCAAGTATCAAAGAATAAATGCCGCTTTCCCGCTCGTCAGATCCCGCCAGATGGGAGAGAAGCTGCGCAGGTATTCCACGACTTCCTTCACATTTTGAATGATATAATCCACCTGCTCCTCCGTGGCGTCCTCCCCCAGGGTCAGGCGCAGGGAGCCGTGGGCCACGTCGTGCACCCGCCCGATGGCCAGGAGCACATGGCTGGGGTCCAGGGAACCGGAGGTGCAGGCGCTGCCGGAGGAGGCGCAGATGCCCCGGTCGTCCAGCAGGAGGAGCAGGGATTCCCCCTCGATGCCCTCAAAACAGAAATTCACGTTCCCCGGCAGGCGATGAACGGCGTCCCCGTTGAGGGCGCTGTGGGGGATCTCCCCCAGGCCGGCGATCAGCCGGTCCCGCAGGGGGCGCAGGCGGGCTTCCGTCTCCGCCATGCTCCCGGCGGTCTCCTTCAGAGCGGCGGCCATGCTGACGGCGGCGGCCACGTTTTCCGTCCCGGCCCGCTTTCCCCGCTCCTGCGCGCCGCCCTCGATGAGATTCGTCAGGGGAACGCCCTTCCGGACATAGAGGAAGCCGACACCCTTGGGCCCGTGGAACTTGTGGGCGGAGGCGGAGAGCATGTCGATCTGCTGGGCCTTCACATCCAGGGGCAGGTGCCCCACCGCCTGCACCGCGTCGGTGTGGAAGGTGACGCCCTTTTCCCGGCACAGGGCCCCGATCTCCCCGATGGGCTGCACGGTGCCGATCTCATTGTTGGCGGTCATGACGCTCACCAGGCAGGTGTCCTCCCGGATGGCTGCCGCCACTTCTTCCAGCCGCACGAGACCGTTTTCGTGGACGGGCAGGAGCGTCACCGCAAAGCCCTCGTCCTCCAGCTTTTTCAGGGTGTGGAGGACGGCGTGGTGCTCAAAGGCGGTGGAAATCAGGTGGGTCTTTCCTTTCTTCTTCCCCGCCAGGGCGGCGCTACGGAGGGCCTGGTTGTCCGCCTCGCTGCCGCCGGAGGTGATGATGATCTCCTGCGGCTCGGCGTTGATGACGGCGGCGATTGCCGCTCTTGCCTTCTCCAGGGTCTCCTTGGCCTCCTGCCCCAGGGCATAGAGGCTGGAGGGGTTGCCGTAGGTTTCCTCCAGACAGGACATCATGGCCCGGATGGCCGCCGGGCTCATTTTCGTGGTGGCCGCGTTGTCAGCATAGATTTTCATGGGTGGGTCTCCCCTCGTCTGTACTGCCTCCGACTATACGCCTATTCGCCTACTGTGTCAATAGGTTTTTATGAAATTTTGTCCTTGAATTTCCACTTACCCGGTGGTATAGTAGGTAAAAAGGCGGTGATACAATGATCTCCACAAAAGGGCGCTATGCTCTGCGGGTGATGCTGGACCTGGCGAGGAACGACGGCGGCGGCTATGTCCCCCTGAAGGACATCGCGGCCAGGCAGGAGATTTCCAAAAAGTATCTGGAAATCATCGTGCGGGACCTGGTCAGCGGCGATCTGGTGACCGGCGTCAGCGGCAAGGGGGGCGGCTACCGTCTCTGCCGCCGGCCGGAGGAATACACGATCGGGGAGATCATCGAGCGCATGGAGGGTTCTCTCAACTCGGTGGCGTGCACGAGCTGCGATTCCCAGCCCTGCCCCCGGGCGGAGGAATGCGAGACGCTGCCCCTCTGGGCGGAATACGACCGGCTGACCCACGATTATTTTTATGGGAAAAAGCTCAGCGACCTGATCGAGCGGAAATAAGGGAAGCCCCGGCGGCGGCCGGGGCTTCCTTCTTTTTTCTAATGAAGACCGAAAAACTGCGGAGCGCTGCCTCCGGCGGCGAGATCGGAATCATCGCCGGAGGCGATACCTCAATTCTTCATTCTTCATCATTCATTTTTTCGTGTCGATGGTCTTGCCGAAGACGAAGAAGCGCTGGTAGAGGAACTCCGTGGCGAAATTCAGCAGCATGTTGATGGCGGTGACCAGGTATTCGTTCCAGCCCAGGCCGGAGGCGAGCCAGTGCTCCAGCCAGGTGGACAGAGGGGTGAACACGGCATAGTAGGCCGCCACCTTCAGCATGGCCACGGGCACATTGGCCGCGCTCTGGAAGGTGAACTTCCGATTCAGGGTGAAATTCCACAGGACGGAGAGCACCAGGGCCGTGAGATAGCTCGCCCAGTAGGGCAGATGGCACAGCTCGTTCAGCAGGGCGAAGACGCCCATTTCGATGAGGCCCGCGCTGATGGAAAAGAGGGTGAATTTCACCACCCGAAGGAATTCTTTCACGTCTTTTTCCTCCCCAGCTTCTCCTTCCACCACTTCCCGTAGACCAGGAGTTCCGCCAGCAGGCTCAGGGGCAGGGCGGCCAGGATATCCAGCACGGAATGCTGCTTGACAAAGGCGGTGGAAATGCAGATGACGGCGCAGAGGAGCGCGATGAGCCCCCGCCAGAGGGGTCTGACTTCCCTTTGCCGCAGCCACACCGAGGCGATGCCGATGCTGTAGGCCACATGGAGGGAGGGGCAGACGCCGGTGCTGGTATCGAAGCCGTAGACGACGCCCATGGCCCAGGTGAGGACGTTCTGCCGGGGGAAGACCTCGGGCCGCAGGTCCTGACGGCTGGGCCAGAGGATGTAGACGAGCATGGCGACGGCCTGGGTGATCATGATGAAGACCTGGAGACGCCGGAAGCTGGGAACATCCCAGCGCAGGAAATACACCAGGGATAAGACGATCAGCACATACCAGGAGGCATAGAAAATCAAAAACCACTCGCAGAAGGGGATCGCGTCGTCCAGGGCGCAGTGGATCACATGGCATTTTTCCGGGGGGATCAGATTTTCCGTGAGGGCATAGAGCAGGAAATAGCCCACCCAGCCCAGGAGCAGCCACAGATGGGCATAGCGCTTCTCCCGGATGGTGCGGAAATTCAGGTCCCGATAGGAAACGGGCGTTCGCCGCCGGGTCATTTCTCTGCCCCCTCTCTGCTGGACGGATAATCCTTTTTGGGGATGTTGCGGTAGGGCACCACCCGGTGCTCCGGCAGGGCGCGGGCCAGGGCAAGGATGCCCTGGGTCATTGCCCGGCAGATGCGCTGCCGCTCCTGAGCGATGGGCGCCTTGGGATCAAAGGGCACCGGGTCTCCCAAATACAGGGTGCGGAGCTCCGGCGCCACATAGAGGGGCACGAAGCTCAGCCCCTCCCCCGTCTGGCGGCAGTAGGACCGGGCGCAGTCCACAAAGCCCTCCTGAAAGGCATAAAGGAAGCCCTCGCCCTTTTCCCACTTTTCCGGGAAGATGACGACCCGCCGCCCTTCCTTCAGGCACTCCGCTGTCCTGCGGAAGGTGGAGATCACCCGCCGGTCCCGGTAGACGCCGATGCAGTCGGCATTGTTGAAGATGATCACCGCCAGAGGAGCGATGACATAGGAGGCCAGGCGGAAAAAGGGCCGCTGCCATTTCGGCTTGCCGCTCCAGAAATCCCGGTAGGCATAGGCGGGTACTTCCTTCAGGCTCATCATCTCCCCGGCGCACCAGGTGGCGTGCCTGCCGGGGAAATAGAGCTCGCAGGCGATGGGGCCGTGGAGCTGGCTGTGGTTGCCTACGACGACCGCCGCCCCCTCCGGCAGCTTTTCCGCCCCCACCACCTTCGTTTTCGGATAGACCAGGCGCACCAGGCCCCGAATGGGCTTATAGAGCGCCGCCGTCAGTCGGATTCCCATGGCCTTCACGCTTCCCGGTCCAGGGCGAAATAGCGGCGGGCGTTCCAATAGCAGACACCCTCCACCAGGTTTTTCAAGATGCGTTCGTCGGCGGGGAATTCCCCGTTTTCCACCCACGCGCCCAGGAGATTGCAGAAAATGCGGCGGAAATAGTCGTGCCGGGCATAGGAGAGGAAGGAGCGGGAATCCGTCAGCATCCCCACGAAATTGCCCAGCAGTCCCCCTTCCGCCAGGCTGCGCAGCTGCGCCTCCATGCCGGAGCGGGTGTCGTTGAACCACCAGGCGGAGCCCAGCTGCATTTTCCCCGGCTCGTTGCCGGACTGGAAGCAGCCGATGAGGCTCGCCAGCATGGCGTTGTCCCCGCTGTCCAGGGAATAGAGGATGGTCTTGGGGCAGTCCCCCGTCTCCTCCAGCCTGGAGAACAGGGCGGCGAGAGCGCCGCCGCAGTCCGTCTTCCCGATCATATCATAGCCCGTGTCCGGCCCCAGGCGGGCGAACATGGGCTTGTTCACATTCCGCAGGCAGGCATAGTGGAGCTGCATCACCACGCCCCGGCGGCGATACGCCGTCGCCAGGTGCAGCAGCAGCTTTGTCTGATAGGCTTCCGCTTCTTCGAGGCTGACCTTCTCTCCCCGCAGGGCCTTTCGGAAGGCTTCCTCCGCCTCTCCCGGCTTTCCGGGACGGAAGGGGATCGTGTCCAGTCCGTGGTCGCTGGCCCGGCAGCCCAGGGCGCAGAAGGCCTCCAGCCGCTCCGTGAGGGCGGCGCACACTTCCTCCGCCGACGACAGCGTATCCTTCCCCACGCTGGCGGCCAGTCTGGCAATATAGGCGGCAAAGCCCTCCTTTTGGATGTTCAGGGCCTTGTCCGGCCGGAAGGAGGGGCAGACCGGGGTTTCCAGGCTGCCGTCGGCGCGGAGAAGCCGGTGCCATTCCAGGCTGTCCGCAGGGTCGTCGGTGGTGCCGATGAATGCCACCTTCGCCTTGCGGAGGATGCCCCGCACCGACAATTCCGCATCCGTGCGCAGCTTTTCGCCGCACCACTCCCAGACTTCCCCGGCGGTCTCCGCGGTCAGGGGCTTTTCATAGCCGAAAAACTGCCGCAGCTCCATATGGCACCAGTGGACCATGGGATTCCCCGGCGCTTTTTCCAGGGCCTGCACGAAGCGCAGGAAGCGCCGGAAGGGGGGCTGGCCGCCGGTGACGAAGTCCTCCCCCGCCCCGTCGGCGCGCATGAGCCGCCATTTGTAGTGGTCCCCGAAAACGCTGCCGTCGGGCTGCCGCCCCCCCAGCCATACCTCCGTCAGGTCCCGGAAGCGGCGGTCCTCCCAGATCTCCCGGGGGCTGATATGGCAGTGGTAGTCGATGAGGGGCAATCCCTCCGCCCAGTCGTGAAAGAGACGCCGGGCCGTCTCCGTCTCCAAAAGAAAATCCCGGTCCATAAATGGCTTCATCTGCCGTCTCCTTCATCGCTGCCGTAGCCGTTGGGGTTATGGCGCTGCCAGTTCCAGCTGTCCCGGCACATGTCCTCCAGGTCGTATTCCGCGCGCCAGCCCAGCTCCCGGTTTGCCTTGCCGGGATCGGAATAGTAGGAGGCCAGGTCGCCGGGGCGGCGGGGATCGATCACATAGGGGATGGCGACGCCGCTGGCCTTTTCAAAGGCGCGCACCACCTCCATGACGCTGCAGCCCTTCCCTGTTCCCAGGTTGTAGACCGCCGTGCCGCAGTTTCGCCGGATGGCCTGCAGGGCCTTCACATGGCCCCGGGCCAGGTCCACCACATGGATATAGTCCCGCACGCCGGTGCCGTCCGGCGTGTCGTAGTCGTTGCCGAAGATATGGAGCTTTTCCAACTTTCCCACCGCCACCCGGGTGATATAGGGCATGAGGTTGTTGGGGATGCCGCTGGGGTCCTCCCCGATGAGGCCGGAGGGATGGGCGCCGATGGGATTGAAATAGCGCAGGAGCACCACGTTCCAGGGCTTGGGGTCCCCGTTGAGGACGTCGGCGGCGGCCATATCCGTCAGGATGTCCTCCAGCATGGATTTCGTGCGGGCATAGGGGCTCTCGCACTTTCCCTTGGGGCACTTTTCCGGGATGGGGCTCCAGGGGGGTTCCCCGTAGACCGTGGCGGAGGAGCTGAAAATGATGTTCTTGCAGCCGTGCCGGCGCATCACGTCCGTCAGCACCAGGGTGCCATAGATATTGTTTTCGTAATACTCCCAGGGCTTCCGCACGGATTCCCCCACGGCCTTCAGCCCGGCGAAGTGGATGCAGCAGTCGAAGCTGTGCTCCGAAAACACCTGCTCCATGGCAGCCCGGTCCCGGATGTCCGCGGGATAGAAGGGGACTTTTTTCCCGGCGATGGTCTCCACCCGCCGGAGGGCTTCCCGGACGCTGTTTCTGAGATCATCCACAGCCACCGCCTCATGGCCCGCGGCCAGCAGCTCCACTATGGTATGGGAGCCGATATAACCGGCCCCGCCCGTTACCAGAATCTTCATTGGCATCGTCTCCGTTTCCTTGCGCTGATCCCGATGATTCTACCACAGGGCGAAAAAAACCGCAACGGATTCGACCCGCAAAAACCGGCCCTTCCGCCCAAACGGGCCGGAGGGCCGGTTTTCCTTGCCGGTTTCCTCTTACGGTATTGCAAATTCCACGGGGCCGCCCAGCAGATTCCCATCCCCGTCCACGCTGCGGAAAAGGAAGGCGCGCACCGGTCCGCCGGCAGGCTCGCCGTAATCCACCCGGACGCTGCGAGCATCCGCCGCCCAGGTCCAGGTAAAGCCGGGAACGTTCACCGCCAGGGCGAAATCCCCCGTGCGCATTTCTTCGCTGAAGCCCAGGGTGAATCCCTGCCTGTCGGATGACAGCAGGCGCACTTCCGCGCCGTAGGACGAGGGGACCGGCTTCGTGAACCGGGGCCGTATCTCCTCCAAAGGCCGCAGGACCCCCTTCTCGTCATAGTCCGAGGCCCAGTTGCCCAGAATGGGCCAGCGCTCCTCCCCCGCCGGGAGACCCAGCCGGGGGGTATCCTGCCGCCGCTCCGGGGGCCAGACCGGGGTCTGGGTGCTGACGCTGCGGCAGACGGTGCGGAAGCGCATGCGCTTCTTCGCGCCGGGCATTCCTTCGTTGGGATCGAACTTTTCCAGCTCCACGTCGATGTTCACGGTATAGTCCCGCAGGGCCTCCAGGCGCACGTTCCTGAGGGAGAACACCGCCCGCGCCCCCAGGGGCAGCTTCCAGCCCTCCGTGCCCTCGAACAGGGTGACGGTGGCCCCGTAGGGCTGGAGGTAGCCGCTCTGGGGCGCCGTGCTGCCGTCGGGCAGGGTCACCAGGTTATCATAGTCATAGCAGTCTGCGGGCAGAGGCGTCCCGTTGAGATAAAGCCGGGGCGCGTCCTCCCCATCCAGCCAGTTGAGCACGGGGGTGGTGAAGGCGACGCCGGAGCCCACGTCGTGGCCCAGGGCGCTGTTGTCCGTGACGCTGTGCCGCAGGGCGTCGGACAGGGTCCAGCCCCGCAGCTCGATCACCGCCCGCGCCTTCTCGCCCTCCGCCGCGGCGAGGTACTGGCCCGGCAGGGCCTCCGCCGCCGTCAGCTCCACGACCGTCAGCCCCGCCGTCACCGGCGCAGTCTTTTCCCGCCCGTCGGGCAGCATAAGGCGCAGCAGGGAGGCGTCGGTATGAAAGCGCAGGGCGACGCCCACCCCTTCCGTGATGGAATTCGCCTCCGTCCATAGGCTGTACTTCCCCGGCCGGCTCCACTTCCGCCAGGCGCTGGGGAGGAACCAGGGATTGCGCTCCATCTCCCGCAGGGAGCGGAATTCCCTGTCCGGCAGGATCGCGCCGCTGCCGTCCGCCGCCAGGCGGCCGTCGGGGCCGGTGAGGGCGGGATGGAAGCGCCGCACAAGGGTTTCTTCCCCGTAGAAGACCCGGTCCATGAGGGCGATCAGGTCCGGCAGGTCCCGGTCCTGGTTGGCGTGGGCCTGGTCCCGGACGATCACGGCGGCGTCCCCCTTCCCCAGGAAGTCGCAGACCTCCCGGGCGGCCTGGGTGTTCATGACCGTGGCGGGGCTGCTGAGCCAGGCATCCTGCCCTTCCCCGGTCCAGGTGAGGAAATACCGGTCCTCCTTCGCGGTGAAGAAGGCCGCCAGGAGGCTGTGGGCGTCGATGGGCACGTTGTCCGCCAGGTCGGGCCGGGTGGTGAAGACCTGGGCCCGGTCGCAGAACCACTGGTCCTCCCCGGTGTTCTGGACGGCCCGCTGGGTGGTCTCGTTGAAGCCGTAAGCGAAATCGTGGACCACGACGCCGCCGGGCGAATTCTGCACCGGGGGCTCATAGCTGAAAAGCTGTCCCTCCGTGGCGCAGCGGAAGCCGGAGGCCCCGCCGCCCCCGGAATCGCTGGGGGCGATGATGTCGAAGCGGGTGTCCCCGCCGTCGCCGGTGTCGAAAACGCCGCCCACGATGGCCCGCTTGCCGTTGTTGGAGCAGCCGGTGACGGCGGAGGCATAGACGTCGATCGCCGGCAGAATCACCCTGGGATGGAGGGCTTTCTTCTCCTCCTCGCTGAGGGCCATATAGTTTTCCAGCGCGTCCAGGGCGCGGCTGGCCATCCAGCCGGAATGCATCAGGTTGCCGCTGTCCACGCTCCAGGGGCTCTGGAAGGGGGCTTCCCTGCGCACCACCGGGTCCGCGGGGGGATAGAGCAGCTCGTATTTCGCCCACTCTCCCCGGTCCGGGTCCGTGGCGTCGTTGACGCTGAGATAGACGTAGCCGTTTTGATTCAGGGTCACGATCTGCTCCTCGCTCAGGCCGCCCAGGCACACCAGCACCGGGTATCCCCGGCCGCCGCGGCTGTCCCCGGGACCGCGGCGGCGTCCCCGGACCACCGGCGGCTCGGCGGGAAAGCGGATGTCGAAGGAATGCTTCACGCCCTCCTGCGCCGCCGGCGAGCGCCAGGGGGCGTTCCGGGGATTCGTATCCCGGATGGTGATCTCCACCGTCACCGTGGGCAGCAGCGTTTTGCAAGCGAGGTCCGGGTGGTCTGCCCAGCCCTCCCCCGCTTTCCAGGTCCCCAGGCCGCCGGACAGGGGGAAGTCCGCGCCTGCGTGGACATAGCCCTCCTCCGGAGCCACATCGGCATAGAGCTTTCCCATGCCGAAAGCGCTCAGGTCCATGACGCGCATGGTGACGCTGCCCTCCGGCAGCGCCGGAGGCGCATCCCAGCCGAAGAAGCTCTGCTTGCCGGGCATGACGCCCGCCGCCCAATCCCAGCGGTAGTTTTCCCGGATGGCGGTGACGGCCGTATCCTCCTTGAGGGGGTCCAGGCGGCTGCCGTAGAGATAGTATTTCAGTTCGTCCAGCAGCTCCTGCCGCCGGTCCTCCCATTCCTCCGGCTTCTCCACCCGTCCCTTGTCCGGGTCCAGAAAGCGAAACAGGTCCGGCAGGCCGGGCTCGTCCGGCAGCACATCCAGCTCCCGCGGGTCGGGGAAATAGGGGCGGGGCGCGTCGGGGTTCACGATCTTTTTCACAGGTTCCACCTCTCCTGCCGCCGTTTGACAGCTCTGCGGCTATAGTTGCTTATTCGGAGCGCACACGGGTGCGCTCCGAATGATTTTACCGTAAATGGGGGAAGTTTACAAGAGGGCGGGTCACGACGCCACCAGCGTCCCGCCCAGCATGCGGTACTGGATGTCGCAGGCGGCGGCCACCTCCGGGTCGTGGGTGACGATGATGACGCAGTAGCCCCTGTCCGTCACCTGCTTTCGCAGTAGCGCCATGATGGCCGCCGTGTTCTCGTCGTCCAGGTTTCCCGTGGGTTCGTCCGCCAGGATCACCTTCGCCCCGCTGGCAAGGCTCCGGGCGATGCCCACCCGCTGCTGCTCCCCGCCGGAGAGGTTCCCCGGAAAGCGCTTGTGCAGGGTGTCCGGCAGGCCTACGCTCAGCAGGAGGGCGTCCGCCCGCTCCGCAGCTTCCGCCGTGGGCGCGCCCTGCATCTCCATGGGCAGGCACACGTTTTCCCGCGCCGTCAGCAGGGGCAGCAGCTGGTAGGCCTGGAAGACAAAGGCGATCTTCTCCCGCCGGTAGGCGTCCAGGTCCATGTCGGCCAAAGACTCCCCCTCGCAGACGATCCCCCCTTCCGTGGGGGTCTCCATCCCCGCCAGAAGGCTCAGGAGGGTAGACTTGCCGCTGCCGCTGGGGCCGGTGATGGCGTACATCTTCCCGGCTTCGAATTCGGCGCTGACCTGGCGCAGCACGGCCTTCTGCCCGCCGGGATAGGTGTAGCTCAGGTTGTCGATGGAAAGGATGGACATGGATGGTACCTCCTTATATTCGTCAGTAACGGCGGCGGCGTTTCCCCACCTTCCCCTGGGGATCGGTGCACGCGAGGGGCAGCAGGCGCGTCCCAGCGTTGGGGCCCTCGCGCCCGGAATGGGGACCCGCCGCGAAGCGGTGGGCGTGCGGTGAAGGTGGCAGACGCCGTCCCCCGCAAGGCGGCTGACGGTTGAGGGACTCCCCGCCGCAGCGGACATTACACGGATGACGGGGAAAGCGTATCATTCCTTTACCTGCAGGAGCCGCATGGGGCTCTTTTGCAGGATGGAGGCGGAGATGGCGGCGCTGGCCCCCACGCAGAGGGCGAAGTGGGCGGCCACATACACCAGCGGCACGGCGATCACCCCCAGGAAACCGCTGCCGTTCACCGCAAAGAGGGCCAGCAGGGCCAGGACCAATCCGGCGAGACACAGGGCCGCCTGTTCCAGGGTCAGCCGCCGGATCGTCAGCTTCTTCGACCAGCCCAAGGCGCGGAGGATGGCCGCCTCCTTCTGCTCCTGGAGGATCATCAGCACCGGCAGCAGGGTCCCCAAAATGAGGGCCGCCGCCACGGTGAGGGGATAGAGGGTCTCAATGAGCCGGTACACCCGGTAAATGCGGTCCGCGTCGGAAGTGTCCATGCTGAACACGGGAGGCTTTTTGACCGTGTACTGTATTTCCGCCGCCATCTGCCGGACCCGGTCCGCATCGTGATAGTCGTTGAGGGTAAAGACGGCGCTGTCCAGATAGAGCACATAGCCCAGGCAGCTGTAATACTGGAAGGCTTCGGCGGGGGCATAGACGACATAGTCTGTATCCTCCGTCTCCACCTGTCCCACGACGGTATAGAAATTGCGGTAGCGGTCCCGCAGGGCCAGCATCTCCTCCCAGGTCCTGGCGACGACCTCCGGGTGGCCGGTGACCAGATGGCTGATACAGGCCGCCTCGTCGACGCGCACCTTATCCCCCAATTTCACCCCCAATTCTTCCATGACCGGGGCGGGAAGGATGCAGATCATTTCGCAGGCATCGTCGGCCCTCTCCGCATCCCAGCCCTCCAGCCAGGACACGGGCGCGGTGATTTCAAGCTCCAGCCGGTTGGTGAACACGACCCGGGCGGGAGAGAACTCCAGCTCCGCCTCCGATTCCTGATACAGCTTCCGGCAGACAGGATCATGGAGAAGGCCGGATTTCATCAGGGTTTTTGCTTTGTTGTAGGTGAGGCCGTCGTAGAAGCAGGCGTTCACCTGTACCGTAGCCGCCAGCTCGGCGTAGCGGCTGCGCATTACCGTCAGCTGCCCCACAGCCCCCACCAGCAGGGCCGCCAGCAGGAGGGCCAGCAGGGTCTTTGCCCCGGCCCGTCGGATATGCCGCAGGACATAGCGCCGCAGGAAGCCCTTGATGGGCTTTCCCGTGGCGGTGACGGGAACGGCCAGCACCGCAGCGGCATGGGCCATCGCCTCCTGGCTGATCTCCGCAGCGGCTTCGGCGGTTTTTTCCTTCCGGCGCTCGCTGTCCTGAAGGAGCTGGAGAGGGCTGCGTTTCCCCAGGCCCCGGAGATAGAGGAGGGAAAGCAGAGCCGTTATCGCCAGGATGCCCAGCGTCCCCAGGAGATAGACCGTGAAATGGGCCTGAGGCATGGCCTCCAATCCCGCTTCGGCGAATTCGGCAGCGCTGCGCGCTGCCGCCGCGTCGGACCGCAGCCATGCACCGCTCAGTCCCATGAAGGCGGAGAGGACCGCCAGAGCCATGAGGGGCAGCCAAAGGGCCCGAGCCGCCGCCCGCCGGGGCGTACCCAGAGCGCGGAGGACAGCGTATTCCTTCCGCCGCCGATGCAGAAACAGATAGAGGGTCAGCCCCACCGACAGCACAGAGGCGGCGGTGAAGATCAGGAGCTTCAGCAGCGTCAGGTTCCGGGTTTCGCCCATTTTCTCCGCCACGATGGGCCAGTTCGCGTCGTTCCAGGAATAGCTCAGCCCCATTTCCTCCACAAGGGGCAGACTTTCCTCCGCGAAAGCGCCGATGTTAGCCGCATCCCGCACAACAAAACTCACCTCCGCCGGACGGAATAGATGATTTTTCGTGTCGCTGCTCGCCGGAAGGAATGCGGTGGGAACGAAGATCGCGTTGTCCGAATAAGCCCAATAGGGGTCCTGCCCCTGCCAGGAGCCGACGGAATAGTACCTATAATATTCGTGGTCCCGCCAGCCCCGGTCAGAGCTGTCGTACCAGACGCCCACGATGGTAAAGCTTTGCTCGATCCACTCGTCGGCGTGCCGGTCCCGGGCGACGGCCACGGCCCCCAAGTAAAGGTATTGCTCCACAAGGACGTTCCCCAGCTTGAGGGTGACGCTGTCCCCCAGCTGCAGGCCGTTGTTGTTCAAAAAGGTTTCGTTCACCACACAGACGTTTTTTCCCGCGTCCTCCGGCCCCAGCAGACGGCCCTGTACCGCCGTGAGCTGCTGCCGCGTGACCCTGCGGATGGAGGCCATATCATCGGTGTAGACCACGTCGAAGGTATGAATGTCGTCGTTTGTCACCTGCATCAGCTGCCGCAGGGGAGCGAAGTCCGCCGTTTCCAGATAGTTTTCCGGGAGATCGGTCACGTCCGTGACGTAGGGCCACCAGCCCCGGAGGCTGTCGTCCCCCAGATAGAACCCATAGGAATCGCTGTCGTTTGCCTTGTTCCGAGGCGCACGGACCACGAAGACATAGCGCCGCCCCTTTTCAAGGGGGCCAACCATATCCTCAGTGATGTCGTAGTCCAGGCTTTGCGCGGTGTAGCCGCTTCCGCCCATAAAAACAAAGCTGCCGTAATCCTCGCTCGTTTCCGAAACCGGGTAGTAGATCAGCCGGACCATGTCACCGAGGAAAGCCAGCTGCTCGTCGATGTATCGCCGATTCCCCGCCAGAAGGGTCACGTCCTTCAGCCTGATCTCCTTCATGCTGTTATACACGGCCATGGCTTCGCTGGGGTAGATCCCCGACACAGTGGCCTCTATAACCAGGCGGTCCGTGTAATTGTACTGTTCGATGGAACAGTCGTTCCGCAGATATTCCTCCGAGACCCCGGCGGTCATATATCGCTTGTCTACGGCGTCGATATAGGGCAGGCTTTCCAGAGCTTCCAGGTCCGCCGCGCTGAGGGCCTCGTGGTGCATGCTTTCATATGTCATCCAACGGTAGCTTTCCCCAAGCTCCGTCAGCAGAAAACGGTTCCATTTCCCTTCGGCGGGCTCGCTCACCGGGCTGCGTTCTACGGTCAGCACGCCCTCCACCGCCGCTTCCGCCTGCTTGATCGCCTCCGTCTGCATGGCGTAGCTGGAGAGATTATCCAGCAGCAGGAAGGCTGCCGCTGCTAGCAGCAGCACGGTCAGGGCCGTTTTGACCGGGCTGCGCAGCAGCGTGCGGAACCAGAGGCCCATGGGCGGGGCCGCCTTGGGCCGGTCTTTTCGGCTGTATTGCAAGCGCAGCAAGATGACCTCCCCTTCCTTCACACGGTAAACCAGCGTCCAGCCCGGCTCCACCCGGCAGGTGCGGGCTTGGGCATTCCCGGCCGCGGCGTCCCGGCTGCCCAGGGGCAGCGGAGCGGAGC
>JAEEGI010008344.1_pt1 | contig 22917 bp, 19 predicted proteins | sample 8958751 | NCBI WGS metagenome assembly JAEEGI01 (sample SAMN16246545, study PRJNA631951) | gut metagenome | biome: gut microbiome; feature: rumen; material: KS-attached | host: Bos | place: Iran: Karaj | collected 2018-10 | reverse complement strand
AGAAATCTGCTTAGCGTGTACCCATTTTCCCTCTTCAGGGATAGGAGCTGGTTCATGCTTTGCGCCCTTTGCTACAGGACACATGTTTTCTACTTCTTTTGTGTAAATCATTGTAGAACTCCTTTCTATAATTCCATTAATATACTGCTACCTACATTAATGACCTAATTATATAAACGCATAGAAACGCGTTATTGATTACATTTTCTCACTTTCTGTGGCTTTAGTAAAGTATTCTTTTGTATTTTCGTTAAAATATTATCTAAATATTTAGAAGCTGTGACCTCCACCTGAATGGCCACCGCCACCACCGCCGGAAAAACCGCCGCCACCGCCAGAAAATCCACCGCCACCACCGTGGTATGAGCTTCCAGCTGATGCAATTTTTCTACGAGTTGTATTTAGTACAGTAGATGTTCCTGCAATGGAAGCTCCAATTAGAAGCAATTCTGCAGGAGTAAATGTCTGAACCCTTGCTCTCTCTCTTACTGCTTTTAAGAAAACAAATAAGAATCCAAGAATTATAGAAACTAGAGCTGTAACTATAAGTCTCATTGGTCTAAGGATTATTCCATCATTAATCAATGTATTGCACTGCTCAAAAACAGAATAAATACATTCGTAGTACTCTCCATTTGACGCATATCTATAAACATTATCTGTAATATCATATGCATCTGCATTTTTTATCTCGTATTGGGCCTTTCCATAACCAGATAAATACAACTCTCGATGGTACATATCAATCAAAAAAGCGACTCCATCCTCTCTTGAGTTATAATTTTCAGTATAGAAATCAAAAAGAATAGAATCTTCATCTTGCCCATAATTAGATTCATCTGTAGTAGCAACCACATAATTATAGCTGCTATCCAAAGAATCCAGATATTCTTCAAGCTCATCATATTCATCATCGCTAAGCAAATAAGCATCATCGATAATAGTTACATTTGATTTAGCTTCAGCACGAATAGGAAGTAGCAAGCATACTAAAAATAGGAAAATGAAATATTTAGCCTTTCGCATTTTCAAGCTTTCCTCCCTTCTTCATAAACTGTGGTGATGGGCGTGTTGCAAGTCTGTTGTACTCTCTAACAGTACAGTCAATAGTAAAGACGATAATCGCAAACACGATAGCTAAAGCTATGTAATAGATTATGTCATTTGGAAGATTGATTATTCTTATAAGAATTGCTGCAATCCATCCGAAAGTGCCTAGCATAAGAACTGTCTTCTGTCCTTTTTTAACTGCATTAAAGCCCTTAACAATAAACACAAGACTAGTAATATACATAGCTAACATAAGAATAACATTGAGCACATTCGCAACCGCTCTACCATTCTCAACAACATAAAGTATACCTGCTATGATAAATGCATATCCGCCCTTTAAAAGCAAAAATAAAACAACGGCACCAGCACCGGAAAGTGCTGCCTTTGTTGAGGATTTAGTAATCTTCTTTTTGGCTTTCTTTTTAATTGGCTTTATATTATTACTTGTAACAACATCCTTGCTTTTGAAATAACCCTTATCATCAAGATGATTGTCACGTCTATAGACACCATCTGCAATCTTTGCACCATAGTAAGCTATAAATGAAGAAACAAGTGCAGCAAATCCGCAAAGATTCTTTATGCGATAAGTGAAACTAAAAGTTAAGCTCAAAACAAAAAGAACTAAAAATATAACAATAGAAGCAGCAATTGCCGTGGCATACATCTTTCTTTTATCGATAGGCATATCAGAATAAACAGCGCCTGAAGCGCCATTGATTACAGAATATGAAACTCTATCGTAATTACGTGTAGTCATGAAATAGACAGGAAGATATGCGCCTTCGCATCCCTTATACTGTAGCTTCGAAGCAACATCATTATGAATTCGTTCATCTTCTCTGCTAGTCAAATCATATCCATCTGCTTTAGCTTTAACTTTGTTACAAAGTGAATTCTTAGCTTCCTCTAATGCGTCCTCAACATAGATTTCCTTATCAACAGTAGAATTTTCAACGAAAAATCCTGCTAAAAAGTTTGGATTAAACTTTTCCAATTCATTAAGTGGAAATGGATTGATTGAGCCAGAAACATTGTCGTCGAATGTCTGTGATGCATCAAATGGAACCTTCATATCATCCACGTCAACCCTAACATTAAACTGGGTTTCTTTTGTAACCTCATAATCTCCACTAGTAGATGTTTTTTTACCAACAAATGAAACATCACCATCTGACGAATAATCATATAGATAATATGGAGTGTAAAGTCCAACAAGCTTATCAATATTGTCATCGATGTTTAATCCATCAGGGACAAAATGAATGTTTTTAACTTCCTCTAGATATTTTTCACGAGCTTCCTTTTTTGTGAGATTAAAAGGAAGTATATATTTAGGAACACCACTTTTAGAAAAGTGCTCCTGCATGGTAGTCTGAGTGCCACAGTATGGACAAAACTCCATACCGTCATTATCAATTACCTGAATTTCCCCAGCACAATTAGGACAGGTATAAATTGTTGTATTTATACCTGCCTCATTTTCAATATCATTACCTTTGTACGCTCTTGGATCAGTATACTGACCGCAAGAGCTACAAAGCATTTGCATACGATCTGGCGAAAACTTCAGTTGCCCACCACAACTTGGGCAAGGGAACATTGTAGCCATTTTTTTATTTCCTTCCTATGGTCTCTTAGTTCCGCAATTTACACAGAAATTGCCGTAGTTTTCATTGCCACAATTTGGGCAGAACCATCTACCTGGCTTTGCTGCAGCTGCGTCCTGAGCTGAAGCTGCCTGAGGCTGACCCATCTGAGGCTGCATTGGCTGACCAGGCTGTCCAGCAAACTGCTGACCAGCAGCCATACCTGCAGCACCTGCATTTAATAAATCAGCTGCATTAGCACCACCTGCCTGCATTGCCATGTTCATACCAAAGAATCCCATAGCTGCACCGTTCGCATTGCCAGCTGCTGTCTTCATAGCTTCTGCCTGAGCCTGTACAAGTGTTGCACCTGCCATAGCCTGTGAACGAAGTGCACCAGACTTTTGAAGCTCTCTAAGTAAATCTGCATCCTTGTCAGGAATAACTGTTGTAAGAATCTGAACAGATGTGATTGCAAGACCATACTTATCTGTCCACTCTTGATCAAGCTCATCACTCATAGCCTCAGAGATTTCCTTTGTGTATGCAGGAATGCCTGAAGGTCTAACACCAAGCGCTGTAAGCTTGCCAAGTGCTGGCTGAAGTGCCTGGATAAATGTAGCACGAAGCTGATCCTGAATATCATCAACTGTGTATTCGTTCTTTACGTTGCCTGCAAGGTTAACATAAAGCTGAGTAGGATCAGATACTCTCATGCTGTAGTTACCGTTAAGCTTAAGTGTTGTATCTAAATCTAATCCGATGTTGTTATCAAGAATTCTGAAAGGAATTGGTGATGGAGTACCAAACTTCAATCCAACAATATCCTTTGTGTTAACGAAATAAACTCTCTGTTGAACTGGCTTCTCACCACCGAAAGTAAATCTACGTCCAAACTCTTTAAATACATCAATAAAGTCACCCGCAAAAATAGAAGCAGAACCATTATCTTCCCATTCATATGCTCCTGCCTCAGCAGCAACATCGATAATTCTTCCGCTATCAACTAAAAGAGCGCACTGACCTTCATTTACGATAATTGCAGAGCCATGTGAAATAACATCAACATCTCCCTGAGTATTTGTACCGCGGCCTGTCACCTTGTGAACAGCTCTTTTAACAAGTACGTCTGATGCCATTGAATCAGATACGAATAATTCTTTCCACTGATTTGCAAGTTCACCAGACACTGAGCCTTTTACTGCTTGAATAAGTCCCATTTTTATAAATCCTCCCTGATAAAAATAATCTTTAATTAGTTTAACAAAAAAGACCCACTCTTTAAAGAACGGGTCTTAAAAAATTTCAATTTTTTAGTTTTTCTTAACGATATTGTCCTGGCTCTTGAAAATGCTATCTGCCTCAACAACTCCTCTTACAGAAGAAAGAGGATAAACGTTTGAACGAGGACAAACTACAGTACCAGGGTTGAGAACTGAGTTACATCCAACCTCTACATTGTCTCCAAGCATAGCGCCGAATTTCTTTAATCCTGTTTCAATTTTCTCTCCATCGCGTGATTTTACAACAACAAGAGTCTTATCCTGCTTTACATTTGATGTGATTGAACCAGCGCCCATATGAGACTTGTAACCAAGTACTGAATCGCCAACATAGTTGTAATGAGGAACCTGAACGTTGTTAAACAGAACAACGTTTTTTAGCTCTGTAGAGTTACCAACCACACAGTTCTTTCCAACGATAGCTGAACCTCTAATGAAAGCGCACTGACGAACCTCAGCATCCTCATCAATAATAAGAGGTCCGTTAAGATATGCAGAATCAAAAACCTTAGCTGACTTAGCTACCCAAACATCCTCTCCTCTTTTTTCGAACTTCTCTGGATCAAGTGTTGGTCCAAGCTTTTTGATGAAATCAGAAATCTCTGGAAGAACTTCCCAAGGATATTCCTTTCCATCAAACAAGTCTTTAGCGACAGTTTCATCTAAATTATACATAGATTTAATTTTTGTCTGTTCCATAATGTTCCCTTTCTTTATGTAAATTACTTTGCATCTGAATAATTATCGAACTCAAACTCAGTTCTGCATTCATCATTGAGCTTAAGTCTCGCATCAAAGAATAAACCTTTTTTACTCAAAAAGCCAGATATAACATCAGTTTTCTTTTCAAGGATGAGCTTTCTGAATTGGTCCTCTGGAATATCTACACCAGCAACCTTGCCTACATAGAACTGGCAGCTGTCTACATTGTCCCTAATGTTGTTTTTACATCTGTAGCCAAAGTGATTCTTTAAAATAGGCTCGCCACATTTAGGGCATTTCAAACCTTCCATAACCTTTTCTTCGTCTTCGAAAACAAACTTGATTCCTGATACCTTGCCAGTCTCGTCTTTATTCAAGGCAAGCTTCGCATCAAACTTTGTACCCTTCTTAGATTTGAATCCGGATATTGTGGATGTGATGCCATCCTTTAAAAGCTCTTTTACCTGAGCTTCTTTAAGCTTAACTCCTGCAATCTGTCCTATATTAAATCCACATGAATTCTCAGGATCATCCTTTTTGTAATTGCTGCATCCGTAACCAAATGGAGTAACAACAACCTTGCCTCCACATACAGGACAAACAACATCCTTAATATCCTTAGCTTCTACATTATCAAAGTCGAAAGTAACCTCTGATTTACCCTCTTCGTTTTTCTTAAGCACAAGACAAGCATCAAACTTCTTGCCAGACTTACCTTTGAAACCACGAATGGTTTTGGTATGACCTTCTGTAAGAAGCTCTTTTACATCACCATCGCCAATCTTTTTGGAAGCAATCTCTCCAATAACAAAGTTACATTTATTCTCTTTATCAAAGTACTTTTCACAAGCAAAACCAAAGTTTGTCTTGATGATTTTATTGCCACAATCAGGACAAACCACATCTGCCAGGTAGTTAGGAGCAACATCATCGAAATCAAATACAAGCTCTGTACGGCCTGTCTCTTCGTTCTTTTTAAGAACAAGTCTTGCATCGAACTTCTTGCCAGTCTTGCCCTTGAAGCCTCTAAGTGTATCTGACTTCCCTTCTTTTAGAATTTCAGTAACAACCTGTGCACTGATATTCTTACCAGCGATTGTCTTTCCTATATAGAACTTACATGAATTTTCATCCTGTGCGTTGAAATTAGCACAGCCATATCCGCTAGGACGAACAAGAATATCTCCGCCACAATCAGGACATTTAACATCTGGAAGCTTTTCAGCCTCGATGCCATCGAAGTTAAAACTAAGTACCTTCTTGCCCTCTTCGTTTTCTTTTAATTGAATCTTTGCACTGAACTTCTGATTAGTCTTTGACTTAAAGCCAGTAAGCACATCAGTGATTCCATTATTAAGAAGTGTGGTAAGCTCCTCCAATGAAATCTTTCTGCCGGCGATTTCACCAACAGAGAAATAGCACTGGTTCTCCTCCTGGAAGCGATGCTCACATGCAAATCCATAGCCTGTCTTTGCAATTCTTCCACCACAAACTGGACATTTTAAATCCTCAACGTACTCAGTAGGTGTTTCAGAGAAATCAAAGCTAACATTGAATTCACCATCTTCGTTTTTACCAAGCTTAAGAACTGATTTAAATGGTTTGTTAGACTTGCTCTTGAATCCTTCTATTAAATCAGTCTTGCCTTCCAGAATAAGCTTTCTAAACTGCTCTTCTGGCAAGTCTACTCCAGCGATTTGACCAATACTAAATCTACATTTAATTTCATCGTTAGTATAATTGCTACAGCCATATCCAAAGGATGTAGTGGTAAGTTCGCCGCCACATGCCGGGCAATTAATTCCAAGAGGCTTTCTAGTTGCAAGTCCTTTTGAATCCTTACCTGTAAACTGATTTATGTTTAGAGCAATAGTCTGAGTTAAATCAGAATCTATCATGCTCTTTGTCTCAGTGCGAATGTAATCCTCTAGTTCTTTACGGTAATCATCAAACTCTACCGAACCGTTAATGATTCCTTCCAATCCCTTTTCCCAGTTAGCTGTCTGCTCTGGCTTCAAAAGAGATGGTGTTGTCAGAAGAACTACTTCGTAAATCATCTCACCAAGTCGCTCTGGTGTAATGACCTGTGTCTTATTATTTTGATTGAGATAACCAATTCGAACTAGCTTTTCAAGGATTTCACCTCGTGTAGCAGATGTTCCGATACCAGTTGTCTTAATCTGCTCTCGAAGCTCTTCATCCTCAATAAGCTTTCCTGCATTTTCCATTGCCAGAATCAAAGAACCAGATGTATATCTCTTAGGAGGGGATGTCTTTCCCTCTTTTAATTCGAAGCCATTTACATTAATGGAATCTCCAATGTTGACCTGCTCTACAAATGCAGCAAACTTTTCCTTAGAAAAATCATCCTCTGCATCTTCGTTTTCATCGTCAGATTCACCAGCATCATCCTTTTTATTCTTAGGGATGCCAGCGATTTCCAAATATCCAGGCTTAACCAATAATTTAGCACCAGCGAAGAAACTTTCAGAATCAATCTTAACTGTGATTTTTACATTCTTGTACTCTGCTGGTGGATAGAAAATAGAAAGGAAACGACGAACAATAAGCTCGTAAACCTTTTGACTAAGAGGCGAAAGGTTTTCTATTCCATTGCACTGACCAGTAGGAATGATTGCATAGTGATCAGTAACCTTGCTATCGTCTGTATAGCTGGTCTTTTCAATGCCGATGTATTTTCTATCTGCAAGAATCTCATGAACATACTTTGCAGTAGGTCCGTAAGACTGAAGCTTATTCAGGTTTTTATTGATTTCCTTTGCAACAGCTGTTGTAAGAACTCTGGCATCTGTACGAGGATAAGTGGTGTACTTTTTCTCGTATAGTTCCTGAATAATATCAAGCGTCTGAGCCGGAGAAATCTTAAAGCGCTTAGAGCACTCTGATTGAAGCTCAGCCAAGTTGAAAAGTAATGGCGCTTTCTTCTTAGAAATACCTGTTTCCTTATCAGAAACGAGAGCATTTCTATTTATTAAATCGTCTATTAACTTTTGTGCACTATCCTTAGTTTTAAAGCCATTTCCTTTATCACCGTATAATAAAGGTGATTCGAAATACTTTGAGCCATCGATAGCTTTCCACTCTGCAGGGAAATTAACATCTGAGAACTTTCCTACTACTTTAAAGAAAGGATCCTCATTGAAATTACGAATTTCTCTTTCTCTCTCAACAACCATACCAAGAACACAAGTCATAACTCGACCAATGGCAATAGCTGCATAGCTTGTAGTAGCTGCCGCATCATTTATCAAACGTCCATATTTAACAGATAAAGCACGGGAAAAATTGATACCAAGGCTGTAGTCCTCGATTGTACGCATGATACCTGAAGCACCAAGCTTTGCATAATCGCTCATAGGCTTTGCTTCATTGATACCGCGCAGAATTTCATCATCAGTCTGAGAATCAATCCAAACACGAAGCTCAGTCATGCCATCGCGAACTCCACCATAATTACGGATGTTTTCCTCGATTGTCTGTCCTTCTTTTCCCGAGTCACCTGCCCAATATACAGTATCGATATCTTCTCTGTGCAAAAGGCCATTAACTACTTTGTATTGGTCCTTTGCAGATTCAACAACACCGTACTTGTACTCTGTAGGCAAAAATGGCAAATCTTCAAGATTCCAGTTTTTATATTTAATGTCATACTCCTCTGGATAAACCATCTGAACCAAATGGCCATAGCACCAGCTAATGACATATTCATTATTCTCAATAAATCCATTTTGATTTCCGGAAACCTTCAGCACTCTTGCAAAGTCTCTTGCAACAGATGGTTTCTCAGTGATAATCAATTTTTTGCCCAAACTTATTACTCCCTTGTAAAAAATTAATTCTAATTTTAATAATTTAGAGCCCCTAGCCAAAGGCAAGGGGCTCTAAATATTATAACTTTATAGCTCCGTCATGTCCACCAACACAACAGATTTATTTTCTTTTGAAAGCTCAACTAATTTGTTATCAAACTTAGTTGCTGAGAAAAGGAAAATAGTGTTTGCTACGATACGCGCCTGCTTCATGGAATCAAGAAGCTTTTCGTATGTTTCGTATCCCATAGTCTTCTCTGTCCAGTTGCAAATACCAACAACATTCTCTCTGTTAGAGCTTTGACCAATCACATCGATTGTTCCTTCTTTACCAAGCCATGTACCAATTTTCACAAGCTTGATTGGAAGCTGTCCTACCATATTTAATAGATGTAAATATTCTCTACAAACATCCACGAAATAATTCTGTAAGTACTCATCTAAGTATGGAGCAATGAACTTGTCATAGAACGCTTCTGGTGTGTGTGAAATCAGCTCTGATAAATGAGGATATACAAATGTGAACCAGAAATTTGTGTAAGGCTCAACAATTCTGTAGATACCCTTTTTTGTATTGTCCCATCCGCCTGTCTCAAAGGAAACAACCTTATCTATAACATCAAATGCTGCCAAGTTTTTCATATATACAGAAATCTTTGCTCTTGAATATCCTGTATCCTCAAACAAATCATTAAGCTTTTCATTGCCTGCCGCAATTGAACCTAAGATTGTGTTGTAGCAAGATAATTCTCTAAGCTCTGAAGAAATATATCCCTCAGCCTCTGAGTAAAGAAATCCTGTTGGAGATAATATATTTTCACAGACATTTGCCTTTATACTCTTTTTACCATTCCATCTGTCCAGGTAATCAGAAACACCACCGATAATACCATATGTGCTAACGCACTGAGCAACAGTGTAATTAGGAAATGCCCTTACAATATCAAGGAATGAATGATTCTCAAGCTTAATAGTCTCATCAATTTCATTAATAGTATTGCCAGCGAATTCTGCAAAAGTATTTTCAGACCATACAATTGAAGAACTAGCGATAATGATCATAATCTTGCCTGGATAAAGCTTTTTATTCTTTAAAGAAACAAGGCTTGCAAATAAGTCATTATTCTTTTTGATAGCAAACTGAGCTTCATCAATAATAAATACAAGCTTTGAGCCATCTTTAGACTTGAAGTTCTTGAAACACTCGTCAAAAGATTCAGATTCAATCTTTTTATCATAAGCAGATGCCATCTGATCATTAAGATACTTTAGCTGCTTGTTGTCTGAGCATTGACGGCTACGGTAATATAAATAATCTTTGCCAGTTGTGAATTCATCTAGGACGGACTCACAGCCGCAGCCACGTCTGCCATATAAAAGCACAAGGTTGCTTTTATTCTCTTGGTAAATAGTTTCTAGCTTCTTAAGTTCGTTGGTTCGTGTCATATTATTCTCCCAAAAAAACGTCAATTCACTAAGTACGAGTACTATAATAACACAATTCACTTTAGCAGACTACACTAAAAAAGTATTTTATTTGAATTTAATTTATAAAATATATTTATATCAATAAAAAAGGTAAGCACAAACTACTGTGCTTACCTTAAAATCAGTAATTATTTTATTTAGCTGTGATATATCCCTGAGCCTTAAGAAGCTCTGCACAAAGAACTGCACCACCTGCAGCACCACGTACTGTGTTGTGTGACAATCCAACGAACTTCCAATCGTAGATGCTATCCTCACGGATACGTCCAACAGAAACGCCCATGCCGTTCTCATAGTCAACATCAAGTGATACCTGAGGTCTGTTGTCCTCTTCCATGTATCTGATGAACTGCTTTGGTGCTGATGGAAGCTGAAGCTCCTGTGGTACACCAGAGAAGTTGTTGATTGCATCGATAAGCTGCTGCTTTGTTGGCTGCTTCTTGAACTTAACAAATACAGCTGCTGTATGTCCGTTAAGTACTGGAACACGGATACACTGGCTTGTAATCTTTACATCGTCAGCTGGAACGATAACACCGTCCTTGATTTCGCCCCAAATTCTAAGTGGCTCTTTCTCAGACTTCTCTTCCTCACCTGAGATAAATGGGATGATGTTGTGCTCCATCTCTGGCCAATCCTTAAATGTCTTTCCTGCACCAGAAATAGCCTGATATGTTGTAACTACAACCTCATATGGCTCGAATTCCTTCCAAGCTGTAAGAACTGGAGCATATGACTGAATTGAACAGTTAGGCTTTACAGCAACGAATCCCCTTGTTGTACCAAGTCTCTGTCTCTGATACTTGATAACGTCCATGTGCTGAGGATTGATTTCTGGAACTACCATAGGAACGTCTGGAGTCCATCTATGTGCTGAGTTGTTTGAAACTACAGGAGTCTCAGTTTTAGCGTAAGCTTCTTCGATTGCCTTGATTTCGTCCTTAGACATATCAACTGCAGAGAATACGAAGTCTACTTCTTTAGCTACTTCTTCAACCTCATTAACGTTCTTTACAATGATGTCCTTTACAGCTGCAGGCATTGGAGTATCCATCTTCCATCTACCGCCAACTGCATCCTCATAACGCTGTCCCGCAGAACGTTGTGAAGCTGCAATAGTTGTAACCTCGAACCATGGATGATTTTCAAGAAGAGAAATAAATCTCTGACCAACCATACCAGTACCACCAAGAATTCCGACTCTTAATTTCTCGCTCATTTCAAACTTCTCCTTACTTTTTGTATTTGTGTCACGGACAAATGTCCGTCATTAGACAAGATTATAATCAAACTATATAATAAATGCAAGGAGAAATTAAACAAATTTAACAACCCCTTGCATATTTTTTATTCAAAACTAAAATGTTCTGGAATATTCTTCATAAAATCCTTGCATAATTGAATTTCATCAAGCATAACATCATGACCTGGAGCACCAACTGTAAGTCGCTTATTTACGCATGTCTCCATGGAAATGGCATCAAATATATCCTCATCGAAAGCTTCTGAATAGCTTCTAAGCTCCTCTAAAGACATATCGTCAATGGCAATACCCTTTTCAATGCAAGCCAAAACGATCTGACCGATGATTCCGTGTGCGTCTCTGAAAGGCACGCCTTTGTTTACAAGATAATCAGCTGCATCTGTGGCATTTGTAAATCCATTTCTAGCACTCTTTGCCATCACATCTTTGTTAAATTTGATTGTAGAAAGCATGCCGTCGAACAGAATAATGCAATCCTGCACTGTCTTCATAGCATCAAAGGACATTTCCTTGTCCTCCTGCATATCTTTGTTGTAAGCAAGAGGAATACCCTTCATTGTGGTGAGAAGTGACATTAAAGCACCATACACACGGCCTGTCTTTCCGCGGACAAGCTCTGCAATATCAGGATTCTTCTTCTGAGGCATGATAGAGCTTCCTGTAGAGAAAGCATCATCGATTTCGATAAATCTGTATTCATTACTGTTCCAGATGATGATTTCCTCGGAAAAACGAGAAAGATGCATCTGAATAGTACAAAGAGCTGATAAAAACTCGATGAGATAATCTCTGTCGGAAACACCGTCCATTGAATTAAGTGTAGGAATTTCAAAGCCTAGAAGCTTTGCTGTCATATCTCTATCTAAAGGATATGTGGTACCTGCTAAAGCACCAGATCCTAAAGGACAAGTGTACATTGATGAGTTGATGAACGCCAATCGCATAACATCTCTTTTAAACATCTCGAAGTAAGCTCCCATGTGGTGGGCAACTGTAATTGGCTGAGCCTTCTGAAGATGTGTAAATCCTGGCATGATAGTGTCGATGTTTTCTTCCATAATGCCAAGAATTGTATTTAAAAGGTGTTCCAATGCTTTGGCTGTTGAATTGACCTGCTCTCTTGTGTAGAGCTTCATATCAAGGGCAACCTGGTCATTTCTAGAACGTCCAGTATGGAGCTTCTTTCCAGCATCTCCGATTCTATCTATCAGATTTGCCTCCACAAAGCTGTGTACATCCTCGTACTCAGATGTAATCTGAAGTGCACCAGATTTAACATCAGCTTCGATTCCATCAAGACCAGCAAGAATCTGATTTTTCTCGTCCTCAGTGATAACTCCAACAGAAGCTAACATAGTAACATGAGCTCTGCTGCCTCTCACATCCTGCTCGAAAAGCTTTTTATCAAAATTGATAGAAGCATTGAAATCATAAACAATTTGATCTGTAGCCTTGGTGAATCTTCCACCCCATAACTGCGCCATAACTAATCCTCCATACTTGCCTGTTGTTTCTGTAACTGTCTGTCTCTATAGGAATAGACGCATCCACAGTAATCCTGTCTGTACATGTCGTATTCCTTTGAAAGCTCAGTGCTTCGCTTATATCCTTCCCTCTTTTTAAAATCACTTGGAAGCCAAGCTATCTCTAGCTCGTCGGCAATTTTCATGCCGATTTCATTAAGCACCTGGGAATCTTTCATTGGTGATATTGTAAGCGTTGTTGTAAAAAAGTCAAAGCTTTTTTCTTTAGCAACCATTGCAGTACGTCTCAAACGAAGGTCATAACACTTGTGGCATCTTGCACCTTTTTCCGGCTCATTTTCCAGGCCTTTGGCTATTTCATAGAAGCTGTCTTTATCATAATCTCCCTCAATAAAAGCTACCGGATGCTTTGTTGGGAATTCATTGATAAAGCGCTGCTGTTCTTTAACACGATGATAATACTCGTCATCAGGATAAATATTAGGATTGTAGTAAAAAACAGTAACATTGAAATACTGAGAAAGGTACTCTATGCAGTAGCTACTGCACGGACCACAACAGCTATGTAACAATAAAGAAGGCACACGGCCTTCTTTTTCTAGGTTCTCTATTAATTTATCTAGTTTATTTTGATAATTTTGACGAATCATAACTTGACCAAATATATAAGAAAACTATTGCAAAAACATAAACACAAGCCATAAGGATCATGAAAGGTACCTGAGATGCCATAATGCCGCAAACAATCTGAGCAATGATAACAAGACCATGAATCCAAATAGGAATTTTATTAAGGCAAGCAGCAAGTGCAGCCTCCAAAATAACCATCACGCAAGCCACTACCACATTAATCTTAAATGCAACGATTGAAACTACGATAGCAACAATTGCGAAAATCCCAAGGGCTATAAGTGTAATTAAAGGAAGATTTTCTTTTGAGAAGAACTCCTTAATGTTAAATGCAGGTAAATTTTTCTTTTTTGTTTCCATTTTAAATCCCCACTAATAATAAATTTTGGTACATGTGTCATTATAATAAAACATATTGATTTTCTCAACATTTTAATTGAGTTTTTAATTGATTTTTTCCAATCGATATATTACACTTAATCTCGCATGGATTAAGGCTATATAGGCTTTTTTCATAAGCTCCGATAGCTCAGTTGGTAGAGCACCTCACTCGTAATGAGGGGGTCGTCAGTTCGAGTCTGATTCGGAGCTTTTATTTTACCTATACTACGGGTAAAGTAAATGTTATGAATGTATAAGGAGGATGATTAATTGGAATTTATTCAATTCGATCACGTATCAAAAAGCTACGGTAAGCAGCTAGTTCTTGATGAGTTAGAACTCTCCGTAAAAGAGAACTCTTTCGTTACTCTTTTAGGACCATCCGGCTGCGGTAAGACAACCACTCTTCGTCTATTGGGTGGTTTTGAAAAGCCTGATTCAGGCAAGATTTATTTAAATGGTAATGATATCACAGCGCTTCCTGCAAACCTTCGTCCAATCAACACGGTTTTCCAGAAGTACGCACTCTTCCCTCACATGACAATTGAGGAAAACATTGCCTTCGGATTGAAAATCCAAAAGAAATCAAAAGAATATATCGACGATAAAATCAAGTACGCTTTAAAGCTTGTTAACCTTGATGGATTTGAAAATCGTTCAATTGATTCTCTTTCTGGTGGTCAGCAGCAGCGAATTGCTATTGCACGAGCTATCGTTAACGAACCAAAGGTTCTTCTATTGGACGAGCCACTTGGCGCTCTCGATTTAAAGCTTCGTCAGAGCATGCAGTACGAGCTTATGAAAATCAAGCAGGAGCTTGGTATCACTTTCATATATGTAACTCATGACCAGGAAGAAGCCCTTACTATGTCAGACACAATCGTTGTTATGAACCAGGGCTACATCCAGCAGATTGGTACTCCAGAGGACATCTACAACGAGCCTGAAAACGCATTCGTTGCCGACTTCATTGGAGAAAGTAATATTATAGAAGGAATCATGATTAAGGATGAGCTTGTTTCATTCCTTGGAGTTCAGGTTCCTTGCGTTGATAAGGGATTCGGTACTATGAAGCCTGTAGACGTTGTTATTCGTCCAGAGGATGTTGAGCTCGGCAAGCCAGGCGAAGGCTTCATGGATGGTGTTATCACTGACTGCCTATTCAAGGGTGTTCACTACGAATTAGACGTTCAGTGTGGACAGTATGAATGGTTGGTACACACCACAAAGTACTTCGAAATTGGTCAGCACGTTTCACTTAACGTTATTCCATTCAACATTCAGATTATGAACAAGCCTGAATCAGAGGACGAGGAGGTACTTAAGGAGGATGATTAATAAGCTACGCACTAGCTTTCTCGCCATGCCTTATGCAATATGGGTGTTGATTTGCACCATCCTTCCTTTGTTTTACATCCTTGGCTATGCCATCACAAATGGCGATGGAGGCTTAACAATTGAAAACCTTACAGCTATAGCAGATCCAGTTCATTTAAAATCACTCGGTCTGTCTATACAAGTTGCCTTTATCACTACTGTTATCTGCCTTATTATGGCTTACCCAGTAGCTTTGATACTTCACAACCTTAAAATCACTAATAAAGGATTCATCGTATTTTTGTTTATCCTTCCAATGTGGATGAATTTCATGCTTCGTATCCTTGCTTGGCAGAATATTCTTTCCAACAACGGAATCTTAAACAGCATACTTACAGCACTTGGTCTTCCAACAGTGCACATCCTTTATACAAAGGCCGCTGTTATCCTTGGTATGGTATACGACTTTTTACCATACATGATACTTCCTATTTACAACTCACTTTCAAAAATCAGTGACGATGTAATCGAAGCAGCTGCGGACCTTGGTTCAAACTGGTTAAACACATTTATTAAAATAACTGTCCCTCTTTCGAGAGATGGAATTATATCGGGAATTATTATGGTATTCGTACCTGCCCTTTCATCTTTCGTTGTTTCCAACTTACTTGGTGGAGGAAAGGTATTATTAATCGGAAATGTTATTGAGCAAGAATTCACTCTCGCTAGAAACTGGAATTTAGGATCAGGATTATCAATCATCCTTATGCTATTCGTTCTTGCTTCAATGAGCATCATGAACAAGCTTGATGATTCCGAGAATGGAGGTATGCTTCTATGACAAAAATCAAAAAAGGCGCCTCTACATTATACTTAGCATTAATATTCCTATTTTTATATGCACCAATACTTGTTCTCATAGTTTTATCATTCAATAATTCTATGTCACGAACAGTATGGGGAGGATTTACCATCCAATGGTATCTTAACCTTCCTTCCAACGACACTATCATGGATGCTTTGTTTACAACACTCAAGATAACACTTTCATCAAGCATCCTTGCTACAATCCTTGGTACATCAGCAGCCATCGGTATCAATCGCATGAAAAAGCGCCATGCCGCTATTATGCTTGGAGCAACCAATATACCACTCTTAAATGCAGATATCGTTACAGGTATTTCACTTATGCTTCTGTTTACACGATTCTCATCACTTGGAGAGTTTTCAGTTGTGCTTGCTCATATAGCATTTTCAGTGCCATACGTTATTTTCAATGTATTGCCAAAGCTTCAGTCTATGTCTGACGCTTGCTATGAAGCTGCTATGGATTTAGGCGCTACACCTTGGTACGCATTTTACAAAGTTATTTGGCCAGAGATTTTCCCTGGCGTGCTTTCAGGATTTTTGATGGCATTTACAATGTCACTTGATGACTTCACAATCACATACTTCACAAAGGGAGCCGGAGTCAACACCCTTTCAACTATGCTTTACACAGAGCTTAGAAAGGGAATTCAGCCAGAGCTTTACGCACTTTCAACTCTCCTCTTCCTTTTAGCATTCATTATGCTTATTGCTACAAACTTTAAAGGATCTAAAAAGGAGGTATCAGCTAGACGATGAAGAAAAAGCTTATTACAATCTGTAGCCTCCTGTGTCTCACTTTTACAAGTTGTTTTTCATTTACAGCATGTGGCAATGATGCAGCCAGTGACGACACATTAGTTGTTTTAAATTACGGAAAATATATCGAGGCCGATGTTTTAAAGCGTTTCCAGAAGGAAACAGGCATCACTGTTAAATACGAAGAATACGAATCAGTTGAGGATATGTATGCTAAATACAAGGCAGGCTCAATCAACTATGATGTAATCTGCACTTCCGACTACATGATTGAGACACTTCGTAAGGAAGGCGAGCTAATCCCTATCGATTACAACTCACTTCAGTACTACGAAAACATTGACCCAACTATCATCGAAGCATCAGAAGCCTTCGATCCTACTCACAAATACACCGTTCCTTACTTCTACGGTACAGTAGGTATTCTTTACAACACAGAAAAGGTTGATGAAGAAACAGTCAGCAGTTGGAACTGCCTTTGGGACCCAGCATACAAAAATCAAATCGTTATGATTAACTCACAGCGTGATGCATTTATGGTTCCACTGAAGCTCCTCCAGTACAACATCAACACTACTAGCAAGGCAGAGCTTGATGAAGCATTCGACATGCTTTGCGATGAAAAGCAGTATGTTTACGCTTATCTAATGGATGAGACATACGAATGTATGGTTTCAGAAGATGCTGCAATGGCTGTATGCTACTCTGGTGAAGCTGCTATGGGTATGGAATACAATGACAAGCTTGCTTACACTGTTCCAAAAGAAGGCGGCAACCTTTGGATTGACTCATGGTTTGTACCTCGCACCTGCAAGCATTACGATGCAGCGATGAAATGGATTGATTTTATGTGTGAGGAAGAGGCAGCCACAGAAAACTTTGAATATGTTTGGTATGCTACCCCTAATCTCACTGTAGCCGGCAACGAAGACGCTGAAACACTTGCAGACGAAACAGTATTCCCTACAAAGGAAACACTTGCTCGCTGTGATTTGTACAACGCCTACGATGACGAAACATTGGACTATACCACTACTCTTTGGAAAAAGCTCAAGGCATATTAAATTATGCAAATAGCATTGTTCTCTAAAGAATAATAATACAAACTGTCAGATAGAATATCTTCTTCAGGAACTTCATTTTGATTAACCATCGAAATCATTTCCTTTAGATCATCGATTCCTATCTGGCAGTTTTTCATTTCTCTGTAAATCAAAACCTCATGAATGGAACATGGAATAATGAAAAGATTCGATTTCATTCTTTCAGCAATATCCTTAATCACATCTTTGTACAAAATTGCAGATGCTCCGTATGTCCCCAAACGATTAGATAACACCTGAAGAGGAATAAATCCATCCTCTATAGCTGCAGCATCATACATATCTTCTGCTCCTGTAATCTCGGCGATTGTAGAGAAAATTCCCTGGAACTTTAATCCAAGGATGCGCTGAGTATTTGCGCTTGCAGCATTCATCAAATCTGTAACACTAAGACCAAGCATAAGCATGTGCTCATTATTTAGCATGAACCCCTTAAACTGATCCTCATTTTCACTTGGGAATAAATAATAAAACACAATAGCCAAGTCCAAATATTCCACGTGGGGTACAGTTTCTAAAAGCTCCTGATTTTTCTCCTTGTTCATGAGCTTATATATAATACGAGTTTTAGCCTCCTCAATGTCCTTAAACATAAGGGCAAAATCAATTCGTTCAATATTAATTTTTTCAGTAATCATAATTAAATGATATAAAAAGTATTGGGATTTATATAAAGAAAAAAATGATCCGCATGTTTCCATGCGGATACTAATATATCAAGATTCATTTTTAAAATCAAGCTTTATTTTTATAGCTGTTTGCCAACTCTTTCATTTCCCTGGCGTTTGTAAGCACAGCCTCTGTAATAGCGCTACCACCAAGCATTCTAGCAAGCTCTTCGATAGTGTCGTTGTCGTAGAGCTTTTTAATACCTGAAATGGTATGGCCCTGCTCGACGTTCTTTTCAATGAGGAAATGAGTATCTGCCATTGCCGCAATCTGTGGCAAATGAGTGATACAAATAACCTGATGCTTGTCTGCTACAGTAGAAAGCTTCTCAGAAACAGCCTGGGCTGTTCTACCTGAAATACCAGCATCAATCTCATCGAAAATAAGAGTATCGATTCCGCCTCCTGATGCAAGAACAGTCTTGATTGCAAGCATGATACGGCTCATTTCACCACCTGAAGCAATATCCTTAAGTGGACGAAGTGGCTCACCTGGGTTTGTGCAAATCATAAACTCGCCACTATCAAAACCATCTGCTGTGTAGTGATCAAGCTTTGTTAGATGCATTTCAAATTCAGAATTAAGGAAGTTCAAGTCACTCATAGCTTCCTGCATCTTTTTAGAAAGATCTGCTGCGCACTTTCTACGGATATCGGAAAGCTTCTGGCAAAGATCATCAAGCTCCTTTGTAGCAACATCAACCTTGTGCTTTAATTCTGCTAAATACTCGTCAAAGGATTCGAATTTAGCTTTCTTTTCCTGACGAGATGCAAGCTCCTGTAAAACAGCTTCGATTGTAGAACCGTATTTGTCCTTAAGTCTGTTGATTTCATTTAAGCGAAGCTCTACTTCGTTGAATCTGCCAGCATCAAATGATGCGTCAGACATATAGCTTGAAAGCTCTCTGTTGAAATCAGAAATAATGCTATCTGCATCATTGAGCATTGAAAGGAATTCTGATGCTCTGTCATCGATAGATTCTATATATCGTATATCCGATATTGCAGAACTGATGGCATCTGACACACCGCCATCTCCCGCCATAGCTTCATGAGCTCTACCAAAATATTCCATGGTGCGGCTAAAGTTTGAAAGACGCTTGTACTCATCCTCAAGCTCCTCATCCTCGCCTACTTTTAAATTAGCAGATTCGATTTCATTTATCTCGTGCTCCAAAAGAACGATTTCTCTTTCCTTTGAAACGTCGCTTTGCTTTGCTTCTTCAAGCTCTGCTGTAAGTGTCTTGTAATTCTTATAAGATTCAGCGATTTTATCCTTCAAATCCCCTATCTCATTTTTAGCAAACTCGTCCAAAAGCTCCATGTGGCGCTTTGTGTTAAGAAGCGACTGATGTTCCTTCTGGCCATAGATGTCAAGTAATAACGCCCCAACTTCTTTCATCTTGGCAGCTGGGACCTGCTCGCCGTTGATTTTGCCAACAGCGCGAGATTCAGTGATTCTTCTAGACATAATCACTTCGTCATCGTATGGCTCCACGCCCATTTCTCTCAGAGCTTCTTTTGTGCTTTCATCGTTAATAAGGTAGACAGCTTCCACGAAAGCCTCAGAATCAGCATCTCTAAGGAAATCCTTAGAAGCCTTGTCTCCCAAGCTAAGGTGAAGCGCACCCAAAATGATAGATTTACCTGCTCCGGTTTCTCCCGATAAGATATTCAGCCCCTTAGAAAAAATAATCTCCTCTTCATCAATAAGGGCTAAGTTTTTAACGTGCAAACTAGCTAGCATTTAATTCTCCTTTTCTCTGCCCGCGTTTCTATGTAAAAGGATCCTTGCACCAACCTTTTATTTCTCGATGATTCGTTTTAGTTTCCCCATTAAAACGACAGTATCATCAATACTTCTGACAGCACACATAATAGTATCGTCACCAGCAATTGAGCCAACTATTTCAGCAAAATCCATATGATCCAAAGCTGCCGCAACAGCCATAGCCATACCTGAAACAGTCTTGACAACTAAAATATTCTGGGCGTTGTCCATTGAAACAAAACCATCCAAGAAAATACGAATATACTTCTCATTCATATCATCCTCGGTAGTCTTGTATGCAACATAACGAAGCTTTCCAGCTGCATCGGCAACCTTTGTAAGCTTCATTTCGCGTATATCTCTGGAAACTGTAGCCTGTGTGGCATTAAATCCAGCTTCCTCAAGGCGAGCTGTAAGCTCCTCCTGAGTTCCTATTTCATTTTTTACTATTAACTCTAGTATCTTTGCCTGTCTTTCAATCTTCATTTAAATCTCCTGCATCCTAGCGCGAATACGTTCCAAGAAATTGACGTTTTCTAACATAACCATGTTGGATGTAATCTTTGAACGATGGATTTTTAAAACTTCACCCTTTCTGAGTACCTGTCTAAGAGTTCCATCGTAAATAATATTTGCTTTTGGTTCGTCTTCTTCATGACGAGCCTCTATACTAACTTCAACCTCATCATTTGAGGCCAAAATAATGCTTCGTGAATTAAGCGTATGAGGGTTAATAGGTGTCAAAACAATGCAATCTGCATGAGGACTCACAATTGGTCCGTTTGCAGAAAGATTATAAGCAGTTGAGCCTGTAGGTGTGGAAACAATAAGACCATCACAATTGTGGGAATACAACTGAATTCCATTTACCTTTACTGTCAGGTTTAACACATAAAGCCCTGCAGCATCAGAAGCAACTACAATATCATTTAATGCTCTAAAACAATTGTCTTCATCATTAGAACAATCACCCTCAAGCATCATTCTTTCATCAATCTTATAATTGTCGCTAAGTAATTGATCTAGGCAGTGCTCTACATTATCAACTGTCATATCGCAAAGATAGCCCAGGTGGCCGCAGTTAAGGCCAACGATAGGAATCTTACGATTTGTAACATTCTGGGCTACTCTAACAACAGTTCCATCGCCACCGACAGTAATGATACATTCAATATTATCACCAACAGTTACCTGTGTTTCAGAACTATCTGGACAAGTATCTAAATCGAGAATACACATTCCGCCATGCGCCGAAATATAATCACGAATAATGTTGATGTATTTTTCATGTAAATCACTAAAAGATCTTGCAACAATTAAGAAATTCTTCATTATTTGTCTAAGCTACCATGTGCAGCTGCTACTGTTGCAGCAACATCAATAGCATCCCCCTGTTTTTCCTGTGTTGATATATGAATGAGGTATTCTATGTTTCCTTCTGGTCCCTTGATTGGGGAATATTCCAAATGAAGAACATAAAAACCAATTTCTTTTACAAAATCGATAATTGTATTGATAACTTCTTCGTGAACAGCTGGGTCACGGACAACGCCCTTCTTTCCAACCTTTTCACGACCAGCTTCAAACTGTGGCTTGATAAGACAAACCATTTCAGCATCATCCTTAAGGAGTGCCTTTGCTGGGCCAAGTACCTTTGTAAGACTGATAAATGAAACGTCTACAGATGCAAAGTCAAGCTGCTCGCCAATGTCATCTACTGTGACGTATCTGATGTTTGTCTTCTCCATGCAAACAACTCTAGGATCCTGACGAAGCTTCCAAGCGAACTGTCCGTATCCTACGTCTACAGAAAATACCTTTGTTGCTCCATTTTGAAGCATGCAATCAGTAAATCCACCTGTTGATGCGCCGATATCCATACAAACTTTTCCATCCAAAGAGATGTCGAAGTGAGTCATAGCTTTTTCAAGCTTAAGACCTCCACGGCTAACATATTTCAGCTGCTGGCCATGAATTTCAATATCTGCATCTACATCTATTTTAGTGCCTGCTTTGTCTTCTCTGTTTCCTTTAACGAAAACATTGCCTTCCATAATCATGGTTTTAGCTTTTTCACGAGAAGGAGCAAACCCTCTATCTACTAATACTATATCAAGTCTTTCTTTCATATTACTTTCCTAATTTTACTAATATACGATTTGTAATGGACTCTGCATCCATGCCAAGCTCTTTAAACAGAAGTGTAACACTTCCATGTCTAACAAACTCATCTGGAACTGCTATTTTAAGGACCTGACCATTATAGCCATTGTCATCAAGATAAGCCTGAACCTGCTGGCCAAAGCCGCCAGTGATGACGTTTTCTTCTAATGTAACAATTAAATCGTATTCATTTTTGATTTTATCCAGATAAGCCTGGTCAAGTGGCTTTGCAAATCTGGCATTACAGATACCAGCATCGATTCCCTGAGCCTTAAGAAGCTCTTCCACTTCCTCGGCTTTCTTTACCATGGAACCAAGGGCAAAAAGCATTACCTTTGAACCAGCTTTTATCTCCTCGGATTTACCAAGAACGATTTCTGCTCTGTTATCCTTTAATCCGCAGTAAGCCTCACCTCTAGGGTATCTGATGGCGATTGGACCATCGTAAGCCACCGCAAATTTCATCATATCTGAAAGCTCCCATTTATTCTTTGGAGCCATCACTGTCATATTTGGCATAGATGTAAGGAATGAAACATCGAATATACCCTGATGTGTGCTTCCA
>JAEEGI010008343.1_pt1 | contig 22919 bp, 15 predicted proteins | sample 8958751 | NCBI WGS metagenome assembly JAEEGI01 (sample SAMN16246545, study PRJNA631951) | gut metagenome | biome: gut microbiome; feature: rumen; material: KS-attached | host: Bos | place: Iran: Karaj | collected 2018-10 | reverse complement strand
TTCATCTCCCAGAATCAACAAGGCATCACCGGGGTTGATGCCGTAAACTTTGCGGGCATCGCGCGGGATCACGATCTGCCCCTTATCCCCCACCTTCACAACACCGAAGATGTATTTGCCGTCTTTTTCTTGCATTTGTAGGAAAAGTTAGAAAATTCCAACAAATATAACCTCGGTTTTTGAATCCGCAAAGCGGTTTTATCAAAAGCTTCGTATCTTCGTGGTAAGAGACTGAGAATCATGAAAAGAGTTTTGCTCATCCTGCTGCTCCTTGCCGCATCGCTGACACTTCGCGCGCAAGACCATCCCTTCCAGAACCCTGCTCTTCCCGAAGAAGAACGTCTGGACAACGCCGTTTCCCTGATGACCGTCGACGAAAAGTTGGCCACGCTGGTCGGCATGGGTGTTCCCCGCCTCGGCATCGCCAATCCCTTCATCAGGGAGATCCTCCAGAAAGAATGGGGTATGCAAGGTACGATCGTCGACGATGTCGCCGCCCTGCTTCTTGCCGCGACAGGATTGTAGCAGCCTTTTCTGTCCTGTCGCGGCCGCGATTTCGATGAATTGTCCGTGTTTCCTGCCGCGACAGGACCCCATAGCGTATGAACGTCCTGTCGCGACCCGACTACGGCAAACGATAACTGGAAAGACAGGCCTGTGGAAGGTCATACCGGATCGGGGGCATCTTCCGCACGGCCCGTCCCAAGTCAGAAAGCAATCGAAGTTTTCCCCTGTTTTTGTAACCATCGCGCGGCGGATCTTCAGGTAAATACTTGATTCTCAGCAGGCAGTTTGTGCCCAAGACGCTCGGTCCACCGTCCAGGTGGCTTATTGCGCGGATGACTGAGAGGCTCTGCTTTGATTATCAGCGACTTGCAAAACTGTCCGTCGCGCGATGGTTGCAAAACATGGGAAATGGCTTCGTGCTGCGAATGCCGATCTCACTGCAGATTCATCATTTCTTTCCCGGCTTCACGATCATGAAAACGACCGCGGCGACGCAGATGGCGATGCCGAGGGCCATCTTCATGGTAAGGGGTTCGCTGAAGAAGAGGGTGCCGATGAGGATGGCCGTCAGGGGCTCGAAGACGCCGAGGATGGCGGTTTTTGTGGGGCCGATGTAGCGGGAAGAGATGGCCAAGGTAAGGGTGGCGATCATGGTAGGGACGATGGCCAGTCCCATCAGGACTCCCCAGTCGGCTGGGCTATCGAGTCCTTCGAGGATATATTCGTCCTGGAAAGCAAGGATGACGGCGAACAGGATAGTGCCGGTGATCAGCGAATAGAGGGTGAGGGTCTGTTCTGAAACCTTCCGGATGCGTTTGCTCCTATTGACGATGACCAGATAGAAAGAGTAGCAAAGCGCAGCTCCGATAGCCAGCAGGATGCCGGCAATACGGATCTCCACGCTGCCAGACGGGGCGGAAAGCAGGAGAATGCCTGCAAAGGTGGCCAGAATGGAGAGCCAGGTTTGCCAACTGGGGTAGATCCGGAGGAAAACCAGGATGAGGGCCGTAAACACCGGGTAGAGGTAAACCAGCGTAGTGGCCAGTCCTGAAGGGATATAGGCGTAGGATGTGAACAAGGTGATGCTGCTGCCGGCGAAAAGAAGGCCCAACAGGATCAGCAGGCCGATTTCTCGCTTCCCCGCTTTGAAGGATTGTTTCCGGATCAGCATCAGGATGGCCGTAAAAACGGCTGCGAAGCCATAGCGGAAAAACAGCATCACCATCACTGGAACTCCGCTCTCCATCAAAGCCTTCCCGAACAGCGGGTTCATGCCATACGAAACCCCCGCCGTAATGCCCGCGATATAGCCCAGGAGGCGCCTTTTGTCGATATGGATGTTCGACCTCACGAGAAGAAAGGAGAAGGATCTTACTGACAGGCTTTTAAGACAGATTCAGCGCAGAGGTTCCAGCTGATGAAGCCGATGAATTGGCCGGTGGCGGGATCGATGTAGTTGGGCGCTGGGGCGAGGCCGACGCCGGTTTCGGCGTGGTAGTTTTCATGCATGGTGTCATAGATCTCGAGATCGGCGAGGAGAAGGCGGGCGGTCGCGATGGCGATGGGACGGAGTTCATCGCGGAAGCCATAGTTGAGCATGCCCCTGGCATAGACCACAAGCGCGGGAATCCAGATGGGCCCTTGCCAATTGGAGAAGGGGAGTATGATGTTCTTATTGTTATAGTCCGGGTCAGAGGCCGAAAGGGAGCGCAGGCCGTGCGGGGAGCGCAGATGCGCTTCATTGAGGAGGTAGCGCTTGATCATTGCCTGTCCTTCTTCTTGCGATGCCAGCCCAGCGTAGAGCGGCCAGAAGCAGGAATAGCTGATCCGGTGGTAGTGGGCGCCGGTTTCCCGGTCCACATTATAGAAGCACTGATTGATGGGGCACCAGAGGATGTCGCGGATTGCATCAGCGAGCGTCTGGGCTTTGGCCGCGTAGACGGCCGCATCTTCCGGCATCCCCAGCGCCGCGGCGATTCTCGACTGCGCCTGGAATTCCAGCATCTGCATCGTGGAACAGTCGCAAGCCAGGAAGGAGCGCTGGTCGTCGGCAAAGTAGTTGAGGGCGGGATTGTTGTCAGCGCCGCTCTGGAAGGCCATCTCCCAGAAATAGAGGCCGGTGGCCTCATCGCGCTGGGTGGAGTCCCGGTAGGCGAGGACGCGGCAGAGCCGATCGTACCATGGCCGGACCCATTCGAAGTCGCCCATCGCCTCGCTGGCCTCCAGCACGCCCGTTGAAAGGAAGGGCTTCATGAAGAACGTACCGCGTTTGACCCGCGGCCCTTCCGTAGTCATGCAGCCCGCAACGTATCCGTTCTCGTTCATTCCCTCCAGGAAATTCAACGCCCAATATTTCATATACTCGGGCTTGCCCTTTTCGATGAACCAGGTGCCCATAAAGTACCCGTCCCAGTCCCACATCTGCTGGTAGAACCCAGCCGGGATCAAATAAGGATACTTCAGAAAACCCTCCGCCGGCCGGATGACCCGCGGCGAAATCCGTTCAAATGCCCCGGATAACTGGGTCAGCACGCTTTGTAGCTCCGGATCGGGTTGTCCCGAGGCGTGCCGCTCCGACCGAGGCTTGCAGGAAGGTAAGGCCATTACAAATGATAACATCGTCAGGAGGAGGAACTTTTTCATGCTTGTGAAAGTGGACGTAATCAACTTGCGTTACATTTTGAGAAACGGAGGCAAAGGATGTTACTTCACGATGACCGGCGGGGCCGTCGGGACGAACGGCTGGCGGGTTCCGTTGGCGGCGGCCTTCAAGGGCGGTCGGGCGGCATTGGCCGAGGCCGAGCGGTTTACGGCGTCGTAGGTCAGGAAGGTATCAAAACTGTAACTCTCGCCGCTGCGTTTCATGATCTGCTGGTAGATCGCCCAGCGGGACGGAGCGTTGAAGTACTCGAGATTTTCGCGCATCATACTGTTGACCGTCGGGCGGTAGGCGCCTTTGGCATAGAGGGCGCCGCCTTCGTGAATGCCGACCTCTTTCTTGTAGCGGTCATCGGCCAGGAAGGTACTCCAACGGATCTTCTGCGGATTGTCCGTAAAGTCTACGTTCGAGAACCAGCCGTACTTGTCGTACACTTCGTTATAATACGCGATGTGATCGACCGGCGCAGCCTCCTCGTACTGGCTGTATTCGTCGGCGAGGAAGGCGAAGCCGTGGCCGCCCGCCTCGTGGCGGAGCGTAGGGCCGAAGATGTCGGGATCGTTGTCCATCGACGAGAAGTAGGCAACGCATGTCTGGCGGTCGGCGAACATGAAGGTCGTTCCGGCATGGCGGCGCGAGTTGACCACGACGGTGACAAGCAGATTGTCGCGGGACGTGATGCCCGGCACCTTCATGGCGTATTCGTAACACTTTTCGTTGTTACCTTCCACATAGGCTCCACTGCCGAATAGAGTCGAGAGAGCGGTTTCATAGCCCTCACCGATCCGGGCGTTCTTCGAGACCGCCTTTACGGCATACACGTTGAAGCGGTTGCGGAACGATTTGTACGGCTCGATGGCGAAGAACTCTTCCATGGACTGCTTCATGACGGTTTCGTAGAGGCCGCCATTGCCCATATCCCGGTCGGTATAGGCATCGCCCAGGAATACGATATTGATGCCTTTCCCGACGGAGGCTTTCTGCAGCGTCATCACTTCGCCGTCCTTCGAGTAGTCTGTGGATTCGTAGGTGTCCGGGATTTCTGCCGGCCCCAGCAGGGTTTCCAGGAAGGGAATCAGGTCGGAGGAAGCAGTCTTGCCGAACCGCTGCCTGACCGGATCCTGGAATCTGTTCCAGGAACTGAACAGGATATTGCCTTGCTGGTCATAAACTTCAGCTTGTGGGACTTCCCGAAAGTAGGAGTTACCGTATTGGGCGTAATAATAATTGTACCACTGGTCGTAGCCCTTGTCGATGCATTCTTTTTTCTGCTTTTCGTAATCGTGGAAGATATTGAAATCATCGTCGACCTGGATTGTAGCAATGACTTCCAAGCCGTCTTGCTTGTAGCGGTCGTAGTATCGCTTCAGGGCGGGCATCAGCTCCTTGGAGAACGGACACCAGGTTGCCCAGAAGATATAGACGGTATATTTGTTCTGGCTGACCACTTCCGGGATGGAGAAGGTGGTGCCGTCCAGATTCTCCAACAACTGGTCTTCGAACCAGTTGTCGGTACCGGGAACTTCCACGTCGGAGATATCGAAACCATAACCCGGCTTTTGCCATAAATTACCATTCTTGACAAAGGATTTGGCATCATCCGTATTGTGGAACAGGGGGGAAATCTTTCCGCTCAGGCAGTTGTCAAACACACGTGCGAATCCGATATAGGGCGCCCAGGTGTCCGGAATCGCTCCGGAAAACTGACAGCCCGCAAGCAACAATTCTTCCAGGACAGGAGAATTGATATGCTTCGGCAAGGGCCCTGCCAGGGACTCGTTGGCACCTACATGGAGCATCCTCAGCTTTTTCATGTCCGCGAAAACATCGGGCAGCGAGGTCAGGCCGGTAAGTTGGATGGAAATCATTTCGAGACCGGTAAGCTTGCGGAACGAATCCGGCAGCGTTCCCGTCAGGTCGGGTTCATTGTCGATACGGATATAGGAAATCAGATCGCCCAGATCTCCGAAGCATTCCGGCATCTCCCGGTTGATTCCGAAATCATACGCCGTGAATTCCACGGTTTGCGTCTCGTAATTGAAATGGAAGCCCGGCCAGTTTTTTCCAGGAACCCAGGGCTCTTTCTTCCATTCCCTGGCACCCCAGGCTTCGTAGATCCGTTCCATTATCTGGCGGGCCTTTTGCTCCTTGTTCAGCGCTTCTTGCACAAAGGTCAGCGTCACCGGAGCTGCTTTGCCGGCCTTGTCTTTCACCGTCACATGGCCGACGCGTTGTTCGCCTTCGTTGGCCGCGAACTGGAACTGCAGGTGGCTATAATTGAGCGCTTTCACTTGGACAAACGTTATCCATGATTGCGCGCCGGATTCAATCTCGACGGTGAAATCGGTGTTGTACCCGAGCCCCACTTCCAGGAATCCGCCGCTTTCCGGAATCTGGAATTCATCGTTACCCAGGAGTTGGATGATTTTCCCTTCTTCCTGCGTGAATGTCAGGGTGACAGGCGAAACCTTGCCGCTTTTGTCCTTCACTGTGACCTTGCCGGTGCGCGGATCGGGATCCGGGTTGGCCGCAAAACTGAATTCCAGTTTGCCGCTCTTGAGTGCCTTGGTCTTGACAAAGCTGATCCAGTCGGTTGCGGCGCTTTCCACCTCTACGGAGAATTCGGTATTGTATTGGATGTCAACCGTAAAGGTGCCGCCTTCGGCCGGAATCCTTGTCACGGGACCCACCGTGATGGTGGATTTGGCTTCCTGTTTCACGGCGACGGAAGCCGCAAGACCTTCGCTGTTGAAGGTGACAGCTCCGTTTGTTTCATCTGAAGAACTTGCCGCCGCCGCGGTAATGGTTACAGAGGAATCCCCTTCACCGGAAGTGGGGGAGACAGTGATGCCATTGCCGTAGACACTGGCCGTCCAGGGGTAATTCGCGGAAACACGGACGGTCTGGGAGCCGCCATCCTGGTTAAATGACAGGCTGGCCGGGCTGACAGTCAGGTACGGATCGGGGTGGCATGCCTGCATCAGCAGGAGCACCAGACAGGAAAGGACGCTGAGAAATCTTTTCATGAATTTAGTATTTAATTCACAGGGAAGGATGTTGCCAGGGCCTCTATGACTTCCAGCCAGTCGGTCTCCGGATTGAAACCGAACTTGTCGTCGATACCGACATTGAAGTAGAGTTTCCGGCTGAAATCCTGGAAAGCGCTGTTGCCGACCTCCGGATTTTCGTTCACATAGTCGAAATGGATCCCGTCCCGGGCGAACTGCCCGCAGTAAACCGCCAGCCGCTCGGGGTAGCAGCCACTCCAAAGAATCAGGCAGATATCATCGCGGCTTGAGAGCAATTGCAGCGCGGACTTGGCGTAAGGCAGATACATATAGGTTTCTTCTTTTTCATAACAGGCCTGCAAGATTGTGTCATGGATGTCCACGACAACGTAGATCTTGTCCCAAGCCTTCTCCTGTTTGCGGCGGAACGCCGCCTCAAAAGCCTTCTGAATACTCATTTCCTAATCTTTCCAACGGGCGGTTCATAATTGTTTGTAAATATAGGAAATTATCCCGATTTTGCGTATATTTGAAAGTTGGATTTAATGCGCTATACCCTATGAAACGCTATTTGATGATGACTCTGGCTGCCTTTGCCTGCCTGTCGCTGACAAGCTGCGACGATGTACATAAAATCCTGGGCGTCGTTGTTTCCAATCTGGCCGGCGATACGGCCGATGACGAAGAATTGGGTGCCGGCGGCCTGCTGGGCAAACTTGCCAGTGATGTCGTGGTTGAAGGCAATACGCTTCGCTACGGTGACCACACCTATACGGTGTCGGGTGAGATCGACTATACAAGCGGCCAGTTCAAGACCCCGACGGCTGCGGTCACGTTTTCGAATGTTCCTGCGGACTATGCCGAATTCGAAGCGGTCTATCAGAACCTGCTGGGCAAGAGCGTCCAAGGGACAGCTGCCATGGTCCCTATGGCCATCGAACTCTACGCCCGGGATGCGAGTGTAGGGGAACGATGCCTGCAATTGCTTTGCAACGGCCCCGCTACGGTGAGCGAGATTACGGGCATTCTGAAGCAGAAGTTTGTCGCTTCGCGTTTCTCGCCGGAAAACGATTCCTATATCCAGCGCTACCTGCCTGCTGCTTTGCTCAAGGGCGCTGTGCCGTCCAATGCCTATACACCCGCGAAGCCCTATACCGTGGAAATGAGCCCGTCACCGAACGGCGTGAAAGCAGCGCCGCTTACCGGCGGAGAAGTCACGTATCTGTATATCCTGGCTGGCGGATGGGATACCTACCAGCGTGCCGTGGATATTTTCCTTAAAGACGGCGACGACCACTACAAGGTTTTCAACTGCCCTTCCTGCTATACGCAATGCAAGCAGATCCGCGGCACCTGGCCCGGACTGGATTAAGCGGGAAGCCGCGAGGTTACAGTACCCTTATTTTCTCATTCACCTCTTCGACAAGGCCTTTCCCCTTGGCCAGCGCGATGCCTTCCTGCATGGCGGTATTTACGATGTCACCGACGCGGTTGTAACCGAAGAGCCGGGCCATTTCGTGGACGAGGCTTTCGACGGGCTGGGCACCTTGCTCCTCCAGAATCCGGAGGGCGGCGTTGCAGGTTTCCCGGGGCGGGATATCCGTCGCATCCCGTTCATTGGATACCCGGATGTGCGGATAAGAGTCGGGATCCTGGTCGTTCCGCCAATAGGTAATGAAAGAACCTGAAGTGCACCGGGGCTGGATGGCCCGGATCATATTGTTCATGCAGGCGGAAATGCGGGGACCCATCCGGGCGATGTTGCAGGCCCGCAGGACTCGTTTGCAGAGCAGATTATAGCTGATGGGCGCTTCCGTTTCGATGACTTTGCGAAGATAGGATTGCAGGATCCGGCCGTGGCTGGCCATCTCATCAGGGGCAATGGACAGCTGCGGCAGTTCGCAGACTTTGTACGGGATGAGGACACCGTCAGGCTGCGATATGGGAGGAATCTCTTCCGCCGCAGACACTGCAATCTGGGGAGGGGTCTCGCTGCTGTCATCCGGCCCGGACGTAATGGCCGCTTCGATCTTGCTGACAAGTCTGTCGAGAGTAGCTTTTTCGTCATTCCACCAATCCATGCACCAGAGCCTGACAATCTTCCAGCCCAAGCGCTTGAGGATGCCCGTCTGGACGATCTCCCTGTCGCGGGCTGACTTGGATGCGGCGTGATTGTATCCGTCACAGATGATACCGACACCATATTCCTCGGTGTTATGGGGATTGACGATGCCGATGTCAATCCGATAGCCGGAGGATCCGATGTGTGTCCTGGCTTCAAATCCACGAGCGCGCAGCGCATCGGCCACGGCCTCCACAAACCCGTCGTGTCCGACCGCGGATGCCGCGCTGCTGTACCGCAGGACAGCACGTCCCTTTTCCGCATACGCGAGGAACGCCTTGAGCCCGGCTACACCTTCCGCGTCGGTCCGCCGCAGGTCTATCTGGTCGGAACGGAGCGTGGAGAACACCTTCATCTCATAGCGCGCCCGGGAGACCGCGACATTGAGGCGACGCCAGCCGCCTTCTCGGTTGAGCGGGCCGAAGTTCAAGGCGATTTTTCCATCCTTGTCCTGTCCGTAGCCCACCGAGAAAAGGATGACGTCACGTTCATCCCCTTGCACATTCTCGAGGTTCTTGATGAAAATGGGCTCTTCGGAGGCATTGGCGATCTTTTCCAACTCCGGATGGGCGGCGAAAAGGTCGTTCAGCATGTCTTCGATGAGCGACTGCTGGTTGGTGTTGAACGTGACGACGCCGATACTCCTTTGGGCCAGTCCTGGGTCTTGCAACCGCTCCTGGATCTCTTCGATGACAGCCCGGGCCTCCGCCCGGTTCTGCCGGGTGCCGCCTCGCTCATACAGGCCCTCTACATACTGGTAATGGAGCCTCGTCCGAATGTCGTCGGGAGATGGGAACGTGAGGAGTTTGTTCTCGTAGTATTTGTTGTTGCTGAATGCGATGAGGCTTTCATGCTTGCTGCGGTAGTGCCAGCGCAGATGCTTGGAAGGGAAGGAGAGGGCGAGGCAGTCATCCAGGATGCTCTCCAGGTCTTCGAGGTCCGGGTTGTCTTCATCAAAGGTACTTGTGACGAAGAAATTGGTAGGCGGCATCTGCTTGGGGTCGCCTACCACGACGATGCTGTTGCCGCGGGAGAGGGCGCCCACTGCTTCGCAGGTCGGCATCTGGGAAGCTTCGTCAAAGACGACCAGGTCGAACTTTTCTGCCCGTGGATCGATGTACTGGGCAACGGACAGCGGACTCATCAGCATGCAGGGACTGACACGGGGCAACAGGTCGGGAATCATGTCGAACAGACGCCTGAGCGAAATGCCGCGGCATCCGTTGCGGATATTGCGCTGCAGGATTCCCACCTCGGAACTCTGCGAAGCTTCCTTTTGAAGCGCAGGCAGGCGAGCCGAGAGTCGGGCGCGGATTTCTTCGCGTGTAAGCGCCTCCCATTCGGTGCAGAGGTCCCGGAAGCGGGAAACCGTCTCTTCGAACATGCCACCGTGGAAGAGGACCAGATCCTTTTCCTGGGTGAGGATGTATTCGGCATACGTGCGGAAGAAACCTTTGTCGAAGGATGCGGCCATGTCTTCGGGGGGAACCGCGCCTGCTTCGATCTGGTCGGTGATGAAAACAAACCCCAGCTCCGCGACTGCATTGCGCTTCTGGTTGTAAAGGATCCGGCTCCGCAGTTGACCGGCGGCGTCACGCCAGCGCTGGCAGGTGCTGCTGACATTTTCTGCCCAGCCGTCCCCAGCTGTTGCAAAAGAGGCTTCCAACCGCTTTTCAACGGAGGAGGAAGCCGCTGCCGCTGCGTGGTACAAAGTGGGATAGTCTTTCCATTGCTGCATGCCGGAAGCCAAGGCGGTTGCGATAGACTCGCGCACCGGGTTCTCGCGACCCGGGAACAGGGCGCTGAGTCGCTGATTGACCTGATGGACGAGGACGCAGGCTTCCAGGATGGCCGGCCACGCTTCGCCCCGGTCCCGAATGATTCCAGCGAGACGGCCATTGGATAGGGTGGACACCTGGCTCGATTCGGCTTGATAAGCTGCGATTTCTTGCAGGAGAGGAAGGACGGCGTCCTTCTCCGGTTTTTTGTCCGTACGGGAATAGGTACGCAAGCGCTTCAGCAGTGCATTCTGTCCCAAAGCTTTGGGAAGGAACCATTTCGTGAGTGTGCTTCGCCATTCCTTGTCAAAGGAGGCTGCATCAAGCCCAAGGATACTGTCGTCATATTGTTGACAGACTATCTTTCGGGCTGAATCCCGGGCCATGCCGTGGCGGCAGGCTTCTTCGAGTCGGCTGACAGTTTCCTCGTCACCGATGCGGAAAAGCGGGGCATCGGCTGCGCCAGCCTGCAGGAGGATCTCCACGGTCTCCGACAGTTTTACGTAGTCCGTTCGTTTCAAGGGGTGGGCTTCCTGGCCGAAAACCGCGTCGAGGAGTGATTTCGTCTTTACCGCCAGGTCTGCGCACCGTTGCTCGAGAGACGGGAGATCTTGGAATGCTTGCACGACATCGGGCGTGTAGTCCGCGACCCGGATTTCTTTCAAAGGCGATTCGGCCGGGTTGCCTGTGACGCGGCAGGCAGTGCTGTAGGCTGCCAGGGCGTTTCGGACTGCGTCAAGGCGGGATTTGGTGAGGCCCGGCATATCCTGCATCGGGAAGGTGAAGGCAGGAAGGGCCTCATCCAGTGCGCTGAGGCGTGCGGCACAGTCGTAGAAGGATACGCCGGCAGGGTATTCCCTGTGCAGGGACTGGATGTGTCCGTTCAACTCTTTGCGCGCGGTGTTGATCTGGCGCGCTTCTTCTGCAAACGCTTCGGGAGATAGCATCTTAGTCACTTCCGTCGTCCGCCGGAGCTGTTCGAGAACGGCCGATTTCTTGGCCTTGTTGGAATGAAGCTCGAGGCAGAAGGGCCCCAGTCCGATGGATTCCAAACGGTTTTGTACTACTTCCAAAGCGGCCATCTTTTCCGCCACGAACAGTACCCGTTTGCCCTGGTAGAGCGCATTGGCGATGATGTTGGTGATGGTCTGCGATTTTCCGGTACCGGGAGGGCCGTGGAGGATGAAACTTTTGCCCGAAAGCGCTGCATCGATGGCAGCCATCTGGGACGAATCGGCACTCAGGGGAAGCAGGATTTCGCCGTCATCCAGTTGTTCTTCCAGTTCCTCTTCTGCGGGAAGACCCGCATTGACGGATTCATCCACCCTGCCTGATACAAGACTGGAAACCAGCTTGTTCTGGCAGAGAATATCGGAATTGTTGTGGATGTCGTTCCACAAAATGAACTTGTTGAACGAGAAGGAGCCGAGGATGGCCTGCTCGATGACATCCCAGCCCCGCTGCTCCATGACTTTGCGGCGGATGGTATTGAAAATGAGCGAAACATCGACACCCTTGCCGTCCTGCGGCAGGGGGGTGAGGCCTCCGATCGTGATGTTGAAAGCCTGGCGCAACATCTCCAGCAGGGTGATGTTGAGCATGGTCTCTTCATCGCGGCTTCGGATGATGTACCCGCTGGAAGACGATTTGCGGATGATTTCGACCGGGAAGAGCAAAATCGGTGCGTACCTCGGTTTCGTACTGGACGGCGTCTCGTACCATTTCAGAAGGCCGATGGCCAGGTAGAGGGTGTTGGCGCCGTTCTCCTCCATGATGGTCCGGGAGGCACGGTACAAATGCTTCAATGCATTTTTGAGCCGTTCTTCCGAAAGATATGTCCGGATCCGGTGCTGGGCGAGCTCTTCGCGGACAAGGTCGAAGACAGGATCTCCGGCATTGATGGCCTTGTAGACGCCCGCGCTGAGCGCGTCATTCTCCCAGTCCGTGGGTTTGGGGCATACCTGAAAGTCCTGATTGTCTGCCAGCGCATCTTCCAGTTCCGCAACGTTGACAGAGATGACCGGGATGGTGTCCTGGGTGATGCGCGTGTTGAGCAGGTTGTTCCTCAAACTGAGGTCGAGGAGTTTGCGTTCCCAAATGACCTTCTTGTCAACCGTGGTCTGGCTGTCAATGATGATGTCGGTAGCACTGAGATCCCGCGGCGCTGCATAGGACAGTTCGGCCATCTCGTCTTCGACCAGTTTCCAACCGCCTTCTTCCGGGACACGCTGGGGCAGGGGGCGGATATGCGCAATCCGCGCCCTGAAAATATCGACATAGAAAAGGAAATCGCTTTGGTCGAGCCTGCGCTCCGCAGTGGCACAGGCCACATCGAAGCTGGTGTGGGAGCCGGCATTCATACAGGTGGTCTCAACAAGGAGAATCTCGTTGATGCCGTCGGCCATCCGCTTGGTCAGCAGGGCTGGATCGTCATTGACCGGATCGGCGAAGGAATCCATCACCAGCCAGCCTCCTGCGTACGAATGGCCTTTGTGAAACACGACCAGCGGGTGAATACCCATGGCCTCCAGACAGCCGGCATAGAGCATCGTCATATCCAGGCAAGTGCCGAGTTTGTTGGCAATCAGCTCTTCGACAAGCCGGATCCGCTGGCCGGATGCTTCGAAGCTGGCCGGTAGGGTGCTGTAGGCAATCTCTTTTTCCCAGATGGCCTGGTAGAGGGCAGCCATTTGCTTTTTGACCCGGTTGGGATCGCGGGTCTGGTATTCGTCGAGAGACGGACTGCCCGTCCATTGCCCGAGAATCTCGGAAGCCCGCTTGATGAGGCGCGACACTTCAGGATGGTTGGGCGTCGCAAAAGCCGCCAGCATCTCCGGCAGCACGTTCGAACCGCCCCATTCGTTGAAAGCGAGCACGGCAATGGGATGTTCCTGCTGGGCAAGTTCCTCGTCACCCGTGCGCACAGTCAGCCGGATTACCCCTTCTACCCGCTCGGTCAAGTTGGAAAGGAACGCCGTGGAAAAGACAACGGGCAGCGGAGAGATACATTCCTCGCATCCAGGCGCAATGGTTTCCAGGTGCGCGGTGTACCCATAAGCGAAGGCCGGTTCGAAGGCCATGCAAATGTCAAGGTCACGGAGTTCCTTCTCCGAGGCGTTCAAAAGCCGGATCTCGCGCAGGACTGGTGCATGGTTCTGCTGCATCGCAAAATTCACGACCGGCGTATAAGAAAGGGTTACTTCCAGTGCCATATTGCAAAGATAACGAATGTAGGGAATATTTGCTATCTTCGTGAAAAAGTACTGCCGATGAAATCCTGGATCAATCCCTTCTGCGCCCTTTGGGTCAGCTTAGCCGTGTGCTTCTCTGCGCAGGCCAGGGACAACAGCCGCTACGTGAATCTGTTTATGGGGACGGCCGGTGACCACGGCCAGGTGAGTCCGGCGGCCCAGTTGCCTCTTGGCCTGGCTTCCGTGTGTCCTGACAGCAAGGTGCCTTCTCATGCCGGGTATGATTACGATGTCCCGGCCATCTCCGGCATTTCGGTTACCCGTATCAGTGGGGTTGGCGGCAATGGATCCGGAGGCAATCTGAGGATCCTTCCTGCCACCAGAGGAACGGAAGTCTCACTCATCAAGGGAACGGAATCGGCTGTCCCGGGCTTTTACGCGGCCAGGCTGGACAACGGCGTCAGGGTACGGCTGACGGCGACGAACCACTGTGCGCTCGAACAATACCGTTTCCCCCGGAAAGGAGATTGCACCTTGTTCGTGGACTTTGATGCAGCCATCGACCACCGGCGCAGCCAGGCGCGTTATGCGGTGTTGGATGCGCAGAACATAGAAGGATGGTTCGTATCTTCTACTGTAGGCAATGCCGGTGCATACAAGCTGTTTTTCAGGTTGCATTGTGATGTCCCTTTTACCGTGGAAGCTGCTGACTCGCTGACCGCGCAGTTGCGATTCCCGGCCGGAACGCGCCAGGTTGAGGTACGGATCGGCCTGTCTTCCCTCAGCGAAACTTCAGCCGCGGAAGAAGTGGCGGCCCTTGCCGGCCGCAAGTTTCGCCAAGTGCGTGCCGATGCTGCCCGGGCCTGGGCGTCCGTGCTGGGCAAGGTGGATGTGAAAGGCAGTACGAAGGAGCAGCGGATCCTGTTTTACACGGGCCTGTACAGGGTGTATCTCAGTCCCTTTCACGCGACCTTCGGCGGAAAGTATAAGGGGACCGATCCCGTGATCCGGGAGGCTTCCGGCTGGACTTTCTACAGCGGATGGAGCATGTGGGATACGTACCGCGCCAAGTTTCCGTTGATAACCCTGCTGGATCCGGATGTGATGGTTGATATCTGCCAGTCGCTGGTCAGCCTGTACCAGACAGGGAAGAAGAATTGGGCTACGCTCCAAGAACCCGTCCCTACAGTCCGCACCGAGCATTCCCAGATCGCTATGCTGGATGCCTGGATGAAAGGGGTCCGGGGATTCGACTTGGCTGCGGCCTTTCCCGGTATGGAGGCCGAGGCCGATGCGGGACGTCCTGCCGGATCCCGGCTCGGCATGACGCGCAATTCGCCGGACCAGAAGATGGAGACCATCTACGATCTGTGGGCGATGGGACAGATTGCCCGGGTCATCGGCAACGAAGCGGCTGCTGTCCGATACCTGACCGAATCGGAGACGATGTTTGAGCAGGTTTGGAAAGAAGGTTTCATGACCATCACGCCGGAGTTCGAGCGCATGAAAGGCAACGGACTGTATCAGGGTACCCGTTGGCAATATCGCTGGGCTGTACCCATTTACGCAGATAAAATGATGGAATGGGTCGGCGCGGAGCAGCTGGCTGACGAACTCAGCGAGTTCTTCCGCCAGCACCTCTTCAATCAAGGCAACGAACCGGACATCCAGACACCGTTCATGTTCAATCTTTTCGGGCATCCGGAGCGAACGGACGCCTTGGTCCACGCCTTATTGACCGACGATACGATGATTCACCGTTACGGGGGCAATGCGGAATACCCGGAGCCATTTGTCGGTCGGGCTTTCCGCAATCTTCCCGATGGCTATGCCCCGGAAATGGATGAAGACGACGGGACGATGAGCGCCTGGTATCTGTTCAGCCAGCTCGGTCTCTATCCGGTTTGTCTGGGGACGGACCGCTATGAACTGTTCACGCCGCTGTTCGACCGGATCGTGCTCCATCTTCCTGACCATGATGTCAAGCTGATCCGAAAATGTGCTCCCGCCTCCGCAAAAGCAGTCACCATCGATGGCCGCCGCCTTCCCGGTTTCACTGTCACGCATGCCCAACTCACCTCAGCCCGACAGATTGTCTGGCTGCCTTAATCACTGCACCGTAATACTGTTCAGTACGTTCAGTTTGCCCCGGTCGATCAGGTCCAGGATCAATTCGCCGAAAAGTGTGTTCTGCCAGGCGAACCAGGCGCGGGTGAACTTGGAAGCGTCGTCCTTGTGAAAACTCTCGTGGATGAAGCCTGTGCCGGCATCGGTGCGCAGCAGCGTCTCGACGCACCAGCGGATCTCCGCGTCATCGGAGGATGTGAATGCTTTCATCATGATGCTCATCGGCCAGACCATATCGTAGCCGATGTGTGGGCCGCCGATCCCTTCACCGGCTGCGCCTTTGAAGAAGAACGGATTGTCTTCGCTCCAGACGAAGCGGCGGGTATTGCGGTAGACCTTGTCCTTCGCAGGTACATCCCCCAGGTAGGCCATTGCCAGCAGGGAAGGTACGTTGGCGTCATCCATCAGGAAATGGTTGCCGAAACCGTCCACCTCAAAGGCGTAGATCTTTCCATATTTCGGATGCTTGTAAACAGCATATTCTTGCAGGGCCTGCGCTACTTCGGAAGCCAGATCGCGGCAATTGCGGGCCAGGGCTGTCTCGCCGTTGACCGTTTCCAGAATTTCTGCCATCTTGCGCAGTGTGCTGACAGCAAAGAAATTGGATGGAATCAGAAACTCGAATGTGGTGGCATCGTCGGAAGGCCGGAACGAGGAGGCGATGAGCCCGACGGGATGGACGGGATTGCCCCAGCCGTCACAGGCTTTGGTGTCCAGCTGCCGCTCGGTACGGCGCTGGAAACGATAGGGACCGGGGCCCTCTTTCCGCTGCTGGGCGCGGAATGTAGCATAAATGTTTCGGGCGGCCTCCAGCCAGGTGGCATCGAAGACGGAAGCATCGCCGGTGGTCTTCCAATACGCATAGGCCAGGCGTACCGGATAACAAGGGGAATCGATTTCCCATTTGCGCTCATGGACATTGGGATTCATCTCCGTGAGGTCGCTCATCCACTCGCCGCCGGTAGGACCGTCATTGAAAGCATTGGCGTAAGGGTCGATATTGATCAGGCTGAACTGGCAGCGGATGACACCCTCCAGCAGTTTTTTCAGCGCCGGGTCGTCACCCGCCAGGCGGATGTAAGGCCATACCTGCGCACCGGAATCCCGCAGCCACATGGCATGGATGTCGCCGGTATAGACGAACGTGCGGGGAATCCCGTTCTCATCCTCTGTGTATTCGACCGTGGTATCCAGTGTATTAGGAAAACAGTTCCGGAACATCCAGCGCAGTTTCGCATTGGTGAGGAGCTTTTCCACTTCCGCAATCTTGGCTTCTACAGCAGGGGAGGTGAACAGCCGGTCGGCAGGTGCCGGGCGCCGGTCGGGATAAGGCTGCGCACTGGCCAGGATGGCCAGGCCGCAGAACAGACAACTGAGCAGGGTTCTTTTCATGATGCTTAGGATACGTCCAACTGACGCCGGATCGCTTCCAGATAGAAGGCTTTCCGCTGCTCGGGCGTGAAAGGAATCACAAGCAGGCGGGAACTGTCTTTCAATCCCTCGTCAAGGTTGCAGACATAGAGGTTGTGGACTTCGGAGAGGTAGAGCCGGTTATACCGGTTATCCATGTATTTCTGGAGGCTCATCGTATGGCGCAGCGTCAGGAATGCGTCAAGCTCGCTGAGCGGGTCCTTGCAGAAGATATAGAGGCCCATTTTGTCGAAATGGCCATAGAAATGGTTGCCGACTTTGGCAACCTTGCTTTCCAGGATCCGGCGGAGCGGGAGAGCCATCGACCAATAGTTCAGCTCCTGTTGGCCGAAGCGGTCGTCCTGGCGCAGGCCATAGGTATAGCCGGCCACATCTTTGAGCATCTCTTTCGCCGCTTTGGCATTCTCTTCCATGGCGCGGGTCACCTCGATGCCGAGCGTATGGCCGTCTGCGGACTGAAGGTCCGGGCGGTCGCGGTTCACCAGATCGTCGAACTCGTGGCCCAGCAGGGCCGCGAGCGTGATCTGGGCATACTGCTCGAAAAAGCAGGTTCCGTATTTCCGCGTATCCATACCGAAGACAAAGATACACAAACATCTTTTTGCTTTTCGCCCGATTTGCCGTATTTTTGACGCGTAAAGCAAAAATGGCCATGGCGATACCGAAGAAAGTGAAGGACCTGTTGGAGAAGCTGATCGTCAGTGAAGAGAATTCTCCGGGGCGCTCCTATGCCGTTGCGCCCCTGCTGGAGATGCTGCGTGACGACGAACTGACGAAGGAAGACAAGGAACACCTGATCCGCTACTATAATTTTCGCAAACGTTTCCTGGACACCGGACGCGGTGACCCGTATCCCGCGGATCACCACGATACCCGGCTGGTTGTGGACATGCCGGGCGACACCTTCCGCGAAATCATTCCGATCCTGGCGGAGTGCCTGACTTTTGCAGGCGAAGACATCGAGGATTTCTTGTGGGTGCTGGACGAAGATGAGAAAGCAGGCCGTGCACCTGCCGATGTCAACGAACGCCGGGCTGTGTACAAACGGCTGCAGCCTGACTACGCCGCGGAAGGAAAAGAACTGTCGGAGCGACTCGAAAAACTCAACAATCCTTTCATCACGACCTATCCGCTCTCCAAATCGACCCTGATCGGCTACCTGGAGACCGCCATCAGCTTGTTGGAAGTCTATCAGGCCATGTTCGATTACCTGATGTCCGGTGACGGACAGGACCAGCCGGAGGCGGACAAAGAAAAAGAAAGAAGTCCGCGCGAGACGGACTTCAGTGCGATGTACGAGCTGTTCAAAAGCAGCAAGAACAATCTGCCCAGCTGATTATTTTTCGCCGGCCAGAAAAGCCTCCACATTGTGGGCGATGCGGCCGAGGATGTCCTCGTCGTCGTGGCGCTGGAAAGGCGCGCCGGTGATGTGCTCGTAAAGTTCGATATACCGGTCGGTAATGCCAGCGACGACTGCGTCGGTCATCGGCGGGACCTGCTGGCCTTCTTTTCCCTGGAAACCGTTTGCCATCAGCCACTCCCGGACGAATTCCTTGGAGAGTTGCTTCTGCCGTTCCCCGCGGGCGAGGCGTTCTTCATAGCCTTCGGCGTAAATGTAGCGGGATGAATCCGGGGTATGGATCTCATCCATCAGGTAGATTTTGCCGTCCTTCTTGCCGAATTCATATTTGGTATCCATCAGGATGAGGCCGCGCCGGGCCGCCATCTCGCAGCCGCGCTGGTAGAGCGCCAGCGTGTATTGCTCGAGCTGGGCGTAGTCCTCGGCTGAAACCAGTCCGCTGGCGATGATCTCTTCGCGGCTGATGTCCTCGTCATGGCCTTCGCTGGCCTTGGTGGTCGGCGTGATGATGGGGCGGGGTAGTTTCTGGTTTTCCTGCATGCCCTCGGGCAGCGGTTCGCCGCAGAGCGTACGCTTGCCGGCGCAGTATTCGCGCCAGGCATGACCGGCCAGATAGCCGCGGATCACCATCTCGACCTTGAAGGGCTCGCAAAGCAGGCCGATGGTGGCCATCGGGTCCACTTGGGCGATCTTCCAGTTCGGTACGATGTCGGCCGTCTTGTCCAGGAATTCGGATGCGATCTGGTTGAGGACCTGTCCCTTGCAGGGAATGCCTTTGGGCAGGACCACGTCGAACGCGGAGATGCGGTCCGTCACGACGAGGAGGATGTATTTCCCGTCGATGAAATAGACGTCCCGGACTTTCCCGACATAGCGGGAAGTCTGTCCCGGGAAATGGAAATCAGTATGGGTTATGGCTTTCATGGTTGGTTGAGATAATCGTTTTCGTAATAGTCGATGAATGCCTGGTTGAGCATCCGGTAGCCGCCCGGTGTGGGGTATTCGCCGCTGAAATACCAGTCGCCCGGATGGTCGGGACAGGCCGTGTGCAGTCCTTCAAGGGACTGGTACACGATTTCCACTTCGGCGCCGATGTCGGCAGGACGGAGCAGTTCCACAATCTTGTCGCTGATCTGCTCGTCGGTAAAGGCGTCGTAGATGCGGCGCACATAATTGCGATACCCCGCGATGGGAAGGCCTTCCTGCTCCTTGCATTGCCGGTAAACGACATCGATGAGACTGGACATCCCTTTTTCCTTGAGCAGGGCGATGGCCGCGTGGAAGGCGATGAATTCTTTCATGTGCGACATGTCGATGCCGTAGCAGTCAGGATAGCGGACTTGCGGACTGGAGCTCACGATGACGATCTTCTTGGGATGCAGCCGGTCCAGGATCCGGATGATGCTCTCGCGGAGCGTCGTGCCCCGGACGATGCTGTCGTCGATGACGACCAGGTTGTCCACGTACGGTGTGAGGGTGCCGTAGGTAATATCATAGACGTGTCCGGCCAGGTCGTTGCGGGCGCCGCCTTCGGTGATGAACGTGCGGAGCTTGATGTCTTTCGACACGACCTTGTCGGCCCGGACGCCCGGATAGATGCTGCGGATGCCTTCGACCATGCCGTAGTAGGCCACCTCGGCCGTGTTGGGAATATAGGAGAACACCGTGTGGGCGATGTCGTGCCCGATAGCCTTGAGGATGTTGTCGCGAAGCTGGTAGCCGAGCTGCTTGCGTTCGCGGTGGATGTCGCGGTCGTTGCCGCGGCTGAAATAGATGCGTTCAAAACTGCAGGCGGCCAGTTTGCGGGCGGGAATGATCTGTTTGAGGGACAGTTGGCCGCGTCCGTTGACAATGAGTGCCTCACCCGGATGGAGTTCATGGATCTGCCCGTATTCCAAAGCGAAGGTGGTCTGCAGGACCGGTCTTTCGCTGGCGACCGCCACAATCTCGTCATCCGCATACCAGAAAGCTGGGCGGATTCCGCATGGATCCCGCATGGAAAACATTTCTCCGCTGCCGGTCAAGCCGCAGATGACATATCCGCCGTCGAAGTGGGGCATGGTCGTGCTCAGCACGTTGGCAATCTCCACGTGGTTGTCGATATAAGCCGTAATCTCTCTGCCGCTCAGATTCTTTTCCTTGGCCTTCACATAATTGCGCTCCACTTCGCGATCCAGCCGGTGCCCCATGAGTTCGAGCATGATATAGGCGTCGGCGTTGATGCGCGGATATTGGCCCTGGTCGGCCAGCATCTGGAACACTTCGTCGATATTGGTCATGTTGAAGTTGCCGCAGATGCAGAGGTTCTTGGCTTTCCAGTTGTTGCGGCGCAGGAAAGGGTGGACGTACCGCATGCCGCTGCGGCCGGTCGTCGAATAGCGCAGATGGCCCATGTAGAGTTCACCGATGAACGGCGCCTGTTCCTTCCGGTGACAGGCCTCGTCGATCTGTTTGTGGACGTCCGCGAAAATATTGGCGATGGCGTCCTTGCCGAGCGCTTTTTCCCGGAACATGTATTCCTGTCCGGGGTCCGTGACAATCTTGACGCTGGCCAGGCCGGCGCCTTCCTGCCCACGGTTGTGCTGCTTCTCCATCATCAGATAGAGTTTGTTCAGCGCATAGCGTTCCGTGCCGTATTTTTCTTTGTAATAGGAGAGTGGCTTGAGAAGCCGGATCATGGCGATGCCGCATTCGTGCTTGATCTGTTCCATCGGATGTCGTTGCTAAGTCGCAAAGATAAACAAAAGATGGTGATTATGCACAACAAAAAGGGCGTCCTTCTTGCGAAAGGCGCCCCGTTTGCCGGACGGTCTGCCGGATCCGTCCGGTATTCACTGGTGGTATATCAGAATGCTGCGATCAGTTCGTCGTTGGTGTAGGCGTCCGCACCGTAGCAGGTTTTCAGGTAGGCGAGTCCGCCCAGGTAGTCTTCTTCCGTGAAGGAGTTCGTGGCCTCTTTGGCAACCACGACATCATAACCGAGGCAGAACGCGTCCGCGGAGGTGTGGCGGCAGCACATGTGCGTGTGGAGGCCTGTGATGACCACAGTCTTGACGCCAAGCTCCTTGAGCAGGATGTCGAGGTCGGTCTGGAAGAAGCCGCTGTAACGGCGTTTCGGAACGACGTAGTCCTCTTTATGGATGGGAAGTTCGGGAATGACTTCTGCGCCGGGGGTCCCGACGATGGCGTGGTCGCCCCAGATGATCAGTTCGCGGTCAATGCCGGGACGGTGTGCATCGTTGCAGAAAATGACGGGAACGCCTTTTTCACGGGCTGCATCGAGCAGGCGGGCGGTGGCGGGTACGATGGCTCTGGCGCGGTCACAACCGATGGCGCCGGTCACAAAGTCGTTGAGCATGTCGACGACCAGGATGGCGGGTTTGTTGAGTTTTTCCATTGTAAAAGATAAGGGTTTTGTAAAACGATTCATTTTTTACCAATTTCTGTGCCAATCTTGCCGCAGGCTTGTTATCTTTGCGCCCCGAAAAACTGAAAACGACTATGCAAGCATTCTGGACCGTCTTTATGTTGGTCTGTTCCAATATTTTCATGACCTTTGCCTGGTACGGGCACCTCAAACTGCAGGAGATGAAAATCTCCACGGGCTGGCCGCTGATCTGCGTAATCCTGTTTTCCTGGGGCATCGCCTTCTTCGAGTATTGCCTCACCGTGCCTGCCAACCGCATCGGATTCCAGGGCAATGGCGGGCCTTTCAACCTGATGCAGCTTAAAGTCATCCAGGAAGCCATCTCCCTGACGGTTTTCTCCCTCATCGTCCTTTTCGTCTTCAAGGGCCAGCCCATCCAGTGGAATCACCTGGCCGCTTTCGCCTGCCTGGTGCTGGCTGTTTTCTTTGTCTTTCTGAAGTAAAGAACAGTTCTTTCGTTCCGACGGCTGTCTCTTTGAAAACCTTAGCCACCCTCGGCTATCAGAGGGAGGGGCCCAAGCGGAGCTTGGGAGGGGTCGCGCACAGCGCGACGGTTTTCAAAAAGACAGCCGTCGGAACGAAAGGATGAACCGTTCAGGGGACGATGCTGGTCCCTAATAGGACAAGACTTTCAACTGGTCGGAACGGCCGCCGTAGAGGAGTTCCCAGCCGCCGGAAACAGGAATCATGTCGCGTTTTTCGGGCGACCAATAAAGGAAGGTCTCGTCTGTGAGCGGGAAACGGACCTCGGCGGTAGCGCCGGCCGGAATCGTGACACGCTGGAAACCACGCAGGCTCTTCAACGGACCTTCGGCATCATCCGGACGACGGACGTAGAGCTGGACGACTTCCGTACCCTCGCGATCGCCCGTATTGCTGACCGGAACGATCAGTTCACGTCCCTTCACCCGGGCTTCCCCGTATTCGAACGTCGTGTAGGAGAGACCATAGCCGAAAGCGTAAAGCGGATCCCCTTCGAAATAGCGGTACGTACGTCCTTTCATGTCGTAATTCTCATAATCGGGCACCTGCGCGATGTCACGGTAGAACGTGACCGGCAATTTGCCGGAAGGGGCGACTTCGCCGAACAAGATATCCACCAGCGCGTGACCGCCCTCTTCCCCTGGATACCAGGCCTGGAGGATGGCATCACAGCTTTCCGTTTCCGGGACAAGTCCCATGGCAGAACCGGAGAAATTGACCAGCACCACTTTCTTGCCGGCCTCATGCAAGCGTTTGAGCAGGCTCCGCTGTACTTCCGGGAGTTGGATATCCGTGCGGTCGCCGCCACGGAAGCCAGGCAGTGCCA
>JAEEGI010008342.1_pt1 | contig 22924 bp, 13 predicted proteins | sample 8958751 | NCBI WGS metagenome assembly JAEEGI01 (sample SAMN16246545, study PRJNA631951) | gut metagenome | biome: gut microbiome; feature: rumen; material: KS-attached | host: Bos | place: Iran: Karaj | collected 2018-10 | reverse complement strand
CAACGCCACACTGGCCGGCCACATCGTGGTGGGCGACTATGTGATTCTGGGCGGCAAGACTGCCTGCCTGCAGTTCATTCACATCGGCTCGCACGCCATCACCTCCGGCGGCTCGCTGGTGGACAAGGACATCCCACCCTTTGTCAAGGCGGCCCGCTATCCCATCTCCTATGCAGGTGTCAACTCGCTGGGGCTTCAGCGCAGGGGCTTCAGCCGCGAGGCCATCAACAACATCACCGACATCTATCGCTACATCTTCCTGAAGGGCTACTCCATCAGCCATGCCGTGGAGCTGATAAAAGAGCATTACGGCCAGACCGACGAGGGCAAACAGGTGCTGAGTTTCATCGGCAGTGCCAACACGGGGCTGATGAAAGGATACACATTCATGAAGCGGTAAGCAAGATGTTGATAATTGAATTCGTTAATTCGTTAATTCGTTATTTCGTAAATCGACTAACACAATAACACATTAACACTTTAACACATTCAAAATCGATTTACACATTCACACGATAATATTAACCCACCTAAATGACAGCCCGGACAACGGGCAAAACTGAAGATAATGAAGAAGAAATTTGTTTTTGTTTGTTTGGCGGCAATGGCTCTGTGCATGCTTGCCGGTTGCAAAGAGAAACGTTGCAGATGCACCACCCGACGGGCAGGCCAGCTCCCCGCCATAGCACTCGAACCTCTTGGCAGCCACAAGAACTGCTCCGAGCTGGACAAAGAATGGATGGCCTCCGACAGCACTGGCGACCTCCTCTCCAAGAACTGCGTCGAGGAAGAATAGTCCAACCCTCCGCGGCAAGCGTGCCAAAGCGCGACAGCATGCCACCGACAGGCGGCACGGCTATTGCGCAATTATTTCTTTTGTATGCTATCTTCTGCTGGGGCGAGTGTCCACCCCAGCAGAATTCGTTATGCCAGTCGCTAAGCTCTGTGGCTGGCCACAGTAGTGGAGGGTAAAAGCAACCCTCAACCCGCCCCCGCGAGGTTTCACTTTTCACCTTTCACTTTAACCCTTCATTCCTCCGGCCGGCGATTGACTACTAGTTGTAGGCATGCATGCCGCCGAGCAGCAGGTTGACACCGAAATAAGTGACCACCACACTGAAAAACGCCGCTATGCACCAGATGTGGAAGTGGAGAGTGGAGTGGCCGCGCTGTGCGGAGAGGTGTAGGGGGTAGAGGTACAGGAGCAGTGTGATAAGTGCCCACACCTCCTTCGGGTCCCACGACCAATAGTTGCCCCACGAGATGTTGGCCCATACAGCACCGATGATGATGCCCACAGCCAGCAACGCCACGGCGGGATAGAGCAGCAGGAGGTTGGTGCGTTCCATAGAGGAACGTAACGTGGGGCGCAGCAGTGCCGCCACACTGCCCAGCATGGCAAAGATGAACAGGGCGTAGGCAATCATGATGACCATGACGTGGAGGGTCAGCAGCGGCGAACTGAGGACGGGCATAAGGTGGGTGATGGGTGGATTCGAGCCACTCATCATGGCCACCATCAGGCAGAATCCCATGGCCATAAGGGCAATGGAAGGTGCTATATGGTAGCGTCGGGCGGTGCAGAGGGCCACGATGCCAATGGCGATGGCCATGAGGTGCATGCTGTCGAATCCTCCAGCCATGGGGGCATGGCCTCCGGCTATCCATCGCAACAGCATAATCACAAGCAGGAAAAGCGTAAGCAGTGCCACGATGAGGGTCGACACCTTGCTGCCTACAATAGAGAGACGCGAAGCACCGGTTGATTTATCCCGTGGAGAGGAGTAGAGGGCAATGGCAAAGCTGAGGAGTCCCAGCGTGATGCTGAGCAGGGCAAGCCAGCGCCCTGTGGTGAGTGCATTGTAGATGCGTTCGGCACGGATGCGTGTGGGCGAAGGCAACACTGCGGCAGCCTGTTTCCGTTGATATTCCGCTGTCTTTTCAAATACTTGGTCGAGTGTGGTAAAGTCGCCCGTCACTACCAGCTCCTGGCAATAGCTGAGTTGTTTGCGGATGAAGATGTATTCGTCGTCGTTCACGTCGAGGGGTAGTGGGTCGTTTTGGGAATACCAGCTGAGTTTGCCCGTCGAGTCGGTGAGGGGGTACAGTTTCAGCAGTTCGCTGCCTGTCACCATCTTGATGAGGTTGTATTTCTCATCGGCGGCGCGCAGGTCTTTGGAAAGCATGTGTTCATCAAAGAGGTCCTGATGCGCAAGCAGGTTGGCAAAAGAGGTATAGCGTCCCTCCATGCCCAGTTGGCGGCGCAGTTCGCTGCCCTTGATTTTAATCATGGGCTCATCAAACCATTCGGTCGAGTAGAAGAGCCATCCGCTGAGCACCTGTTCGGGTGTGAGATCTTGGTATGTGGCATTGCCACAGAGTTTGGTGGAGAAATCCTTGGCAAGGGTCTGAAGGGGGCAGATACGTCCTTTGTAGAGTACATACATCTGTCCCATCTTGTCCGCACTTTGGCGAGGCAGGGTGGTCGGGGCGGCTTGGGCAGTGCTGGCCATCAGCATCAGCACAAGGGGGAGTGCGCGCAGCAGCCGACGGAAATGCGACTTGGGGGTGAGAAACATCCACACCAGTCCAGCTATGGCGAGTAGATAACCCAAATAGGTCACCGCGATGCCGAGGGGGTCGTGAGCCACACTCAGGGTGGATCCGCCCTGCATGTCGTAGTCGGCTTGGTAAAAACGGTAGCCTTTGTGACGGTAGATGTTGTTCATGGAGATGACGGCCACGTCTCCCTCCACCGTCACGTGGCTGATGAAGTCCATTGGGGCTTTGGAACCGGGGTAGGTCATCAGTTCGAAACGCTGGAGTGTCACGTCGAAGGGGAGGGTGAAGGAGTCGCCGTCGTCCATGGTGCAGAGGTGGTTGGGGGTCCCCTCGGTCAGTACCAGATTGCTGTGCTGACCTGTCCATGTGGTGAGTCCGCCTCCCAGCAGAATGACTACTGCCGAACTATAGAGCAGCAGTTGGTGAGGGGTGTGCCAAAGTTTGTTGCGCACAATGGTGACGATACAGGCTACGCCAACGGCTGCAAGCAGCAGGATAAACCACCAGGAATTGTAGACATGGTCCATAGCAAAAGCGTTGCCGTGGTATTTTTCTATAATGGTGCCGACAGCGAGGATAATCACTACCGGCACCATGAGCAGGGTTAAGATTCTTTTCATTGCAAGGTAATAGGTAATCCTAAGAGGACTTAGGATTACCTGGGAATAAGTTAAATGGCGTTGATGAATTTCACCACAGCGTCGCGGTCACTCTTGGAGAGTTTACGGAAGTTCTCTACAGTCCAGCGGGCATCGCTGTTTTTGCTGCCATGCCACATGATGGCCTCGACGACGTTGCGTGCGCGGCAGTCGTGCAGACGGTCGCTGTGGCCGCTACAGATGGGCGACAGACCACGTCCCCACAACGGTGTGGTGCGGCACCAACCGGTGCGGATGTCGTTGACCATGTGCAGACGGTGCTGAACCATGTCGGTGTACGGCCATATCTTTTGGAACGGGTAGCGCGGCAAGCGGTTGTCGGCATCGGTGAAGAAGCCATTGGGGTCGGTAAAATCGTCGGGACCGGTGGTCCAGCTGGGTCGGTGGCAGGTGGCGCAACCCATGTCGCGGAACAACTTGCGGCCGCGCTGGATGGTGGAATCCTTCAGGTTGCGTGCTGCGGGGACAGCCAGACCGCGATGCCACACCATGAAGTTGATGTAGTCCTTGTCGGTCATCTCGATGGGCAGGGTGTCGCACATCAGGTAGTTGTAGATGTCGGTGCGGGGGTCGCCGGTCTTGTTCCATTGAGGGAAGTAGTGGTAGAATTGCGCCTGAACCTCTGGGTCGTCGGCGGCAGTGTTGGCGTAGATGCTCTTGTTCAGGCTGAGGTAGTGGCTGCGTCGGTCGCTGCGTGTGACATTGGGGATGTTCCAGATGGCATTGGCTCCGGCGGCATCCTGCAGGGGACCGCGGCTGAGGGCATAGGTGAAGCGTTTGGGGTGACTGGTCTTGCCATAGAGCGAGGCCCAGTCGTGTCCTGCCCAGATGGCTGGATTGAGCTCTGCACCGGCATCAAATTCTTTCTGGTACTGGGCTTTCAGCGAGTCGTCGGGAATGGCGTCGAGCAGTCCGGTACCGTAAATGCCGATGGTGCTTTCCAGTCGGAAAGCCATCTGGCTGTAGGGTGCCGAAAGGGGGGCATAGAATGCATCCTCGGGGATGGTCACCTCGGGATAGATGAGACTGTAGGTCTCGCCGTCGGGGAAACGGTTGCCCCATTCGTCGGTGTAGCTGAGCCATGCGATGTCGATTTTCTCCTCGTCGATGGAGGGCTTGAAAGGGGGCACGGCCTTGGTCTGCGGCATGCCGGCCACAGAGGGCTCGTAGGCGTCGGTAGTCTTATTGTACACTACCAATAGGTAGCCATTGGCCCAGTCGTCGGCACGGTAGCGTTCCATGCGGCGGCCGTGGCCGTAGCCGGGATGGCATGCTTCGCACGAAGAGCGGACGTAGAGTGGTCCCAGACCGTTGAAGGGTGGGTTGTTCTGCGTGATGGTATGCTCGAAGAAGAACTCGCCGTATTTGAAGGCGTTAGTCATGCCGGCATACTCTACTGCCGGGGTAGGGTCTTCGAATGCCGAGGCGGACTGGTTGAACGTGGTGCCCAGCTGTCCGCCGGCATACGTCTCTTCGTCAACGTCTTCGGGCAGAGGAGGCGTTACGGGGTCGCTTTGGCAACCTGCAAGGCTGAGCATTGCAACAGCCAAAAGAGAAGGTATAATTTGTTTCTTAGTCATAGTAAGTGATTGTTTTGTTAGTTATTATTCATATCTCTTAATCAGACTGGCCACCTTGTCCAGCTTTCCGCTGAGTTCGGTGCAAGCCTCGGCGGCAACACCGTTGGCGGGCTCGCTGTAGTGCAGCACAAAGGGTGCGGGCATGGCATCAATCTTGTTCAGTGCATTCTGTATGGCGTCAAGCACTTCGGCATCCAGTGCGGCATCGCGTTCCTTGACAAAGGTGTGCAGGGAGTTGCTTTCGTTGCGTTGGCCTTCGACACCGCCCATGTAGACGTTGCAGATGCTGATGACGTTGTTGTGGAAGTCGGTGATGGACATGTGGCTGTAGGGCGATTCGATGTAGGTGATGTCGGACTGGCTGAATGCGGAGGCGATTTTGGAGGAGCCCACTTCGTCGGCTATGTCGATGCAGCCTTGCACGATGGCCATCAGTGCGGCCAGCGGGCTGGAGTAGGTGCTGCCAGCCTTGCCGGCGTTCTTCATGTTGTCGCCATAGCTCTGGCCACTGCCTGCAACGGTGTAGGCAAGCTCAAGGTCGTCCAGTTTTTCGATGTGGCTTTTGGGTGCCTTCGAACCCATCCAGCCCACTTCAAGCTGGTAGCAGCGGTTGCGCAGGTCGCCAGCAACGCCGACTGCGTAAATCCATTCGTTGGCGCTGATGCTGCTGGCCGCCTTGGGTTGGCCGTTGGCGAAAAGGATGTATTCAATGGCGTGGAATCCCAACAGGGCGTTGCCCAGCCGCTCGCCGGCAACCACGTCGCCCTCGGGGCTGTCCAGTGCTCCAATCATGGCGGGGCTGTTCATCAGGGTGTTAAAAGCGTCCTCATCCAGGGGCCAGCTGTCGATGTGGGGGTCGATGCCGAAATCGCCTGCGGCACCAAAAAGGAAGGCTTCGCTCATCTCCCACTGTTCGCGGGCTTCGAGGAAGGTGGCGCAGGCCTGACGGACACCTTCGTCGGAGGGTGACTGTTTCAGGGCGGCCAGTTGGTTGGCCAACTGTTCGGCCTTGGTGGCCAGCAGGGTGTAGGTCGGCACGACGGTGTGGTTCACAAATTGTTCGTTTACAGCCCGGGCAGCGGTGTCCTCGACGGCAATGTTAGTTTCTTTTTTGCAGGCAGTAAGGCCGATGGTGGCTACGGCCAGCAGAGCAGTGATGCTCATCTTGATGATTGTTCTTTTCATTGTATGTTAGTTTTTTAGTTATTGTTGTCCTTGATGATGTGTCGGTGCCTTATCTTTTGAAAAAGCCGCACCAGGTGATGCCCACGGCCACGTAGGGCTCTTTGTTGTATTGCGCTTTCAGTATTCTCATTCCGGCTTCGGCTTTCAGGACAATTTGAGGCAGGGGGTAGTAGTTCACGCCTGCGGTCACCACCTGCCGTTCGGCCCACGGGGTGTCGCTGAAGCCTGCTGCCGGTACAAAGCTGTCGTAGCGGTCATAGCGTCCAAACAGATAGAGCCTTGGGTCTCCTATGCGGGACTTGCTCCAGGCCAGCAGGTTCACACCTGCTTCCACCGATGCGTCCCAGGCGTTCCGTCCCACAGCCGTGTGGGGATAAGGGTTGCCCGTCATGGTGGTCTGGTTCTTGTTGCGTGTCGAAATCAGTCCTGCATCACTCAGATAGCCGTAGTCCGCATTGCCCCTTACGGTCACAAAGCGGTCGCGGTAGGCAAAGTCGAAAGCCCCGATTGCCACCGTGCCGGTAGCCCCGTAGTAGCGCGAGTCTTCGCTGTAGACGGCACGGGTGATGTCGTTGTTAAAGCTGTTGCCCACATAGCCGCTGAGGCTCAGCCGCAGGTTTTCCACCCCGGTGAAGTCCACACGAGCGGCGCCTGCCACGCTGTTGGCCGGACGGAACTCGTAGGGCGATGCCGAGCCGTTGTGTATCCAGCCCGACTCGTTGAACAGGTTGCTGTTCAGCCCTGGCAGCAGCTGCACTTCGTAGCGCCAGTTGCCTACGCGGCCCCACAGGCTGATGCCCGTCTCGTGCCATGTGCAGGGCATGATGGTGTTCTCGCCTTCGGGACGGTAGACAGTGAAGAATTGGTCGGGGGTGTGGTTGTTGTTTGTCATGCCTACGGGCACAACGATGTGTCCCATGCGCAGGTTCAGACCCTTCGAGAACCGCTTCTGCATCCAGAACTGCTCCAATGCCACCTCGCCGCCGCGTTCAATCTCTTGTTCAAACTCGCCGGTCTCCTCGGTTTCTTTCTCCACGGCGACTTCGGTGCCCCCATGTTCAAATTCGACTTCGGTGCCGATACTCCATCCGTGGCCGAAGTCGTAGCCGAGCATGATGACGGCATGGGGGAGGTCTACGCGCCCGTGTCCCTTGCTTTGGGTATAGCGGTCGCTGTGCGAATAGCGAAAAACGTTGTCGCTATAGAAATTGTAATTGTAGACTGCCTCGCCATACCCACCAATAGTGAGTCGCGAAGTGTTTGATGTGCTGTCGTCCTGCGCTGCTCCGACAACAGGGATTGCGGCCAGTAACAGCGCGGTGCAGAATGTTTTACAAATGGTTTTGTTCATTGTTTGCCGTTGTTTTTTCTCCAGCAAAGGTATTGCTTTTCCGCCATCGGGGGAATACCCAAAATTAGGTATTTTTCCGTCGTATCGAAAAAAAATCGTACCTTTGCAGCCGGAGAGTTTTTTGAATTCGTTAATTCGTAAACGTGTTAATTCGTTAATCGGTTTACACGTTAACACATTCACGCGATTTTTAAACATTAATATTATGAAGAGATATTTACTGTTTGTGGCAATCTTTTGCCTGCTGAGCGGCGCCGCCGCCCAGACCGCCCGCGACCCTGAGACTGATCCCGTCATCCTCGACCGCATCGACCAGTGGCAGGACCTTAAATTCGGCTTTATGATGCACTGGGGTATCTACGCCCAATGGGGCGTGGTGGAGTCGTGGAGCATCTGCAACGAGCCGTGGATCGACCGCAAGGGCATGCCCTATATCGAGTACAAACAACGCTATCAGGCCCTCAACAAGACTTTCAACCCCACCCGTTTCAACCCCGCCGCCATGGCCGAGGCCGCAAAGAATGCTGGCATGCGGTATGTGGTCTTCACCACCAAGCACCACGACGGTTTCTGCATGTTCCGCAGCGCGGAGACCAACTACAGCGTGGCAGGGGTGGACTGCCCCTACAGCCGCAACCCGCAGCCGGACATCACGCTCGACATTGTCAACGCTTTCCGCGCTCAGGGGATGTGGACCGGTCTCTATTTCTCTAAGCCCGACTGGCACCACAAGGACTACTGGGCCCCCGAATGGGCCACGCCTGACCGCAATGTGAACTATGACATTGACGCTCATCGCGACCGCTGGGAGAACTTCAAGCGGTTTACCCACAACCAAGTGCGCGAGCTTACGCACAACTACGGCGACATTGACATTCTGTGGCTCGACGGTGGCTGGGTGCGCCCGGAGTGGAGCATCAACGAGGAGACTGAGCCCTGGCTGGGCTGCTACCGCCGTGTGCAGGACATCGATATGGATGCCCTCGCCGCCATCGCCCGCGACGGCAACCCCGACCTGATTATTGTCGACCGCTCAGTGGGCGGCCGCTACGAGAACTACCGCACTCCCGAGAAGCAGGTGCCAGACACTCTGCTGCCCTATCCGTGGGAGACCTGCATGACCATGGGCGACAGCTGGTCGTACGTTCCCGGCGACCATTATAAGAGCACCACCCAACTCATCCACATGTTGGTCGACATTGTGGCCAAAGGCGGCAACCTCCTTCTGAACGTGGGTCCCGACGCGCAGGGCAACCTGCCGCCCGAGGCTTTGGAACGCATGGAGCAGATAGGCGTATGGATGAATCAGAACGGCAAAGCCATCTATTCCACCCGTCCTCTCTATCCCTATTGCTTCGGAAGTGTCCGCTTCACCCAAAGCAAAGACGGCAAGCACCGCTACGCCATCTGCTTGATTGACGAGTCTGCCACCCAGGCCAGTTTCACGGTGCCCTTCAAGGTAAAGAAAGCCCGCCTAGTAGCCCCCGTGAAAGGAAGCAAGGTGAAGTGTACGCCCACCGACGGGGGCTCCCGCCTCGAAATCAGCCTCTCCACACCCCAAAGCCACGCCATTGTGACGGAACTCTTCTAATCAAGCTGCTTCTGTGTATCATCCTTTGCAGAAATGTTGTTCTTCGGCATACACAATAGAACAACTATTGAACAGTTGTTTTTCCCCGGCTGAAAAACGCAAATTAGCATGTGACACTCATTAATCTATTATTGGTATATTCGTGATAATATGTGCCATAGTTTTTTTTTGAGGCAAGTAAGTGTGTGATTCAAGAAAAATGTGTATATTTGCAACGTGAAAACAAATGTGTAACAAATAAACTACTATAGATTTGTAACAAGGAAAATATAACATAAATAACATAGCGTTTGCTATTTGTTCCGACCTGTCTGAATTGTCGAAAATCTAAAGGTAAGAATGACAAATGCAAATGCTTGCGTATACGCGAGCATTTTGTCTATTCTTACCGGTGTCGACAGCCGCAGACAGGAGACGATGCTCGCCTTCTTTATGTAGCTGTTGATTAAGGTAAGGAATCGGTAGCAGATTGCTTTAACAAATAGCTACCGACTATGCCACAGAAATCTCTTATTGGCGAGTTGCCGGATATTGTGCGTGATGGCAACCGCGAGGCGGCGGCGATTCTTGACCGTCTCAGTTCAGCAAATCGTATCACCCTTCAGACCAACGAGATTGTTCTGCCCGCTAAGGCCAGTGCTAATATCCGTTTTGGCACTCAAGCATCATCGTCGTTAGATGAGATGAACCGCCTTATTTATGGCGACAACTTGCTTGCGATGCAGGCATTGTTGGCGGGTGACCCCGCTACTGGGTTGACCTCGCTACGCGGTAAGGTGGACTTAATTTATATCGACCCACCTTTCGACAGCAAGGCGGACTACCGTACCAAACTGACCCTCCCGGGTGGAAATATCAACCAAAAGCCTACTACTATTGAGCAGTTCGCTTACGCCGACACATGGAAGGACGGGACTGTCAGCTACCTGCGGATGCTCTACCCACGTCTTGTGTTGATGCGCGAGTTGCTAAGCGACGACGGCAGCATATACGTCCATATTGACTGGCACGTTGGACACTATGTTAAGGTGCTAATGGATGAGATATTTGGGAAGGCTAATTTTGTGAATGAGATTGTTTGGCATTACCACACTGGTATGAGGGTGAAGACACATTGGAATAGGAAACATGATGTTATTCTAATGTATTCTAAAACAAAAGATAACATTATCTTTAATCAGCAAACTGAAACAAGAATATATCCTTTTAAGCCTTCCATGGCAAGTGATGGAGGTGCTGTTATTGAGGAGATATTAAATAGAGATGGTGTCCGTACAGGAATTTTCAAATCTACATTGATGTCGCGTGATGTATGGGATATATCACAGGTTTTCAATATGAGTAAAGAGTATGCTGGTTACGCAACTCAGAAGCCCGAGGCTTTGTTGGAGCGTATTATTAAAGCTAGTAGCAATGTGGGCGACTTAGTGTGTGACTTCTTCGGGGGTAGCGGCACTATGGCGGCAGTAGCTGAGAGGTTGGGACGCCGGTGGATAACATCCGACATCGGAAAGCCCGCCACACTAGTGATACGCAAGCGGTTGATTGACCAAGAAGTGAAGCCTTTCCTCTATCAAGCTATTGGAGACTATCAGAAGGAGATGATGCACGGTACACGGCTGTTCCGCTCGATAGGTGACCTTAGCCAAGTAGTGATGCAACTGTATGGTGCGCTGCCATTCACGCCCGATCAGGTGAGCGACCGCAATTTTGGTTTCATTAAGGACGAGCGCACTCTGGTGTATGTGGATAGTCCCAACAAACTGACAGGCCGTGCCACCCTGCGCCGTGCTAGCGAGGCGACACAGAGCCTCCTCGGTGGAGGATGGAAGAAAGTTGTGGTGCTGGCGTGGAATTTTAGTTACGACATCAGCCAAGCCATTGAGGAGTACAAGAACACGGTGGAGGTGCTAGTCATCCCGCCCGACTTAATGGACAAGTTGAAGAAGCAGGGATTCTCCAAGCTGGTGCAGAGCGGCACGGTGCGCTTCAGCGGCCTCCAGTATCTGACTTTGCACCCCATAGAGAAGAAAACCCTTGACGACAAGGATGTGCTGACTATACGATTGCAGGATTATGTACAACTGTCGCCTGAGAACATTCCCCTTGACGATAAAGACCGCGAAGCGGTGAGAAAGGTGATGGATGAAGACCCGTTGGCGTTGATTGAGTATTGGAGCATCGACCCGGATTACGACGGTGTGACATTCCGCAGTCTGTGGCAGGATTATCGCGAGAATACCGCCATGGATCACGACCCTTTGCATTGCGTATACCGCGCAGACCTTACAGTCCCCCACAAAGAAAGTCGTGCCGTCTGTGTGAAGGCAGTGGATGTCTTCGGATTTGAAAGCGTAGTAGTAGAACGGATATATTGAAGGAGGTATCATGCAGTACAATCAAGACAATGTATCGCTGCTGTTGGCGCAGCGGTTGAGCGACAAGGTGAACGCCGCTTGGGAGACTGGGGAACTGCTGGAACAGGTGACTCCGTTGACACGGGAGTTGTTGCAACACTGGTTTTGCGAGCCTTTCACGCAAGAACGCATGGTCAATTTTCATATAGGCCAGCGTCAAGCTATATTGAACACTATTTATCTGCACGAAATGTCAGGGGTGAGGACAGTAGAGGAGAGTTATGCAGCTGTGATGCCCGAGGAGATGGGACTTGTGGATATGTTTGCATTGCAGGCAGAGAAGTACCAGCTACCCAAGTATGCTGTGAAGATGGCTACGGGTACAGGCAAGACGTGGGTGATGCATGCTTTGGTGTTGTGGCAGATGCTCAATGCGCGTCACACAGGAGGGGAACGATACACACAGCGTTTCTTGCTGATAGCACCGGGCATTATTGTGTATGAGCGGTTGCTGGATGCATACCTCGGAAAACTGGTGAATGGAGAACGGCAGGTTGAGAATAGTGACTTGCACAAATACCAAGAACTGTTCCTGCCTCCACAGTATCGAGAGGAGGTGTTTAATTTCGTCCAGACGAACACGGTAAGCAAGGAGCATGGCATTGGGCGCAAAGCAACGGGCGATGGCTTGATAGCCATCACCAACTGGCACCTGTTCCTCCAGAAAGACGACGAGGAGAATAAAGACCTTGTAGACGAACTGCTACCGTTGCGTCCCGGATTGGCGTCGGGCAATGCATTGGATGTGCTTGACCGCCGTTTTCTGCGTGGGACAGAAGCAGAGTATTTGCATGCCTTGGACAGTTTGATGGTTATTAACGACGAGGCTCACCATGTGCATGAGAATGGTGGAGACGAAGATGATGTGCAGTGGCAACAGGCGTTGGACTACATTCTACAAGGCAAGAATTGCCGTGTGCAGGTCGACTTTAGTGCCACTCCTTACGAGCAACACGGTAGTGGACGGAAGACAAGGAAAATGTATTTCCCTCACATCGTGGTGGACTATGACTTGAAAGATGCCATGAGCCACGGTTTGGTAAAAACTCTTTCGCTCGACCAAAGGCAGAATCTGACGGAGTTGAGTGACTTGGACTATAGTGCGGTGCGCGAAGGGAGGTCTGTGATAGCCCTTAGTGATGGTCAGAAGTTGATGCTACGTGCAGGAGTAGAAAGGCTGAACAGGCTTCAGGTGGATTTCGAAGGCCAAAAGCATCCTAAGATGATGGTGGTTTGTGAAGACACCAAGGTGACACCATTGGTGGAGCATTACCTTATTGCTGAGGGATTGAAGCCAGAAGAGGTGCTACGTGTGGACAGTGATGCCAAAGGCAATATGAAAGAGGAGGAATGGAAGCGGGTAAGCGAGCGGCTTAGCAATGTGGATATGTATCCGAATCCACGGGTGATAGTCAGTGTAATGATGTTGAGGGAAGGTTTTGATGTGAACAATATTTGTGTAATAGTGCCATTGCGTAGCAGTGAGTCCGCTATCCTGTTGGAACAGGTGGTAGGTCGTGGACTACGCTTGATGTGGCGTGAGCCGGAGTATGCCGAGGCCAAGTTGGAAAACCGTCACCGATTATTGGTGGAGAAACGTGAGCCGTTGAATTACATGGATATTTTGTTCATAGTGGAACATCCCCGTTTCCGTGATTTTTATGATGACTTGATAAATGGCGGCTTAGCCGTAGTTGATACGGGTGAATCATCGGCCAACGCTATGGGAGACATGCTGACTGCTGAGTTGAAAGAAGATTATGAAAGGTACGACATGGCGTGGCTGAATATTTTACATGAGAGTGAGGAACTGCTGGAATTGCCCACGCCCGATGTGGACAAGATGGAGATTTTTTCTGCCTATACATTGGACCAGTTGCGCAGATACCTTGCCACCGATGGAGAGACATTTGTATCACAGGCTGTGGCAATGAAGACAACTTTCGGCAAGTTCACTGTCAAGGCCGACTTGTTTACGGCAGAAAGCTATAGGGAGTACTTGCAAAAGCTATTGCGTACTGTTACCCATATGCAGTTGCGTAATATGCCGCTGATGCAGGTGGGCGAAGCTATGCTGATGCAGACGCTGGACAGGTATGTCCGCACCCGACTGTTTGGGCAGGTGTTCGATCCATTTAATGGTAATGACTGGAAAATACTGCTTGCACAAAACGGTGTGGTGACGCAGCATATCATTAAAGTGATGGCATCTGCATTGTACCATTTGCAACAGCAGGTGCAGACAACAGAGGCTGTCGTGGAGGAAACATGGTTCTCGAGTGTGGAGAAGATGCCTGTAAGGGAGCCATATTCGTTGGAGATGCAAAAGACTATCTACACTCGCACGGCATTCCCGTCTCATGGTGGGGGATTGGAACGGGCGTTTATGGAATTTATCGATGCTGATGGTTTGGTAGAGAAATGGATTAAGGTCAGCGAGACCCGTCACCGTTTTGCCTCTATCACTTATATGCGCACGGACGGATTACTAGCAACATATCATCCCGATTTCCTTGTACAGACGGCAGAGGAAATGTATTTGGTAGAGACCAAGGGGCAAGACAGAGTGAGGGACTGCAATGTGCAGCAAAAAAGACGTGCTGCTACAGAATGGTGTTTGAAGATAAACGATTTGTCAGCAGAGAGTCGTGGGAATAAGAGGTGGGAGTATATATTGCTTGGAGAAGATGATTTCTATGGTTTGTCAAGGAATGGAGCTACTTTTGAGGATATATGCCGACGTTGCCGAATCAGTTCAGCTATGGTACAAGGGGAGTTGAATTTCGATTGAGTCTCTTACACGTAGTAGAGGAAACTGAGGTTGTCGGGGTGGAGGTAGTGCCGGGCGGCCTCTTGGAGGTCGGCGGGAGTGAGGGCGAGGATGTCGCGGTTCATCTCGTCGAGGGTGTCGACATGCTCGAAGTTGAGACAGGCCTTGCCGATGCTCTGCATCTCGTTAAGTCCGGAGTCGTTGTTGATGGCCATCTGTCCAATAAGCTGCTCCTGTGCTGCGCGTAGCTGCCGCGGGGTGAGGGGGATGTCGCGCAGGCGGCGCAGTTCGGAAAGGATAAGCTCGGTGCTGCGGTCGGAGGCATTGCTGTCGACACCGGCGTAGATGTAGAAGAGGCCGGCATCGGTGAAGGGAACGTATTGCGACTCGATGGAGTAGCAGAAGCCCTCGCGCTCGCGCACGGCGACGTTGAGGCGTGAGTTCATGGCGGGACCTCCGATGATGTTGTTGAGGAGGGTGAAGGCGGTTTTGTCGCTGTCGTAGAGTGTGGGGGCGGCACCACCGACGAGCATGTGCACCTGGTGGGTGTGCTTGTGGATGGTGTGGTTGAATTGAGAATTGAGAATTGAGAGCTGAGAATTGAGCGTTGAGGATTGGGATTCGACATTCACCTGTTCAGCATTTCCTTGGCTTTCGAAGTGTTTTTGGCAGAGATGTATCAGTTTTTTGAACTCGACATTGCCGACAACACTGACGACCATGCGGTCTGGGGTGTAGCGGGAGGCCATGAAGGCTTTGAGCTGCTCGGGGGTGAAGTGGCGGACGTTCCGCTTGCTGCCCAGGATGTTGTGGGCTAGTGGATGGGTGCCGAAGTAGCGCTCTTCGAAGTCGTCGAAGATGAGCTCGGCGGGACTGTCGCGGTAGAGGTTGATTTCTTCGACCACGACGTCTTTCTCCTTCTCAATCTCGCGGGCAGGGAAGGTGGAATGGAAGAGGATGTCGGCAAAGAGCTCGAGGCTGCGGTCTAGGTGCTGCGAGAGGGCGGAGGCATAGACGCAAGTCTCCTCCTTGGTGGTGAAGGCGTCGAGTTCGCCACCTACGCCGTCGATGCGGTTGCGGATGTGCCAAGAGTGGCGGCGTTCTGTTCCTTTGAAGATGGAGTGCTCGATGAAGTGGGCAATGCCTTCCTCGCTCCCCTGTTCGTGGCGCGAGCCGACACCGATGTATACCCCTGCGTGGGTGACGATAGAGTCGGTTTGACGGAAGACGATGCGGATGCCGTTGTCTAAGGTATGGTATTGGTACATGGATTATTGCAAGGTTTAAGGATGGAGAGACCGAGGGCCACGAAGGTGATGCCCGCGAGGGTCTCGAGGGTGTCCTCGGATATGAAGGAGATGAGGACAATGCAGAGCAGCGCGGTGAAGAGGACGCTCCGGCAGAGCCGCTCCAGGCGGATGGCGCGGACGAAAGACAGCAGGATGAGGAGGAAGCCCACAAGGCCGAAGGCTAGCAGGAAGTTGAGGTACTGGCAGTGGGTGTGCATGCCGCTGTCGGCCAATGGGGAGTGGGTGGCTTCCATCTGCAGGCGGCATTGGTCGGCCACATCGCCAGTGCCCACTCCGAAGAGAGGATGGCGCAGGAAGACCTGCCAGGCGTTGCGCCACAGCTCTAGCCGCTGGAGGACGGAGAAGTTGCTCACACTGCGGTAGCAGCGGAAGTTCTCGAACTCGTAGAAGAGGACGTAGAAAAGCTTTCGGGGGCCGGCATGGAGGTAGACGGGGTTGGCGATGCCTTTCTCGACGGCGGCAATGTCGGTGGGTCCGAGGTGGGTCATGCCGAGGCTGTCTTTGGTGTACCCCATGGCACCGAGGTAGCGCAGCAGGGCAGGGTAGACGGTGTAGCCCGTGGGGGTGACGGAATCGAAGGGATAGTCGCTGACTTTGCTCCACTGTTGGCGCAACTCTTTTTCACATACATACAGATGGACGTAGTTGCCGTTCTCGATGAGGCCGTCGTGACGGTGGAGGTAGGGGTTTCCGTTGGCGGTGGTTGCCGGCAGCGGACCGGCGGAGAGGGGACGGAGACGGTAGTAGTCGTGGAGGTAGTAGGCCGCGAGAGCTCCCGCCGACAGGAGGATGACGGTCAGGGCGGCAGTGGCGGTGCGACGCAGGCGGCGCGGCATCCGCCGACCGTAGGCGACGAGGAGCACCACGGAGGTGACGACCAGGATGATGTAGGCGGTGTAGGAGTGGATGAGCATGAGGAAGAATAGGAGCCACACGATAACTGCAATGCCAACAGCATAGAGCCACGGGCGGCGGTGGCGTAACATGGCGTAGAGGATGATGAAGACAACGAGGCAGACGTTGAGGCTGAAGCGGATGTGGGAGATGTGTGGCACGAGGTTGCGGTAAGGCAGGTCGGGGATGGTGAGGTAGCGCCCCAATGCGACGAAGGAGACTGTTATCACCGTGAGGCAGTAGGCTGCAGCCACAGGGAACAGCTCTTTGCGTCCCAAAGGCTTGGAGGTGAGCACCACCAGCGGAATGGCCAGCAGGGGGAGTTTCTTCTGCAGGTCGAAGAGACCGTAGGAGAGGTTGCTGGTGCCGAGAAGCCACACGATATGCACGGTTGCCATGACGAGGAACGCATGCAGCAGGTGGTATTGGCGGAATTGGCTGAATTTCTCTTTCCAGTTCCATTCGACCACCCAGTTGGCCAGCAGCAACACCCACAGGAGATTGGTGGCAAAGACCGAGGTGGTCATGCTGACTACCAACCCCATGAGCAGGGTGATGTAGAGCGTTCTATGAACTGTTGCGCGGATAGCGGAGGCGGGTTGGTGGTGTTATTTGTTCAGAATGCGGTTGTATTCGGCTGTGGAGGAGAGTATCTCGACGGCTTTCTTCACGTCGGGGTCGTCGCTCAGTGCGCCCTCGATACAGCCTTTACGGTAATAGTAGTGGACCAGTATGGCATCTTTGAGCAGCTGGCTTACCTCGTCGCGGTGGCGCATCAGGTCGTCCTTTTTGGCCTCCTTGTAGGTCTTTTCCAGTTGGTCTATCTGCTGTTTCAGGTTGTCCATGTAGTCCTCCTCTTCGGCCACCTTGCGGAGGTCGGAGAGGATGTTCTCAGTGTAGGTGGTGTAGTCGTATGTCTTGTCGGAGAGGTAATTGATAAAGTCCTGATATATCTCTTCGGTGATGACAAAGTCTTTGGGCGAGGGAATGGTGTCGTGTTCGCGGTGGAATTTGAGCGCGTAGTTGAAGAAGTGGAAGCGGTTGTACAGTGCTACGGAGAGGAGCGAAGAGGTGGGGTGCTCCACTTCGATGTCGGGTTCGATGCCGAAACCGTCATACACGGTGCGCCCATGGCGGGTGGAGAAGGCTGTTTTGAGCGAGTCGGGCACCTTGATGGCGCGACCGTTCTCGTCGCGATGCTTGTAGTCGATGGCCTGGATGCAGCGACCCGAGGGGATAAAGTATTTGGACACCGTGACTTTCATCTGGCTGTTGTAGGGCATGGGGAGGATGTTCTGCACAAGCCCTTTGCCGTATGACCGCTCGCCGATAATCACGGCGCGGTCCAGGTCTTGCAGGCTGCCGCTGACAATCTCGCTGGCCGAGGCGCTCTGGCTGTTGATGAGTACGGCCACCGGGATGTCGACATCCTCGGCGGGCATGCGTGTGCGCGACTTGATGTTCTTGGAGGCCACTTTCCCTTTGGTCTCCACCACCAGCTCGTTCTGCGGCACCCAGATGTTGACAATGTCCACGGCCTCGCCCATCAGTCCGCCGCCGTTGCCGCGGAGGTCGAGGATGACCCCTTTGAGACCGGGGTTGTCGCGTTTCAGCCGCTTGAATGCTTCCCGCACGTTCTTCGCGGCGTTCTGGGTGAATTCATCTAGGCGGATATATCCGATGTTGCCGTTGACAATCCCGCTGTAGGAGACGTTGGGCAGGCGGATTTCGGCACGGGTGATGGTAACGTCGAAGGTCTTCCCCTCGCGCTCAAGGCGGAGGGTGACCTTGGTGCCCGCCTGTCCGCGCATGGCGGCACTCACCTCAGCGTTGTTCTTTCCTTTGGTGCTCTCGCCGTTCACGGCAAGGATGCGGTCGCCAATCTTCAGTCCTGCCTTGTCGGCGGGCAGTCCCTCGTATGGCTCGGCGACATAGATGTTGGTGCCCTCCTGATGGATGAGCGACCCGATGCCGCCATACTGGCCCAGCACCTGCATCTTGACGTCCTCCATGTCGCTCTCGGCATAGTAGTTGGTGTAGGGGTCCATGGAGGCAAGCATGGCATCGATGGCCACCTTCATGGTCTTGCCCGGGTCCACATCGTCGACGTAGTTGGTGTGCAGGTTCTTGTATACATTGGCGAAAATCTCCAGATTCTTGGAAATCTCAAAACCTTTGTCGTTCTGGGCCGTGGCGCCAAAGGCCAGTCCGATGAACAGTAGCAGTGACAGTCTTTTTTTCATGTATCTGTGTTGTATTTTATTCGTGTGATTGTCGGTGGGGCGTCACGAGGGGATAGTCTCGACGCGGAGGTCGTTAATCTTCAGCTCGAGGGGCGACACCATCCACACCACGTCGCCCAAGTGGAACACTGTGTCGGCGGGTGGGTTGATCATATAGTCTTTGCCGCGCTCGATGGCGATGACCATCGACTGGTAGTCGTCCATGAGGTGCGAGTTCAGGATGGACTTGCCCGTCAGCTTGCTGTCGGTGCCCACCTCGAGGCGGTAGGTGTTTATCTCGTTGTCGGAATGGTCGTGGATAAGCATGTCGGGCTCCACGTCTACGGCGCTTCTCACTCGCGCCAGCTGCTCCTCGCTGCCGAGGAAGGTGAGCCGGTCGCCAGGCATGATGAGCATCTCTTTGTCGGGCAGGTCGTACACTTTTCCTGCACGCTCAATCGTCACGACGTTCACCCCGTAGTCTTTCCTCAAGTTCGAGTCCATCAGCCGCAATCCGGAGAGCGGCGAATAGGGGGTCACGGTCATGCGCTCCATGATGAAGTTCTTCTCCAGCGATTCAGGTATCTTGAACGAGTTCTGGGCTTGGCGTTGATAGAAGTTGGTCACAAAGTGGCCCTCAATGCGGTTGTAGAAATCGGTGGCACGGCGCGACAGCAGCACCACGGCCACCACCACGATGGCCACCACCACCACGAGACCCACCGCCAGATGGACGTAGCGCGAGATGACCCATCCCACCATGAACAATGCCACAAAATAGCGCAGGGCCAGCAGGGGGATCACTGCCACCTGGCTGTGGTTGTAGGTGTGGAGCATCTTGCGGATGCGCTCGCGGCTGACGTTCTTCACGGCCAGCGCCCACAGGAACGGGGCCATGCACACCAGCGTGACAATCATGCCCACAATGCGTCCCCACACTTGGGGAATGCCCCATCCGGCAAAGAGTCCGTCGAGCAGCGGCCGCAGCAACAGGAAACTCAGCAATCCCAAGGCTGCCAGTATGGCACTGTAGAACAGGATGGAGGTCAGCTGTTTGCGGACAAAGGTGCCCAGCTTCTTCTCATGGATGGTAACGCGACCGCTGGTGCTGTACCGCTCAAGGGCCTGCTTCAGCTTGTTCGGCAGCCGTGGCCACACCCACTCGTAGGCCGGCAGCCCTGCCTTGATCATATAGGGGGTGATGAATGTCGTGAGGATGGAGACCGAGACGATAATGGGGTAAAGCGACGGGTGGATAACCTTGAAGCTGAGACCAAGCCCGGCAATGATAAAGCTGAACTCACCTATCTGGCAGAAGCAGAAGCCTCCCTGCATGGCACTGCGCAGCGGGCGGCCGCTCAACAGGATGCCCAGCGTGGCGGCACTCGACTTGATAATCACCACCACGGCGGCAATCACCAGAATGGGAACCCAGTGCTTCACCAGCACCTCGGGGTTGACCAGCATGCCCACCGACACGAAAAAAACCGCGCCGAAAAGGTTCTTCAACGGGGTGATGATGCGGTGAATGACGTCTGCCTCGATGGTCTCGCTCAGGATGGCACCCATCACAAAGGCACCCAGTGCAGTCGAGAATCCCGCAAAATCGGCCATGACCACCATGCCGAAACACAGTCCCACGGCCACGATGCAAAGTGTCTCCTCAGTCATCCAACGGCGCATCCACCGCAGGAAGGTGGGCACCAGGAATATGCCGAAGGAGAACCACACTATCAGGAAGAACACCAGCTTCACCATGCTCAGTGCCAGCTGGCCTCCATTGAAGCTCTTACCCACGCTCAGCGTGCTCAGCACCACCAGCAGCAGCACCGCCACCAGGTCCTCCACCACCAGCACGGCGGTCACCGTCCCGGTGAAACGTTGCTGTTTCAGCTTCAGGTCGTCGAAGGATTTGATGATGATGGTGGTGGACGAGATGGAGAGCATGCAGCCCAGGAAGATGCAGTCCATTGTCCCCATGCCCAGCAGGTGCCCTACGGTGTTGCCCGCCACGAACATGATTGCCAGCTCCGTCAACGCGGTGATGGCTCCTGTCGAGCCCACCCGCTTCAATTTCTTGATGCTGAATTCCAGCCCCAAGGCAAACATCAGGAACACGATGCCGATGTCGCTCCACACATGCACGCTCTCCTCGTCGGTGATGGCCGGGAACCACTGGAAGTAGGGCCCGATAAAGAACCCTGCCACGATGTAGCCCAGCACCAACGGCTGTTTCAGCCATTTGAACACCACCGTAATCACTCCTGCCGTTATCAGGATAACAGCCAAATCGACAAATATAGGGGGTAGCGACGACATACCTTCTTCGTTATTTTTATCACCCATTAACGCACGCTTTGCTTAATTATTGCCCCCGGCAGGCATTGCTACAAAATATTTTTCTCTGTCAACAAAATCATTCTCAAAAACGCTTTTTTCAATAATATTTTGTATATTTGCAAATATCACGACATAAAACTCAATTTTATATGACACTGAAACAAAAAACATTAAGAGTATTCTCGCTGCTCTCGCTCGTTGCAATATCCCAAGTGGCGACGGCACAGGTCGACTTCACCCCCATCTTTACACAGATTAAACTTGAGGCTCGTGCCGACTTCGATTATTACCACAACACTGTCAAGGGCGACACCCTGCAGGAGAACCCCTATGGCTTTCACGGCCGTTATTTCAACTTCGTCATCGGCGGCCCGATTGGTGAGAAGTTCAGCTATTTCTTCCGCCAGCGCATCATTGCCTCCCCGGGCGATGTAAGCCTCTTCGACAACACCGACTTCCTCTACATCAACTATGCCCCTACCTCCAACTGGATGTTCCGTTTCGGTAAGGATGCTCTTGCCGTTGGTGGTTTCGAGTACGACGCTCCTCCCATCAACGTCCTCTTCAGCACCAATTATTGGGACAATTTCTATTGTTTCCAGCCTTCTGTGGCAGCCGCCTACAGGAGCGACGACGCCAGCCAGATGCTCCTTTTCCAGGTGGGCAACTCGCCTTATGTCCACTACGGCGCCGGCCTCGGCTTCGCTCCCGGACAGGAGTGGAAATCCGGCCTCATGTCCTACAACCTCTTCTACAGCGGCAAGGTGGGTCACCTCAAGCTGCTCCATTCCGTCAACATGTTCCAGCGCCCCGACCGCAAATATATGAACTATATCGCCATCGGCCACGAGCTGGAGTATGAGCACTGGGACATCTATCTCGACCTCATCCACCACGCCAACGGCCTTAAGGACTGGGGCAACAATTTCGCCGTTGTCAGCTGCGCCAATGTCTATTTCAACAAGGAGTTCAACATCTTTGTCAAAGGGGCTTACGAGCAGAACCGCTCCGAAGACGCCCTGCCAGGTTTCGGCAATATCAGCACCGGCTTCTACGACATCTTCTGCGAGACCGCCCACAGCCATCTCACCTATGGCCTCGGCATGGAATATCACCCCAAGTCCTGTCCCGACTTCCGTCTACACGCCTTCGTGGCCAACCGCCGTACCACCGATTACAGCATGGCCACTCCTGTGGTCAGCAATTCCCTCCGCGCCAATGTCGGCATCACCTGGAGCATGGAGGTCTACCGCATGCTCAAGGAGCGTATGGCCAAAATCGCTAAAGAATAAAACGTAAAATACCAGGAATTCCTAGCCCTCTCTAGGAATTCCTGGCTTTTCCATCAGAACCCCCAATATTTATCACCATGGCACTTCACGACCATCGTAAAAACAAAACCACCCAGTATGCCAACTGGGCCGAGAAATTCTTTGGCGGCATTCAGCGTCGTTTCAACATCAAGAACCCCCTCAAGTTCACCAGCAAACGCTCTATCGAGGCCATCCTGTTCTTGATACTGTTTGTAGGCTTCTTCTGGATACTGGCCTACCGCATGACGCTGCCCCACATGCTCAACACCTTTATGCAGACAGCCTACCAGCTCCTGCTCGAGACCGTCTTCTACATCATGGCCATCTGTGTCCTGATGGGCGGTATCAGCAAACTGCTTATCGAGTTCGGTGTTGTGCGACTCATGGAGAACATCCTGCGTCCCCTCATGAAACCCCTTTACAATCTGCCCGGTGTGGCGGCTTTGGGCGCAGTCATGACCTTCCTCTCCGACAATCCCGCCATCATCTCCCTGGCTCACGACAAGAACTTCTCCCAGTATTTCAAGAAGTACCAGCTCGTCTCCCTCACCAATTTCGGCACTGCCTTTGGCATGGGCCTCGTGGTGCTGGCCTTCATGATAGGCAAGGGCTTCGGTAGCGGTGCCGCTGTGGGTATCCTTGGTGCCTTTATCGGCAGCATCGTCTCCACCCGACTCATGCAGCGTTTCACCCTTAAGAGATACCCCGAGATGGATTCTCCCGTGGTGGA
>JAEEGI010008341.1_pt1 | contig 22924 bp, 15 predicted proteins | sample 8958751 | NCBI WGS metagenome assembly JAEEGI01 (sample SAMN16246545, study PRJNA631951) | gut metagenome | biome: gut microbiome; feature: rumen; material: KS-attached | host: Bos | place: Iran: Karaj | collected 2018-10 | reverse complement strand
TTCAATGAATTCACAAACAGTTTCAAAGCGATTGACTAGGCATAAAACAATGTCTTTTAAGCATAGAGGCGGTTACCGTACCTTCGCAGTACGATAACCGCTTTTATTATGACACAAGACAAAGACAATTCTACAATCAACGTCAAACTCACTGTCCCCACAGGGTGGGATAAACTAGACGACCACCAGCTGCGCTACGTGTTCGGCCTGTTGGCCCAGGGCTTTCCCTCGCCGCAGGTTCTCTCGCACGTATTACGTCTCAGTCATTTGACTGAAGGAGTTCCATGAGGAGAACATCGGTCGCGATTTCTGTGACATTATGAGTGATTTTGCAGGAAAATGCAATAAAAACAGTTGATTTTATTATAAATGTTGTAACTTTGCGAATCAACTATAAAATCCATTCATTATGAAATCGAATCGTCTTCTGCTTATTCTGATGTTATTGATACTGCCAATAACAATGTTTGCTCAAAGCAAGCATCTAACTTTCAAAGGAATTCCTATTGATGGTACATTAAAAGAATTTTCAAAAAAACTGGTTCAAAATGGCTTTATAGAAGTCGAAACAACGACAGCATTTGCAGAGTTTGAAGGCACATTTGCAGGTCATAGTAATTGTACTGTTGTTGCATATTCAAGTCCAGATGGACAGTTGGTTCATAGTGTTGCAGTTATATTCCCTCAATTGGATTCGTGGTCTCTGCTAGAAGGACAATACAGAGGCATAAAAGAGTCTCTCATTAAGAAATATGGAGCTCCTGTGCAAGAAATTGAAAGTTTTCAAACAGAATATGAGCCTAAAGATGATTTTGCAAAACTGCATGAATTGAAAATGGATAGGTGTAACTATCAAACTTCTTTTAAGACAGAAGAGGGGGTCATAATGTTACAGATTTCTCATCAAAGTTTATATTGTTATGTTCTATTAGGCTATGCAGACGATATAAATATGACTATTAACCAAAATGCAGCAGACGACGATTTTTAGAGATTTACATTAAGATATTAAAGGCTCACTACAAAGTGGGCCTTTATTATTTGCGATTTCTTTCCCATAGAATGAAGTTATGACTTCCAAACTTTTTTATCAAATCATGGCATCCTAAGAGAATGGGGCAGTATCATAATGAGGTCTCTTATTTTTTTCTCGACCATTAGGCCGATTAATAATCCTGAGGCAAATTATGACACAACCTCGTTAGGCAATTTGTGATGTCTAACGACGGGAGACGCAAAATTTTGCGTCTCTACAGGCCTCAGTGGGCTGACATGTTGGGTTCAAGAGTATATTGTCGAACTGGCGTTTGGTAGAAATCAGCACCCACTGACGTTACCGATAGGAGTGCCAAATGACCTGTGATGGGCCGTTTGGCTTTTTGATTTTCAGATCTTTCATTTCCACCACAATTATTTGCATATGTTGTTAATTGTTAGTACATTTGCAGTTCATAACCAAGCCCGCTTGCAAGGATGCGTAAATAGTTATTTGTGTGTATTAGTATATATTTATCAAATTAATGTGATTACTTTATTATGAAGAAATTAATTGCTCTATTTGCTCTTGCCATGCTGACTATGACGGCATGGGCTGCCAAGACTGTGACCCTTGACTTCACGCTGCAAGGTTACGACAACCAGCATGAGGTTTCTGAACTGACTATTGATGGTGTGACGGTGGCCTTTGACAAGGGAACCAACAGCATTACTCCCAAGTACTATACCAGTGGAAATGCCGTTCGCTTGTATGCTGGAGGCACATTAACCGTATCGGCCGACGACGCTATCACCGGCATCACCTTTACTTATGGCTCCAGCGATGGTAGCAACGAGATTACCTGCGATGTGGGCACCTTTGAAAGTCCGACTTGGACTGGCGAAGCCAACGAAGTGGTTTTCACTGTAGGCGGCACTTCGGGCAACCGCAGATTTTCCAAGGTTGAGGTTACCCTGGGTGAAGGTCCCGTTGACCCCGTTGATGAGGAAGATGTGAACATCATCTTTGCTTTGCAGGGCTACGAGAATGCACAGAATCTCGATGGAAAGACCCTCACAGTCGATGGCGTGACTATCGACTTTGCTAAGGCTTTAGGCCAGACCCCGCCAGCATATTACAATACTGGCAATGCGGTTCGTCTTTACACTGGCAACCGCATGACGGTAACTGTTCCTAGCGGTAAGTTGATTACCAAGATTGTCTTCACCTATGACAGTGGCTCTTTCAGCTCAGGTTGTGTCGATGTCGGTGAGATTAACAACAAAACCTGGTCCGGCGAGGCTACCAGCATTGTCTTCACCAATATGACCTCCAGCCAGGTGCGCGTCGCATCGATGTTGATTACCCTGGAAGACGAATCCGAACATCCCTCACTTCCCCTTCCCGTGTGCGACCCTGCCGACGGTACCGAGTTTACCGACAGCCTGGTTGTAACCATTACCAGCCCCACCGAGGGTGCCATCATCAACTACATCGTGAACGACGGACCAATGATAGCAGCACCGTCTCCTGTTACCATTGTCATATATGACTTCGCGCTTATCATGGGCTACGCCGAGAAGGATGGTGTTTATAGTGGACCTTTCACCGCTACCTACTACAAGGTTGCTCCTGAGGGTGGAGTAGAAACACTGGCAGCCGCTAACGCTCTTGAGGACAATAGCGAGTTCACCTTTAACGGCGACGCTGTCGTTACCATCTGCTGGAAGGGTAGTGTGTACCTGCGCGACGCGAGTGGCTACGGCCAAATTGCCAACGTTGAAGACACCTTCGAGAACGGTCAGGTGCTGAACCAGGGCTGGAATGCCACCAAGACCAGCGATGATGGTTGGGTTAAGTACATCGATGCTGCAAACCTCAGCGCCAGCGATCAGACCGATCCCGAGCTGGCTGCTGCCCAAAAGCTCACTGGTGCTGTCGATGAGAGCATGATCAACGCCTATGTTTACGTTGAGAATGTGCACAAGGGCTTCACACCTATCCGTTCAATACCATTGCCTGACGGCACGACCATTTCGTTAACCGGGACAGGAAATCAGCCCGCCATCGGCGACTTCAATATCTATGGTATTATTTGGAAGGTTAACGGCGCATTGGTATACGAACCCGTTGCTTGGCAGAAGTATGTTGAGCCCGAGCCTGAGTTCCTGCGTGGTGACGTGAATGATGACGGCCAAGTGAAGATCAATGACGTGACAGCCCTGATCAACTATCTGCTCAGCGGTGACGCTACTGGCATCAACCTGAAAGCTGCAGACTGCAACCAGGACGGCGGCGTTAAGATCGGTGACGTGTCAGCCCTCATCAATTACTTGTTGAACGGCAGCTGGGATTAATTTTCCAACAATCTCTAAAGTTATATCCCTCATGCTCATCCCGAGTGTGAGGGATTTTTTGTTCCCGCTTTTTCATTTTCGTCCGTTTCATTTCACCTATACGCGCTTGCCTAGAACTAGGTGCGTTCAAGAAAAAAGTCAAAATTGCTGATTGTTTGGATTTTTGTTGTACCTTTGTGATTGATTCGGGGGAGAAATCCCGATGACGATAACAAGCATTCGCTATTATTTCGCGTTCAGCCAAAAGCGTCGGAAACTTATTGGAATAACAAGTCGCAAAATAATATGTGATTAGTGGCTCGTATGGGTCTCTAATTCCCCTTAATAGTGATGCTCACGCTACAAGCGTGATGCACACCTATTGGGGGACAGAGGCTCCACCGACGCTGCCTCTTGCTGGACGCAATAAAGAGCATCACGCCCTTTTTGCGTCTTGGCGTGATTGATAGTCGATTGCAAACAATAAGGCTATCAATCATCATGGCAAACAAAAACCTGAATGCCGCTAAGACGGCAAAGAAAGACGAGTTTTACACGCAAATGAGCGATATTGAGCGGGAGCTGCAGCACTACTGGCAGCATTTTCGCGGTAAGACCATCCTGTGCAACTGCGATGACCCCTACGAGAGCAATTTCTTCAAATACTTTGCCCTCCGCTTCAACCAGTTGGGGCTGAAAAAGCTGATTTGCACCTGCTATAATGGCTCGCCAGTGCAGGGCAATGAGTTGATGATTGATTGGGGTGACTTTACCGAGGAGCCCAAAAAGATTGCGTACAAGGTTGAGATTACTGAGGTGAGCGACATGAACGGTGATGGAGCTGTTGACCTGAGCGACGTTCAATACCTGCTGAAAAACGACAAAAACGTGCTATCCATCCTCAAGACTGGCGATTTCCGCAGCTCTGAATGTATTGAACTGCTGAAACAATCCGATATCGTGGTCACCAATCCGCCATTTTCGCTTTTCCGAGAATATGTTGCCCAACTGATAGAATACGATAAAAAATTCTTGATTGTAGGGCATCAAAATGCCATACATTATAAAGAAGTATTTCCATTATTGAAAAAAGGACTTTTGTGGCTTGGATATGGTTTTAAAGGCGGGGCTGCTCATTTTACATCACCTTATGAAGATAAAGCTACAGCTGGAGATCATCGCAAGGGTATGATACGTGTCTCTGGTGTTCATTGGTTCACTAATCTTGACCATCAGAAACGACATGAAGAATTAGATTTGGTTTGTCGTTATTCACCTGAAGAATATCCAACATATTATAATTATGACGCGATTGATGTTGGTTCAGTATCTGCAATACCGTGTGATTATAGTGGAAAGATGGGGGTGCCTGATTCGATATTAGGATGTTACAATCCTGATCAGTTTGAAATTGTTGGACTTGGTAGAGATGGAGATGAAATAAAAGTAGATAGAAGCGTCTATGAAAAGATCAAACAATTAAATCCAAATTCTCGGCCAAGCCATATAGGTTATTACGATAAATCAGGCTATCCCAAAGAGCCTTATTCTCGAATCATAATTCGCAACAAACATCCGAAGAAGCTATGATGACGATAAAACAAATCAGTGTGACCGTTGGGGAAATTACCCAGGGTTATGTGAACAACGAAGAACTGGGCGTGAGGGGCTATAACGGGCTGCTGGACATCCGTCCGCCCTATCAGCGTGAGTTTATCTATAACGACAAGGAACAGCAGGCCGTAATCAACACGGTGCTGAAGAGCTACCCGTTGAATGTGATGTATTGGGTAAAGCGTGGCGACGATGCCGAGTGCCCCTACGAGGTGATGGATGGGCAGCAGCGCACGTTGGCCCTTTGCGAGTATGTGGCGGGGAAATTTAGTTATGAGTTCAAGAACTTCTTCAATCAGCCCGAAGACATTCAAAAACGCATTCTGGACTATGAACTCACGGTGTATGTGTGCGAGGGAGAGCATAGCGAGAAATTGGAGTGGTTCAAGACCATCAATATCGCGGGCAAGCCGCTCAACGAGCAGGAAATCCTCAATGCCATTTATGCGGGGCCGTTTGTGAGCGACGCCAAGCGCCATTTCTCCAAAAGCAACTGCGGTGCCTACAAGTTGGGAAAAGAACTGGTCAATGGCGTACCTATCCGTCAGGACTTCCTGAAAAAAGCCTTGGATTGGATGGCCGAGCACGAGAAGCGAGAGGGCAAAGCGCAAAGCCGCGTGGGTTACATGGCCCAGCACCAGCATGATCCCAACGCCAACAACCTGTGGACCTATTTCCAGAACGTCTTGAACTGGGCAATCACCAACTTCGAGATGAAGAAGTTCAAGAAAATCATGAAGGGACTGGACTGGGCGCTGTATTACGATAAATACCATGACAAAACGCTCAACACGGTAGAAATGGCCAAGCAAATATCGACCCTGATGCGGGACAGCGAAATCCAACGGCAGTCGGGCATCATTCCCTATGTGCTCACAGGCGAGGAGCAACATCTTGACCTACGGGCTTTCCCCGAGGACATCAAGCTGGCGGTGTGGGAGCAGCAAGGGCACATCTGTCCCTTGTGTGGCAAGGAGTATGATTTCGAATTTATGGAGGGCGACCACATCACACCATGGCGCGATGGCGGGCGCACTGTTATTGAGAACTGCCAAATGCTGTGCCGTGACTGCAACCGCCACAAGGGAGCGAAGTAGATGTTAACGGTGGCGTTAAGATCAGCGATGTGTCAGCCCTCATCATTACCTGTTGAACGGCGCCTGGAATTAAATCATCAGTAAAATCTAAAGTTATATCCCTCATGCTCAAATTCCCGAGTGTGAGGGATTTGTTTGCCGTTATCCTTTTTAGCCCAGATAGAGTTGTTTGCTGTCTAATTATTTTACACATTTTCACTTTTTTCATGGCGATTGGCATTTTTGTCAAAGAAAAACTTGTCAGGCAATTGTTATGGGCATAAATTTGCAGCACAGGATGACTGATGGCTCTTGTCCTGCAAGATGATATTAGCCTTCTGAGACTACTGAATAAATAGAGTTTGATCAATCAATAGTTGAAAGAGTTTATAACTTACAACACTAAATACCGAAAACGAAGATGAAAAACTTCTTTACATCTGCACTCCTGCTGCTGGCCCTGCTGTTGCCGGCCAGTGCCGCTGCCTACAACTTTGAGGAGGGCGGTATCTACTATAACTACTGCAATAACCCCGGCAGTAGTGATTACGCTGTCGAAGTCACATCACCTCCCAGTGCTGACAGCTACACAGGAACCGTGATTATTCCTCCTGCTGTTACCCATGACGGTACCACTTACACGGTCATCGCCATTGGCAAGGATGCATTCTCGTGGTGTAAAGGCCTGAAGAACGTGGTTATCCCCAACTCCGTCACCACTATCGGTGATAACGCATTCTATGCCTGCAACTTTCTGGCGAACGTGAACATCCCTAACTCGGTCACCTCTATTGGAAAATCGGCGTTCAATGGCTGTGACCTGACGAGCGTGACCATCCCTGCATCGGTCACCTCCATCGGTGAGAAGGCGTTTGCCTGGTGTGTTAATTTGGCTAATCTTGCTGTGGAAAGTGGCAACACGCGATATGATTCCCGTGATAATTGTAATGCCATCATTGAGACGGCAAACAATAAGTTGATTACGGGTTGTCAAAATACTGTCATCCCTACCTCTGTCATTTCCATCGGCTCCAGCGCATTTGAGGGCTCCTATGGTATGCAAGGCATAACGATTCCCAACTCGGTTGTTTACATCGATGATTTTGCGTTCTATGCCAGTGACGTGAAGAGTATAACCATTGGCACCTCTCTCGTCTCCATCGGTGAAAGAGTGTTTACTTACTGTAACCTGGCTCGTATTGTCGTTGATAGCGGCAACAAGACCTTTGATTCCCGTGGTAATTGTAATGCCATCATCGAGACGGCAAGCAATACACTGGTTGTGGGTGGTCAAAACACGATCATCCCTAATACTGTCACCTCCATCGGCGACTACGCGTTTGCAGGCTGTCGCAACCTGATGGGCTTGACTATCCCCAATACTGTCACCACTATCGGCTACAACGCATTTCAGTATTGCTCAGGTCTGAAGGAAATTACGATACCCAACTCTGTTACCAAGATTCTCAGCAATACGTTCAATAATTGTAGCGGCCTGACGAGCGTGACCATCCCTAATTCTGTCACCGCCATCGGCTGGTATGCTTTTACGAACTGCAATGAACTGAAGGATGTGTATAGTTACATTACCGACCCCCAGAGTGTGGATGTAGGAAATGCTGTCTTTAAGAAATATAATGATGACTATTCAGGTTGCACGCTTCATGTGCCATGCGGGACAGTCAATGACTATCAAGCCGATGAACATTGGTCCCCCTATTTCGAGCAGATTGTGGAGTTGGATCCCGAGATGGAGTTGATCGGCGACGTGAATTTTGACGGTAAGGTCGATATTGCTGATATCAATGCTATCATGGACATCATCTTGGGCATTGATGTTTATGCCTCTGAGGCCGATGTGAACCGCGACGGCGAAGTTACCATCGCCGACATCAATGCCATTATGGACATCATCATGGGTGGAAATGAGCAGTCTTGGCCTGAACGTGAGTACGTTGACCTGGGGCTGTCCAGCGGAACGTTGTGGGCGACCTGCAACATTGGCGCCAACAGCCCCGAAGAATACGGCGACTATTTCGCCTGGGGCGAGATCGAACCCAAGGAGGTCTATAATGAAAGTACCTACAAGTGGGGTGACGGGAACTACCACTTGACAAAATACTGCACCGATAGCCGTTGGGGCACGGTAGACAACAAGACCAAGCTGGACCGTGAGGATGATGCAGCCTGGGTGAATTGGGGCCCATCGTGGCACATGCCGTCGCTGGAGCAGATTGAGGAATTGTATGACGAGTGTAGTCATCAATTGACACAAGTGAATGGTGTGAAAGGGCATTTGATGACTGGTCCTAACGGTAACTCCATTTTCTTGCCCGCCGCGGGCTACCGTAATGACAGTTATCTCGTCGAAGCGGGTTCCAGCGGGTTCTATTGGCAGTGCTGGCTTGATACCAACAACGGGACGGCATTCTGCATGAATTTTGATTGGGGATGGGGATGGGGCGACCGCACTCGTCGCCAAGGCTTGTCCGTTCGTGCCGTGCGTGTATCGCCAGACGACAACCGAGGCCTCTACATCGAGCAGCCCCTCCTTGACTTGGGTGAAGTGCCCATGGGAAAGACGTGCACTAGTCAACTGACAATCATCAATGACACATGGGAGGATATGACCTTGACGGCTACTGCTGATGAGCCTTTCCTGTTTGAGCGGAATGGGGCGTGTGCCAGGAACATGACCATCGTGGTGCCTAGCAATACTTTTGCCAACGTGACGGTGATGTTCGAGGCGACCACATTGGGTGAATACAACGGCAATGTGACCTTCCAGAACCCGGTACTCGAGGGCGGCCAGAGCGTCATTCCCGTCCACGCTCGTGCCATTACCGATGCTGCTTCACAGCAGGAGTACGTTGACCTGGGACTGCCCAGTGGTACCTTGTGGGCGACGTGCAACGTCGGAGCCACCAGCCCCGAAGAATACGGCGACCTCTTCGCCTGGGGTGAGACCGAGCCCAAGGCGACCTATACATGGGAAACCTATAAGTGGTGCCATGGCAGCTACAATTCGTTGACGAAGTACTGTGTCAACAGCTGGTATGGCAATGTTGACGGCAGGACTGAGCTGGAACTTGAGGACGATGCAGCCTATGTGAACATGGGCCCGTCGTGGCGCATGCCGTCCAATGAACAAATGCATGAGCTGCTAGATAACTGCACTTCGCATAACGCAACAAGGAATGGTGTTAAAGGCCAATTGCTCATTGGTCCCAATGGTAACACGATGTTCATGCCTATTAGGGACGATTATTGGTCGCGCACGGTTTCTACTGGGTTCTATGCTCATGAATTTGGCTATAGCGTAGATAAGTGGAACTTTTACGGTGGTCCCCGCTGCAATGGTGAGGCCGTGCGTGCTGTGCGTGTATCGCAAGAATAGCCGTCTCTTCCCAACACGACGAAATGTATAACTTCTATGAAACGCAACTGCCGGAAATGGTGGTTGTGTTTCTTTTTGTCTTTTTTTCGGGTTAGTTTATTCCTGACTTCGTCAATGATTCACCCAAACTGCTTTATCGGTTCTGTTAGATATTGAACAGCGGTTCTATAGACCTGTGGCGGTCGGTCAGGAACATGGTCTTGGTGAACACCTGGCCATTCTCGGGCATGTTGATGCGGACTGTGATGACGGTTTTTGCGATGTCGATGACTTTGTCAACGCTATGAGGAATGCCGTTTTCCTTGATGAGGCGTTCCAACTCCTTATAAACCTTATAGGCGACGAAGCAGATGCAAACGTGCGCCTCGATGCGCCTGGGTGTGAAGTGGAACATCGGCCGCATTTCGAGCGTGCCCTTCGACACGCGGAATGCCCGCTCAACGACCCATAAGCCGTGGTACTGTTCAACGACCTGCTTGGGCTCAAGCGATGTGTTGGTGATGTAGCCTTTCAGACCGTCCCATTTGGCATCCTCGGCTATCCTGCTTTCGTTGATTTCGACGGTCACGTCCCTGCTGATCTCCAAAAACTTGTTGTAGCCGCGGCGGTTGACCTGCTCCTTGGTCAGCGTCCCTTTGCTGTAGGCCTTGCGCAGCCGAGCGATGCCCCGCTTGCGGTTGTAGGCGTCCTTGTCGGCACGCTTTTGGGAATATCCGATGATGAGCCGTTCGTCGCCCTTGCGCACAAGCTCGGCGAACTCCCCGTTGGCTAGCCGCTGGCTGAGTATCCATCCCTTCACGTCTTCCGCCTCATTCCTTATCCTCGCCCCGATGACATACTTGTAGCCTGCCTGGCGCAGCATGGCGATGTTCCTGCCGTTCATCAGTCCCGAGTCGGCCACTACCACGAAGTCGTCCCCAAGTCCGTAACGCTGCCTGAAGTCGTCTATCATCGGAATCATCGTGTAGCCCTCATACTGCTTGCCATTGAACACGCTGTACGACAGCGGATAGCCGCCTTCACTAACCAGCAGGCCCAGCACGACCTGCGTCTCAGCAGTCTTGCCGTCCTTGGAGAAGCCCGGCGAGCGCAGTTCGTCTTCTGTGGCTGACTCAAAGTAAAGTGTGGTCACATCGTAGAAGACCAGGCCCAGCCTTCCGCCGAACAGGCTACGGGTATGCTCGACACTGATGCTTTGGGCCAGTTCCTGCTGCGTGCTGTGGAGCTTGTCCATGTAGCGGTAAATCCGGTTCAGGTCAACGTCCTCGTCATAATAAGACTTGAGGTAGTCCACAGTTGCCAGTTTGCTGCGCGGCTGGGTCAGACGAGCGATGACCAGATGCCGGAGCACTTCATCCTCTATGGCATTGAAGCCGATACTGTCATAAATCCTGCCCAACAGCAGCTGCGTGCCGTTGATCAGCAGCGAGTCCATGTTGGACACCACACGCTCCGTCTCCTCACGCTCACGCCCGCGGCGGTCGTCAAAGTCTATCAGCTGCTGGCCGCCGTACTCATCAATCCACCGTTTGGCCTTCTTCTGCAACACATCAGCCTCAGCTTCACTTGCCACTGTGCCGAAGTTTTTGACCTCGGTAAATTTGCCCTGCTGCTTAAGAACAACGACTACGCTGATTGTTCCCGTTTTGTTCTTCCTTTTGCGTACAAACATGTGGCAAAGATAAACAAATTCGGGGTCGCATCACCCTTGATTCACCCTAATTCACCCAGTTATTGCAGCTAAATGACTGATTTTCAATATCCGCTATCTGATGGCAGAAAAAAGTGATGAAGTCAGGTGGTTGTGTTTCTTTTTGTCTTTTTTTCGGGTTAGTTTATTGTGTTTTTTGTATTTTTGTGGGTGATTCCGGTTCGTTCTATTTGATGTGTAATCTGTCAATGAACCTGTTGTTATTCACATAGTTAACATTTAAACTCCATTAATTATGAAGAAATTATTATCTCTTTTCTTTGTCGCTGCACTGGCAATGACGGCCCACGCCCAGTTCGAAGGTTGGATCGAGGTGGGAGACTATTACAACCCTACCGAGACTTACAACGGCTCCTACTTTGACATGGCCCCGACTAACTTCTATCTGGCTCACACCGGTGCACAGATGATTTACACGCCCGATCTGCTGACCAGGATGGAAGGCAAGGATGGCATTCAGATCAAATATCTGAATTTCAGGTTTCACTGTGAATCTTTTGAGGAGATAGTCCGTGATGCTAAGGTTTATCTTCAGGAAATCGATGCCACCGAGTTTGCCGTCAATGAAGATGGTGTAAAACAGTTCTTCACTCTGGGCGAACTTGTCGCTGAAGGTCGATATGACATAGAACTTCTTGAATGCTATGGCGAAGACCAGTCTCTTGTTATGGAAATACAAGAACCCTTCAACTTCACGTATGGCAAGAGCTTGCTCGTGACAATCATCTTTGATGCCGAGGACGATGACAACTGCACCATGGGCAGTGACTATGCTCCCTTCTACACCTCGGGCATTCGTGGCAAGGCGATGACCTACACCGACAACTGGACCAGTTTTGTTGACTACGCTATGGGAGACCACTTCCCCGATGCAACCGCCATGCTTGGTTGTGGCACCAATGTCGAACTGCCCGTTACCGAGATAGGTTACACCTATGGGAGGATGCTCGGCGATGTCAACGGTGATGAGAATGTGAGTATCATGGATGTGAATGCCTTGATTAACTACCTGTTGAGCGGAGATCCTACTGATCTTTGCTTGGTGAACGCCGATGTTTATGAAGACGGAAAAGTCAGCATTGCCGATGTCACTTCGCTCATCAACTTGCTGTTAAACCAAAACTAACGTAAAAAAGGGACGGTTCTTTTGATGTAATTTTTGGCGTCAATCGGTGAACGAAAAGGCAGTCGGCTTTGGACTGCCGCGTTTCACCGGTTGCCAATGATTGCGTTTGAGGCTTTTTATTCACTTTTTTTATCTTGACTGGCGTATAAATCGGGAAATATATGTAAATTTGCCCTGTCGTCAGAGTTTTTGCTTAATTTTGATTTGTTTGCAGCACTTAATTAGGTGAAATCTCTGACTTGGCAACCACTGTACAACTTATTGTTGCACAGTGTATTGTGTTTCGCTAATTCACTCAAGTGCTGCTTAACTTATGAAATAATAAAGAATTACCGTTTGCCTCCCAATGGGAGATAAAATGACTCTAAAAACAATAACCATTAAACCAGTTATCATGTATAAGATAGAAAATCATCCTATTCTTGACCTTCCCAAAGAAGACTATGTGGAATTCCAGTTTGAAGGGAGAACCGTTCGCGGTCAGAAAGGCAAAACCATTGCTGCCGCCCTTCATCAGGCAGGACTGATTGTGCACAGCCACAGTACCACAGGCCGCAATCGCAGTCTGGAGTGCGGTATTGGCAAGTGCGGCGCCTGCGAAATGCTTGTTGACGGCCAGGTGCGCCGCATCTGCATCACCAGCGTTGACGGTGTGAAAGAGGTGCGCGAGATCCCCAAGGACTACATGCCCGAGGGCAAGGCCCGTTCAGCTAGTGAAACCAAGATTTACAAGACTACGGTTGCCATCATCGGCGGTGGCCCTGCCGGACTGGCATGCCGCGAGCAGCTCACCGCACTGGGAATCCCCAACATTGTGGTGGACAACAACGCTACCGAGGGTGGCCAGTTCAATATGCAGACCCACCAGTTCTTCTTCTTTGAGAAGGAGCAGAAGTTCGGTGGTATGCGTGGTTTTGACATAGCCAAAACACTCGCCGGCGACAACCATGACGGCATCCTGCTCAACAATACCGTGTGGGACCTGCTCGAAGGCCGCCGTATCGCCTTGAAGAACATCGTCACCCAGGAGGTAAGCTATATCGACGCCGACCATCTGGTAGTGGCCACTGGTGCAGTGCCGTTTATGCCCGTGTTTGAGAACGATGACGTTCCCGGTGTTTACACCGCAGCGGTGTTCCAGAAGATGATGAACCAGGAGCACACCCTGCTGGGCAAGCGCGTGCTCACCGTGGGCGCCGGTAACATCGGCTACCTTACTAGCTACCAGGCCATGCAGGCCGGAGCAACCATCAAGGCCATCATCGAGGGTATGGATCACGAGGGTGGTTTCCCCGTACAGGCCAACCGTGTGCGCCGTTTGGGCATCCCCATCATGACATCACACGTGCTCATCCGTGCTATCCCCAACGATGACTACACTGGAGTTACCGGTGCTGTCATTGCCGAATGCAAGAATTTCCAGCCTATTCCTGGCACCGAGCGCGTGATTGACGATATTGACATCATCAACATCTGCACGGGTCTGATTCCCGATAATCAGCTGCTCGTGAAGGGCCGCTCAGTCTTCGGGCGCAACGTCTATGGCGCTGGTGATGCCGTGCGCATCGGTGAGGGTACCAGTGCTGTGCTCCGTGGCCGTCAGGTGGCTTATGAGGTGGCTCAGGAATTGGGCCTCCGTTTCTCCTATGAGGATTATCTGGAAGTTTCCCGCCAGTATATCGACTCGCAGCAGCGCCCCGTACGTCTGCTCGATGCACCGCGCATCCCCGACGAGGAGCGCATGGCCTTGAAACCCTATGTGCAGATTAACTGTCTCTATGGGTTCGCTTGCAACCCCTGTACCTTTGCCTGTCCGCAGGGTGCCATCACCAAGCCCACCACATCATCAGTACCGATGGTTGACTACGACAAGTGCATCGGCTGTATGCAGTGCGTGAACCACTGCCCAGGTCTGGCTATCTTCGGCTACGACAAGCGCAAGAATGTGGTCTTCCTGCCTGTAGAGTATGAGGTGGAAGAGGGCAAAGAAGTCTTCCTGGTTGATGACAACGGCGCCAAGGTGGGCGAGGGCACCATCGAGAAAGTGCTCAAGAAAGACAACAAGACCAATGTAGCCCGTGTTCAGGCCACCCAGGTTGAAGACCTGAATCAAGTGAAAGGCTTCATCCTCAAGGAGCGCTATCCCGAGCCGCTGAACCTGCGACCCCTCACCGATGCCGAGGAAGGCAAGTCCTTCGTCTGCCATTGCGAGGATGTGGATGTAAAGACCCTGCTTGCTCTAATTGGTGACCGCAAGTTCATCTCGGTGGACGAACTCAAGCATACCACCCGCATGGGTATGGGCCCCTGCCGTGGCAAGCGCTGCGTATCGCGCGCCAAGCAGATCCTGCGTGCCCATGGCATTGAAGTGACCGGTGACAGCACACCGCGTGCTCCGCTGGCCAACCAGGTAACTCTGGGCGATGTTTACAACGGTGATAGTAAGGAGACCTTCGTCTTTGAGCACGGCTCAGTCATTGAAAAAGCCGAGACCGAGATTATCGTTGCTGGTGGTGGTATGGCCGGTAGCGCTGCATTCCGCTACTTTGCCGAGGCCGGCAAGCGCGTCATCCTGGTCAACTATGACCGCGGTTCAACGTGGCGTTGCATCGGTGGCGGTCGTCCCGCCTTCTCCAACCCTGACATCAGCGACATCGCCATGCACAACCTGGAAATCTTCCGTGACGACCAGCAGCATTGCAACATCGACCTGAAGATGACCCGCTATGTCAACCTCGTTCACGACGATGCCACCTATCGTTCCCTCGACGCCTCTCGCGCCTGGAGCGAAGCCTATATGATTGACCGCAAGGACTTCACCGAGAAAATCTCGCCTTACTGGAATCCCAACGACAATATCTACAGTCACGCCTTGATTTCAGAGAACTGCTGGCAGGCCACGCCGGGACGCACCATCGACTATGTGCGCACCGTGGGCAAGCAGCATGGTGGCGAGGTGCTTGAAGACTGTGAGGTGCTGAGCGTTCAGCGTGTCGGTGACAAATACCGTGTGTTGGTGCGTCGTCACGATAAGCACTATGTTGAATTTACCTGCGACCACTTTGTCAACGCTATGGGTTGGGGCTCAGAGAAGTTTGCCGATATGCTTGGCATCGACACTCAGCTCTATCCTGTCAAGCACCAGGCATTTATCACCCGCCGATTGCCCAACATGGGTGTCAACGGTGACTCGCTCGACATGATTATCGACCGTCGTCACTACAAGGGCTTCAACGCCGTTTATGGTCAACAGTTCCTGCACACTGGACAGATCATTGGTTGCGCGTCACCCGACTGCGATCCCTATGAGGCACGTCAGAACCTGAAGTACAACAGCCAGGCCTTCCTCAAGATTGTGAGCGAGATGTTTGCCCAATGGATTCCTAACTTGGCAAATGTCGGCTTCCATGCCGTATGGGCCGGTTACTACATCGAGCCGCGCTACATCATTGATCCTGAAGTGGGTCTGCTCACAGGTCTACGTGGTCACGGCTTCATGCTCGGTCAATACCTTGCTAAACTCTATGTGGACAAGTATCTGGGTAAGCCCGTTCCCGAATACATGAAGGACCTCGCCATCGGAGGCAATGGCCTGAGCGAAAACGCCTTCCAGTAAACAGCTAGCTTGATAGCAAAATATTAAGCGCCCCCCGAAAGTTGGATAAAGGACTTTCGGAGGGTGCACTATATTGTTGCGTTTTTCTTATTGTAAATGGATATTGATTGGGAATATTTTTGTAATTTTGTAGCGAGAAAGAGACAAGTTGCAATACTTGATGTTTAACCTAATTATGAACCCTTTTGTTATTCACATAATTAACTTTTAATTCATTCAGATCTATGAAGAAGTTGTTTTCTCTCCTCTTCGTTGCTCTGCTGACTTTGTCGGCATGGGCAGACACGGTTGTGACTGTTGACTTCAACAATCAAGGTTGGAGCAGTAACACCCTAGTTAACGACCTCACTGTTGACGGCGTGACACTGACCTTTGACAAGGGTACTAACGCCAACAACAAGCCTACCTATTACAGCAACACTTCAGGTGGTGCCCTGCGTCTGTATGGCGGTAACACGATGACTGTTTCCGCTTCCTTAAATCTCAAGAAGATTGATTTCACCTTCCAGTCGGGTGAAGGTAGTAACGACATCTTGAGCAATGTCGGTAATTACAACAAGGCTGGCAAGCAGTGGACCATCGGTTCTTCTGATCCTTCCACCGAGGTTGTGTTCACCATTGATGGCAACAGTGGCCACCGCCGCATCCAGACGCTGGTTATCACCATGGAGGATGCTGAGCCTTTAACCGAGCTGGTTCCTCCTGTCTTCAATCCCAATGGCGGTGAGTTCACCGGCAGTCTGGAGGTGACACTGACCTGTCCCACCGAGAATAGTTCTATCTTCTACTGGACTGGTACCGAAGAAGAGCAAGGCGAGTGGATTTACTACAATGGCCCGTTCTATGTTACCGAAACTACGACCTACACCGCTGTTTCCACTAAGGGTGACGAAATCAGCGAATACGTGACCGTTACCTTCACCAAGGTAGAGCAGATCGTTGAGGCTCCCGTCTTCACCCCTGCAGCCGGTGGCTTTAACGACCGCATTGATGTGACCTTGACCTGTGCTACCCCCAATGCCCAGATTTTCTACAGTCTGGACAATGAAATCTGGAACCAGTATGAAACTCCCATCCCCGTAACCGATGACATCACTATCTGGGCCAAGGCCAAAGTGGGTGACGTGGAGAGCGAGGTAGTGAGCGCTACCTACACCAAGAACCCCACCACCACGGTCGAGGTAACCTTCGACGGTGAGATTGACAAGGGTAACAGCACCGGTAGTCGTGAATCCTATACTGTAGTGAAGGAACCCGTGACCATGTTTGTCGGCGACGGTCTTGTTTCCAGCGACCATTACCGTATCTATTCGGGCTCTGAGTTCAAGTTCACCTCGACAGGTGCCCCCATCATCAGGATTGACTTCAATGGCATCAGTGGATACACGCCCAGCGGTATGGGTATGGCTCCCGGCCAGTCCGGTACCTATAATTCCAGCGGTACTCAGGGCTACTGGGAAGGCAGTGCTCAGGAAGTGAATTTCAGGTTGTTTGCCCAGGTGCGTTGCTATACCATCACCGTTACTCTCGCTGGCCAGGAAGAACCCTATCTGCGTGGCGATGTTGACAACAGCGGCGATGTGAAGATTCTCGACGTATCGGCTCTGATTAACTACCTGCTCGGTGGTGATGACTCAGCCATCAACCTCAAAGCTGCTGACTGTGACCTGAGCGGTGACATCAAGATCACTGATGTTGGAGCTCTGATCAATTACTTGTTGACTGGCAGTTGGGACGCTGAATAAATCAGCGCTTGTTGATTAAGCCTTATTACTGGGCCAGGCATTCCTCATGAAGGGTGCCTGGCTCTTTTGGCTTGTAACGGGAATCACAGGTTGGATAGGCAGGCGGCGAGACAAGCAGGTCACAGAATTATCCCAAATCATCTATTTTTCAAATGTTTTGTTTCTCTTTATTATGATAATTGTGTATCTTTGCAGAGGCAGTGCAATACTGCTATCGATTCCACAATATCAGGAGTCACTAGAGGCTTTGTTTATTGACTTTTAATCTTTACTAGTTATGATGAAACCTAAAATCGGAATGTGTTTTTCGGGTGGCGGTTATAGGGCTGCTACCTTTGACTTGGGTGTGCTGTCGTTCTTAAATGAAGTGCAACTTGACGATGGCACACCATTACTGGATTGTGTGGTTGCCTTGTCTTCGGTGTCGGGTGGCACTATTCCAGCGATGAAGTATATGCTCGCCAGGGCACAGGGGCAGCCTGTCAACGAGATGGTTGAAGAGCTCTTCCATGCCTTGTGTGAAGAAGACCTGGTGGATAGGGCCTTAAAGCGCCTGAGAGAAGAGAGGGCCAATCCTAATGTGTCTTTCATCAAGATTATGGCCGAAATCTATGATTCATGTTTCTTTGACAATAAGGACTCGACTTTGGACTTGGGTGTTGTCATGGACAATTTTTATCGTATTCCTGTCAAGGACTACACAGCCCTGGCCACTGACTTCCAAAGTTCCTTGCCGTTCCGCTTCCGTCTCACTGAAGGTGCCAAGACGAGGACTAATCGCATGTCTCATCCCATGTTTGGCAACAATGATCATCGCATCAGCCTTGATGACGCGCGTTATATCACGCCGGGTGAGGCCATGGCTTGTTCATCATGTTTCCCCAGTGGCTTTGAACCCATGATGTTCCCCGAGGATTTCAAACTCTCGCAGTTGCCCGCTGCTGCCAAATACAAGACTGAAGTGGAGAATAACCAAGGTGAGCCAGAGCCGCGTGGATTTGGCATCATGGATGGTGGCGTGGCCGATAATCAAGGCATAGAGAGCATCTTGATGGCCGAGCAATTCCTGTACGACCATAACGGTGGCAATAGTGCTGCTGATGGCGGCGTTGACAACGCTGAAGAAGAGGCCAATGCCGCTACAAACTGCTCTAACAAACCGATACTTGACCTGATTATCGTGAGTGATGTTTCCAGTCCTTATATGGACGGCTACTCTCCCGTCAAGAAGATGTTGCCCGACTGGTTGGGCAAACTGACCATTGGACGCTTGCGCAATTATGGTGTGATAACCTGGTTCGTTTTATTGGGATTCTTGATTCTCTTCTGGGCTTTGGGCTGTCGTTTTTGGACAGGCTTCGCAGCGGTCCTCTTTATTATCTCCTCGTTGCTGAATATCGGTGGTTGTTGGCTGAAGAAGTGGGCTTTTAAACAGATTGCTGCAACCTTTGTGGGCGATAGAGCAGGGTTTATCAACCACTTGAAGTTTTCAGCCCTCTGGCCTCTGCTGATGAACCGCGCCAGGTCGATTGTCATGATGAGCAGTGAGGTCTTCTTGAAGCGAATGCGCCAGCTGAACTATGGCAAAATCTATGATGATGAACGCTGGAAAAACCGTTCGATCACCAATGTCATCTATGAACTGCGGAAAAACGAGAGATGGGATTCCAAAATCAGGAGTGGCAATATGTTACAAGACCTTGTCCCGTCCGAAAAGATGCAGGAAAACAGTGCTAAGGCTGCTGCGATGGGCACTACCCTGTGGTTTACCAAGGAGGACATTGACAATAGAGTTCCTCAGGCTCTGATGGCTGCAGGCCAATATACCATCTGCTTCAACCTGATTGATTACATTGACAAGATCCAGAAAGATCCGACCAATCTTTCTCCCGCCCATCAGACAATCGTTGCTCTGCAGGCCAAACTCATGGATGCTTGGAATCAATTTAAGAATGACCCTCAGTGGATGGTTAAGAAGATAGAGAAAAAGTAGATTACGTTTCAAGACAGCGGATGTCTTCCAGAAGTAGCGTCATTTTTACACTTCTGGAGGACATTCTTTTTAGATGTCCGTCTGTTAACTCGATATAAAGTATAATGTAATAATGGTTGGCAGAAATTACTTACTGAATATAGTGAATAATACACAGAAAAAGGTGGGTAAACTGAATTTTCATTGAAAAATGTCAATAAATATGTTGTTGCATTTCGAGATTATCATTATCTTTGCAACTCAAACCAATTTTTAAGTATATATTATTTTATGGAGACTACAACTGTTATTAAAAAAACCTAGAAAAAAGAAAGTACTCGTGAAAAGAAAACGTGACCGTTTACAATTGATCACTGATCTGATCAAGACAAATTGCATCGGTAGTCAGAGCGAACTGGCTGACATGCTGCGTGAGCACAACATCAATGTGACTCAGGCAACCTTGTCGCGCGACCTGAAAGCGTTGAAGATTTCTAAGGTGGCAACCGATCGTAACACTTACATGTACATTATTCCTGACAGCAACCAGTTGCAAGACAGGTTGCTGAGCATGCGTCAGACCGACACTCACGCTGCCAAGCAGGTAGGATTAGTATCTGTTACATTCTCAGGAAACATTGCTGTTATCAAGACACGTAATGGCTATGCTCCGGGTTTGGCCTATGACATTGATATGAGTCGTCCCCCCGAGATTTTGGGTACTATTGCTGGTGCCGACACGGTGGTGGCAATTCTTGCAGAGGGTGTGACCCAAGAGCAGGCCAGGGCGGTATTTGAGCAGTTCATGCCCAAGAACTCGCCTCACGACGTGTTTGGTACCAATGATTAAAGTCGGGATTACAGGTTGTGAAACCCTGCGCGCGACCGAATTGGTTCGCGTGCTCATCAATCATCCCGATGTGGAATTGTGCTGGGCTATTGGCGATGTGCCGTCAGGTGTATGTCTTGACAGCATTGTAACCGGCATTGTGGGCGAGTGTGACCTCAAGGCCAATCCAGAGAAACCACTCGATGAGGTTGATGTCGTGTTTGTCTGTGACAGTGTAACCCATGCACAGTCAACACTTGATGCCCTCGCATTGCCTGAGCAGACCCGTATCATTGACCTGAGTGGAAGCCATAACATGGCTCATGGTGGTGAATCACCTTGGAAGTACGGCTTGTCAGAAATGCAACGCCGCGTGCTTGTGCATGATTCCCCGTTAGTGTCAATTCCCGGTAATGCCGCAACGGCATTGTTGCTCGCCGTCATGCCTATGGCCCGCAACTTGATGCTCAACAGTCCGTTGGAGATTAAGGTGGCATTGGGAACGATGGCGTTTCTTGAAGATGGTAGGACAATCGACGGTTTTGATGTTGACGGTTGGGCAGCCAATCAGCGGCAGGAAGTGGAATATGCCCTTCGACAGTGCCAATCAAGCTTTGACCAGCCCGTCAGTCTCGCCATCAGTCGGCTTGCAGAACGTCGGGCGCTCGCTGCTGCAGTCCGCTTCAAGTGTGGTGTTGATAGCGAGACGATACGTCAGCTGTATGATCAGTACTATGATGACCACAACTTTGTGTTCATTGTCGATCGTCCCATCGTCACTGCAGATGTTGAGAATACCAACAAATGCCTGATCCATCTTGAAAAAGACGAACGAACTGGATGGCTAACCATACATGCTGTGATGGATCTTCTGCTCAAGGGATCGGCAGGAAATGCGGTACATATCATGAACCTGATGTTCGGCTTGCATGAACGTGCAGGGCTGGCACTCAAGGCGACCGGCTGTTAAAATAGTAGAATACACATTATAAATATAAATTAGAACCACAATAAATACCATTAAGTTATGTCAGTCAACAAAGTCATTCTTCTGGGCCGTGTAGGTAAAGACCCGGATGTGCGCTATGTCGCACAGAATCAGCCTGTAGCATCATTTACGCTCGCCACCACCGATAGGGCTTATACCAACGCCAATGGCGTCCAGGTGCCTGAGCGCACTGAGTGGCACAATATTGTGATGTGGGGTAAGAACGCTGAGGTTGCAGAACGCTACATTCGCAAGGGAACTCAGATTTATCTGGAAGGTCGCCTGCGCACCCGCGCCTGGGAGGACCGCAACCAAGTGAAGCGCTACACTACCGAGATTTATGTTGATACTTTTGAACTGCTCGCCCGTCCTGCCACTACATCGGCTCCGCAACAGCCTGCAGCTCAGCCTCAGAAACCTGCCGAGAACCAGCAGGGAGGTGCTGCTCCATTCTAGGGAACTTTTCTTTTTCATTGCTGTCCACTAAAAATTGTGGACGGTTAATAAATTAAATTTTCAAACAAACTCGGTTCACTTGAACCATTGAGCTCTTTGACATTATTGAAATTCTGTTTGTCGAAAAGATCCCTTAACGGGGTCTTGTCCGTCAGTGAGATACTTACAATCTGGAGTACTTCATATATGCTGCGCTCAAGCTTCATATCGTGTTGCACGGTTGCAACGAGACAGTAAGTGATTATGGCACAGTATATTTGGATGCGGACTGCATTCTCCGAAGTTCCCCAGAACCGCTTAATCTTGAGATGCTGTTTGAGCCATTTGAAGAACAACTCGATGCTCCACCTGTATTTATAGAGCAGCGCGATGGTCAACGCATCAGACTCAAAATCGTTCGTGAGGAAGATGTACACCTTGCCCGTTTCCGGGTCAGCATAGACGATTTTCCTTATCTCTTCGGGGTACACTTTAGCGCTTTTATAAACGGTGAAGTGCCCGATGGCATCCGAAAGCACGTTTTCGGGAAGTCTTCTTTTCCACCTCTCCGCCTTGAATTTGACATTGCGTTTTGCCCTGACAACGAAGAAGGCTTCTATCTGGTGAATCTTGTAGAGGTTCCCGAAATCGTTGTAACCACGATCGAAGATATAGTGAGCATCCTTCTCATACGGTATTTCCGGCATCACTTTGCTGTCATGCACTGACGCAGGCGTAATGTGCACGTATGCAGGTATTTGCGTTTCGATGTCACACAAGGTGTGCATCTTGACGCCGCCCTTATGCTTGCGGAATTTTGCCCACCAGAACACCTCGAGGCACAAGTCGATGGTCGTGGAATCGAAGGCATAAACCCTTCCATCCAGGTCAAAAATCTTGGTCGCACGCTTCTTTCTGGCCACGTCGATCATGTAGAAAGCGAACTCTTCAAAGATTCGGCAGTCACGATTTTCGTTGGCTTTTGACAGGTTGCTTCGCGTCACGCTTTTCCCCATGCCGAGGTGGTAAAGCTTGCCTTGATGAGCCTCAAGGGCAACGACCAAATCACGTAATCCCTCGCGGTTGCACAGCTGACCGAACAT
>JAEEGI010008337.1_pt1 | contig 22929 bp, 15 predicted proteins | sample 8958751 | NCBI WGS metagenome assembly JAEEGI01 (sample SAMN16246545, study PRJNA631951) | gut metagenome | biome: gut microbiome; feature: rumen; material: KS-attached | host: Bos | place: Iran: Karaj | collected 2018-10 | reverse complement strand
GAACGTGGCGGTCACGACGGAACCAGTCCAGATTTTCTTCTTCGGATTGTCCTCCACGGGAGTGCTTTTCGTCCGCGCGACAAGAAGTATGCCATCCTTCAATTCGGCCATGCCGACGGCGACGCTGGGGCCTTTGGGGCGGGCGATGATGACGAAATTGTCGTCGCAAAGGACGTTGGCGGGTTTGTCATAGACGCCGTACCACCAATAGCCGCACATGCGTTTGATCGTCTGGATGCCGGCACTCGTGAAGCCCGGGCTGTCATGCCGTTTTACGAATTCAAGATCTTCCGTGAATTCGAGGATGATGTTGCCGGGGGCGCCGTCGGGCAGGCCGCCCGTCAACCAAATGTGTCCATTCCAGGCGGCCATGCCGCCCACACCGTGGTCGTATTGCGGCGTGGCAACTTCCTTTATAAATTCCAGCGTCTCAGCATTATAGACATGGACGAAATCTTTCGATTTGCCTTTCGGCTTGTTGAATGCCCCTTTGTTGACAGGCACGTAGAGCTTGCTGTTGAGCAGGCATGGATCGCCGCTGTGGCTGGTGGCTTTGACCTGTTTGATGATTTTGCCGTCCATATCTGTCTTTACTATAGTATTAGTAAAGGACCAGTAGATGAATTGGCCGTCGCAGTCGATGCCTTGCAGATGGCCCGTGTAGGTGCCTTCGCAATTGATGGTTTTGGCGGCGAGAATGGCGGAAACGAAAAGCAACGCAATCAGTAGAAATTTCTTCATCTCTCACATCTCCAATATCTTATCCATGTCTTCGCTGATGTTTTTGCAACAATCGTAGGCCGTGCTGCCGACGCCGCGGAGTTCGGCGGTGAAAACATCGTCGTAACCGACTTCACGGACGGCTTTCATGACGGCTGGCCAGTCGATCGTGCCGCTGAGGAGGTCCGGCGTGGATGTGCGCGTTTTGGCGCTATAGCCTTTGACGTGCATCTTCTTGATGCGGCTGCCGAGCGTGAGAATCCAATGTTCGGGGAAGCCGTAGGGGATGACGTTGCCGACATCGAAATAAGCGGCGACATACGGCGAATTGAAATCGTCGATGTAGCGCGCCATTTCGGGCGGGCTGAGGAGGATTTTGTTACCGACGTCTTCAATCGCCATGTAGATTTTGTTCTTTTCGAATTCGGGCACGATAGTCTTCAATTCCGCCTGCGAACGTGTCCACGCATCTTCGAAACGGACTTGCGGCGTGACGACGGCGGGAACGATGAGAACCGTGTCCGCACCGACGGCTAGCGCGGTATCCAACGACTGCTGCAGGCAGGCCATGCCTTTCGCGCGAGTCTCCGGATCGGGGGCCGAGAACGGCGCGCCCCAATGATCGGAATTCATGATGGACGGGATGCGGACGCCTGTATTCGCGGCGGCCTGTTTGAAGTAGGCGCGTTCTTCCGGAGTCCGAAGTGTCGGAATTTCAACGCATTCGAATCCAAGAACCCGAGCCCAGGAGAATTTGTCTTCTGGCTTTTCGCCAGGCAGGAAGCTGTAGTAGATACCTTTTTGCATGATTGTCACCTTGTGGTTTGGTTGGTGTATTATTATAAGGAATAACCATGAAAAGATACAATGGAAAAAGCTTGCGTCAAGGCGTCAGAATGGAAATGAAGGCCGCAGAAGGAGCTTTTTGGCATTTTTTTTGAGATTGTCGTTTGACAAAAGCGAAAGATGGTTTAATTTATTGATGTTTTCACTGGCGGGTTAGCTCAGTTGGTAGAGCAGTGGAATCATAATCCACGTGTCATTGGTTCGAGCCCGATACCCGCTACCATTTCAAGCCTCTCAAGTCCGACGATTTGAGAGGCTTTTTCGTATGGTACACGCATCAGAGGAGTTGGAGCCATGGCAAAACAGAAGCGAGTCATTTTTTTCGGAGCACATCCTGATGATTGCGAATTGCGTTTCGGCGGGACGGCACTACGGTTGACGCAGGCGGGGCATCTGGTCAAATTCGTGTCCTGCTGTAACGGCGACAAAGGACATCAAAGCATGACGTCCGAAGGGCTGGCGGCACGCCGCTATGCGGAAGCCCAGAAGTCGAAGGAGATTGCGGGACTCGCTGAATACCAGATACTTGACATTCCCGATTGCGAATTGGTCGCGTCTCTGGAGAACCGTCATCGCATCATCCGCATCATTCGTGCGTTCAAGCCGGACGTCGTCATTTCCCACCGTACATGCGACTATCATGCCGACCATCGCGCAGCCGGCCAGTTGGTGCAGGACGCCGCCTATCTTGTGAAGGTTCCGTTATGCTGCCCGGATACGCCAATTCCGGACGAAAATCCCGTATTCGCATGCTGTTACGACGGTTTTACAGATCCGCGTCCCTTCCGGGCGGATGCTGTGATTCCCATCGACGACGTCTTGGAAAAGAAGTTGCAGATGATGGACTGCCATGTGTCGCAGTTCTATGAATGGCTGCCGTGGGACAAAGGCTACAAAGATTTCGATGTCAACAAGATAGACAAACGCAAGTGGCTCATGGACAACTGGATCATTCCGCGCAATGGCAAGATCGCCAAAACGGCAGGCATCAGCGCGCAGTACGCGGAAGCCTTCGAACTGACGCCGTACGGGCGTCAAGTCTCGTTGGAAGAATTCAGCGCGCTGCTAAATCCATAATAGTAAAAAAATTAATTCAAAGTCGCAGATTTGTAGAGTCGCAGAAGTACAGAGAAGAAAAACTCTGTACCTCTGCGACTTTTCGTTATATAACTTACTGCAGTTCTGATTCCTGCAAGGCACGGGACCAGATTTTTAGGTTGTCGAAGGTGCCGTTGAAGGTGAAGGCGTGATGCGGTGAATGCGCACCTAACGTGCCATGGAAGGCGTCGAGGCGGGACGGCGGATAGGCTGACGTGTTGTGTATCAACAACTTGCCGTCGATATAGAGACGGCGGTCGTTGGGCTTCCAGACGATGGCGACGCGATGCCATTGTCCTTCGCGGAGCGGCGTGGGAATGCCGCCGGCGAAGGCGGGAAAGCCGCCGCAATGGAACTGAAGGTTTCCATTCTTAATGTAAACGGCGATTTCATCAAAGCCGTCGGGTAGGCCGTTGCCGTCGGTCTCCATCAGATAGAAGAGACATGCATATTTGTCAGAGCCCGTGTTTGCAAGCGTTTGTGGATCAAAATCCGGTCGGACCATGAATTCGACGGTGCCTTCCGTCGGTTGCGGGCCAAGCAATTCGATGCCGGACGGCAGTTGGACATAGCCTTTGTTTTGGATTTGCAAGGCTTTGCCGTCGCCGTTGGCGACGCGTTGGGCATTGGTCGGAATGCCGATGAAGCCATTGCCTGAATAATCGAAGAGATAGGGCAGGTCGGAATCGAAGCGATAATGGAGCCGTAGACCATCTTGTGGTTGTGGTTTTGGGAACGCAAGCTTCGTGAAATCAATCTGTTCTGAATTCTTGTTTTGCTTCGGGGCGTTGTTCATGGCGACTGCGACTTGTTCAGGCGTCACGCCACGACGGCGGCGCGGTCGGCCTTGAATGGTCGGTTCATGGCCGAGTGCGGCGACGGCCTGTTCGAGGCAGTCCGACATTTGGCGGCGGGCGGCGAGCAACGCCTTCGGATCAAAATTGTATTCGCGGAAACTGGTGGCGACGGAAGTGTCGATGGCGCAAAGCTTTTTGATAGTGGCGACCAGATCGGGCCGTTTGTCTCCGAGTTCGCGGGCGGCGGCTTCTAGCAGGCAGAAGACTTCATAGTCCTCCATGCCGTCACGGAGGCATTCCCAACGGATGGAATCGACTGGCTTGCCGTCGTTTCCGGGATAGATGGCGGAGCCGTCACCGTTGGCGCGGGGGAACATTTCGCCAGTCATCCACGGATTTTTCGGCCAGAAGGTGATGGACCAGTAGAGCATGCCGTCGATGTCGTGTTTCCATGAGAGCCACGGCCAAATGCGGCAGTCAATGGCGGGATAGTCAATCCAAATGTTGGGGAACGGATGGCGTGTGCTGAAGGCGACATACCACCAGACTTCGCGATCCTTTTTCTGTTCAGCCACAGAGAGTTCCGCATTGTAGGAATAGACTTCGGGGCACCAGATATCGACGTATGGCAGTTCCGGCGGGAAGCTGCGGGCGGTCATCATGTTTTTGAGCGCGCCTGGTTGCGGCAGTTTGATTTGCGAGAGGAGGTTGTTGACATGCGGGTAGTCTTTCGGTTCAGGCTCATCAAACATATAGGTATAGAAATATTGTAACCAGCCTTTGGCGGAAAGATGTTTTTGAAGTTCGGCGGACCAGACGGAGAATGGTTGACGGACGGGGGCGATGTGTGATGTAATGCCTTTGGCAAGAGCGGCTTCAAACTTTTCATCGAATTCAGTCCAATCGAAAATGGCTGGATTGTCTGGTTGTTGCCATGCTTCGAACTGCCATGTTGGCCAACTTTGAAGCCATCCGTCGGCTAGTATGGCTGAATGACTTGCGGTAGGCAGGAACGTTTTCACGGAGCCATCCGCGAACGAAACGGCGGCTTGTAGGTCAGCGGTATCCGTATTGACGACGGTGAATTTGATGGAGAGAATATTTTCGAAAGCAATCTGCTCTTTCGGGAAATCGATGACCGTCGTTTTTCCTGCGGGAAGGGCATGGCGAGGCAGGTTGGCGGACGGTTTGTCCCGCAATGTGATCATGCTTTGCAGTTCAGCAGGTCGCTTGGGTGTGACGGTGACCGTCAGTTTCTGGGCGTTTTTCCAATCTAGCGTGGGCAATGAGATAAGTTTGGGCGCGGAGACGCAAGTGTAGGGCGTGATGCGATGTTCGAGCAGATTGTCGAGATAGGCGGCTCTGTCCTGTGGAACACGCCAATTTGGCCCCATGCCGAACGCCGTCGTGATACTGGATTTTTTCGGAATCGTGAAGTTGCGGACGCGAACTTCCACGGGCACTTTTGTCGGGCTGCCGTTCATGGCGGTGACGGTGACGGAGCCTTTGTAGAGGGCGGCGGGCTGGTTGTTCGGAACGCGCACGTCCAGCCAGATGGTTTCAAAGGAGCCAGCGGCGATGTCGAACGGCGCAAGATCCATCAGCGGATCGGGCCAGAGACCGACGTGTTCGACTTTGTAAACAGGCTTGTTCGTGTTGACGTAGCCGACACGGCGGAGACGCAATGCACTGGTAGGCAATGTCTTGCCGTCATCAGATTTCAAATCGCCGTCGAGCTTCGCCTCCGTCAAAAGCATGGTGAAATCGTTGGCGAAAAGGACGATTTGGGCGGCGTCCATTTCATGGCGAGCCGCGTCCAGACGGACGGTGCCGCCGATTTCGCCGTTGAACGCACTGTGTTTCAGCAGTTTGACGAGCGATGTTTCTACACCGTAGGGGATTTCAGTAGCGGAATGCTTTTTCGCGATAAAATCCGCTTTGATCTTGATATTGCGTGACTTGGCGACGAGATTGACGATGGTGTCTTGGAATGGCGACTGCTTTTCCGGCGGCGTTTGCGCGAGAAGATCATGGAGCGTATTCAATTCGGCGGAAAGCGCTGTCGCTTCAGATGATGTTAGGCCTTCAAGATTGGTTTTGGCGGCATGGATCATCTGCTCCAACGGATTGACGGGAATCGGCAGCAGGGCGCGGAAGATGCTGTGGCCGTTGTATTTGCTTTCCATATACAGCTTATTGTTCTGAACCAGCGAATACTCAAAGGAGCCGTCTTGCGGCAGGGCTTTGCCGTCCAACGTGGTGGTGATGCCATCGGCGGATGACCATGCAAGAGCGACGTTGCCGTGGCCTGCACGCGACAATTTCCATGAAAAATCTTTCGGATACGGTTCGTTGGAGAAACGGATGACGCCGAAGGCGGACGGATTGTGAAAGCCACCGACGGATGGTGACCATGTGCTCAGTTCGGGAACGGTCGTTCGCGAACGGCAAACGTTGATGTGCCATTCATCACCGTCTTTTGGAGCACCGCCGAGAACGTCGAACGGAATGGAAACACTTGCCGTCCAACGGTCATCAGCGGTTTTGCATGCCGTTTTGAAGGCATCCGCATTCCATGAGACGTCGCGATTCAGTTCGTCGAAAAATGTTCCAATGGAATTGACGACGACATGGACGTAGTCCTTCCAATCTTTTGGCTGGATGAAGAGCTCGACGCAGTCGTCGCTCCAGACTTGACTGTCCCGAAATTTGGCGTTGGCGACAAGTTTGTCCATCTTCGGTTCGAAACAGACGACGTCGAAGATGAGCGATGTCGCGTCGCGACGGATGGTTGCGGTTGTGGCGGCGGACGGCATGGCATCGCCTGCGATCGTGGGCAGAGCGCCGATGGAAACGCTGCCCTGCGGCGGCACAACAGCCATGGGAATCCATGCGTGAACGGCGATGCAGGACAGAATCAGAAGAAGAAAGGATTTTTTCATGATTGTTCCTAGTGTATTGTATATTAGTTTCCAACGGCGGGACGCCGTCGTTACCTTAATCTCCGAAGTGGCTGATATGGAATCGGTTGGCACCACAGACGGGAAATTCCTGATCGCCCCATGGTTGATACCATCTGGCGTAGCCGCGAAGGCGGTTTTCTGGATCGTAGACACCGTATTCGAGAGCGTCCACAGCGGGTTCCAATCCACGTCCGGATTCGAAATTGATGCTGCCGATTTCAACGGCGCATGGACCTTTTTCATGGCCGAAAAGCTCTGTCGTCGTGGTGGTGATGATGCGTTTGTTATGCTGTGCGGTGATGTGGTTTATGATCGTCAGATGGGATGAGTCGTGGAACGTGACACCTTCCTCGCAATTATGTATATAAAGGTAATCCGCGATGACGTGTTCGCTGAGAACGAAACCATAGCGGAAGCCTTGCGCGGCGACGCTGCGCAACGTGTTGTGGTCGTTTTGGTCGCCCGACATCATAAGGCCGACGGTGTGGCATGGATTCGGCTGGAGCTGTTTGCCCAAAAACGTATCTCCGACATTGTCGTCCAGACAGAACTGCGAATCCGCCACATGGGCGCGGGAGACGTTTTGCAGATTGACGGCGCTTTGCGTGGGATACATGCGGTCGTGGTCGAGATGGACGCGGAATTCGAGATTGGCGATGGAGAAGCTTGTCAGGCTGAAATGTCCTTTGCAGGAATCGCCTTCGGGGGCGGCGAGAATGGCGTAGGGGCGTTCTTTCGGATCATGAATTTCGGGAGCCTGCCAGTCGGAGAAAAGGAACGTATTGTCGTTACGGAGCGTGCCGAACTTCGTGGGGCTGAAGATGTTGGGACAGTCCGCGCGACGGACGATGTAGGCGTTGAGCAGACGGCAGGGCATTTCGCCTTCAAGGAAGATGTTGTGTTGGCCGGGGGGGATGACAAGCTGTGCGCGGACAGGGCGCCCATCGTATGTTTCCACAGCCGGTGATGCGATGCGGTAACCGTTGGGGCTGAACGGGAAGAGAATGCGTCCACCGCCGCGTTTCGCGCAAAAATCGATGGCGCTTTGAATGGCCTGCGTGTCGTCGGTGATGCCGTCCGCCTTGGCGCCGAAATCCATGACGTTGAATCCAAATGATGACATGTGCTTCCCCTTTTTCTTGTGATTGTGAAATCAAAATACCATACAATAGCATAAAAAGTTTTAAAATATGCAAATGATGGGCTATATTTTCATTGTTTTTTTGATTGAACGTCAACCATCAATAAAGGAAAAGCATCATGAAGAAGAGTTTGTTTGTGTTGTTGGGCCTGGGCGGAATGCTGCTGGGCGACATCGTGCCGAAAGAAATTCCGAGCCCGCTCGTGCTGCTCCAGCCTGAGCAGAAGAAAATCATGCAGTACGATACGCATGAAGAACGCGCCAACATCATGAAAGAAGATCATAAGTTACCGAAAGAGAAGCGGTTATACTGCTCTAACACGGCAAAATGGCGTGAGGCGGTTCCTGTCACGTTTGCATGGGAATGCACCGACGGAGAGGTCGGCCCGTTCACTGTGACGTTCGCGGACAATGAAGCGTTTGAGAATCCGCAATATGTTTATTCTAAGAAAGATAAGGATATGTTCGTCACGCCGCCGAACTATCTGACGAATTTCAAAATCGGCCAGACATACTACTGGAAGGTGACCGGTAAGAAGGACAAGCAGGAAGTGACGTCCGCTGTGTCGAAATTCACGACGGAGGATATGGCACCGCGTTGGATCAAGCTGGAAGGCCGCGTCGGCAACACACGCGATTTGGGCGGTTGGAAAACGAAGGACGGACGCCGCATCAAGCAGAACATGATCTTCCGTGGGCAGGGCCTCAACGACAACAGTGCCAACGGCCGGCAACCGGGCCGCAACCGTCTGACGGCGGCGGACATCGACTGGATGCTCAACACGCTGCACATCAAGACGGATCTTGATCTACGCAGCTCTGGCGAAACGGCGAACATGACGGTGTCGCCGCTTGGTCCGACCGTGAAGTTCATCCATCATTCGTCTTCTGCCTACAATGGCATTTTCAAGGAAAGCGGCAAAAAGGTCATGGCGGAGAATTTCCGTGTATTCACGGATCCCGAGAACTATCCGATCTACTTCCACTGCATCGGCGGCGCGGATCGTGCCGGCTCGTTGGCTCTTGTCTTGGAGGGCATTCTCGGCGTACCCGAACGGGAGCTTGGCATCGATTGGGAAAACACGTTCTATCCGCACCTTCCGGATATGAAAGAGGAATTCGGCCCGAAATACTGGTGCCGCTACCAGTATTTTCTGGAATTGTTCCCGCAATACGGCAAGGAAGGCGATTCTTTCAATAAAATGATTGAGAACTACCTCCTGAGCTGCGGCATCACGATGGAGGAGATTGAGAAATTTAGGAAGATTATGCTGGAATAATTCTTTTTAATTCATAAGGTATAATGCATAATTCATAATTATTATAAGGCTGATACATAGCGCTACGCTTACTATTTGCTTTGCCGCTATCGTGGCAAACAAAAAAATGACCGCCGACATTTGGTACATAAACACCATTTGTCGGCGGTTTTGTTGTTGACACATTTGCTTCTCAATAAGATTATGCAGCAATGTATAATGTTTTGCTGCATAATCTTTTTAGAGAAGTTGATATAATACTTCCTCCCGTCTATTTGATGACTTTGTTATCGCCGATGATGTCAGGCTTGTTGGCCATGGAGTCGGCCTCCGTGATGGGACGGATGACTTTGCATGGACAGCCGGCGGCGAAGGACATCGGCGGAATGTCCCGTGTGACGACGGCGCCAGCGCCAATGACGCAACCATCACCGATTGTCACACCCGGGCAGATGACAACGTTGGCGCCGAACCAGCAGTCATTGCCGATTTTAACAGGCTTGGCATAGCATAGATGGGCGGGTTTGCCGTCTTTGTCCAGCATGGTGCGGCGTTCATCAGGCAGCATGGGATGGATCGGTGTGACGATCGTGCAGTTCGGGCCGAAATTATTGTCGTTGCCGATTTCGACGGTTGCGTCGTCCTGTATTGTGAGATTGTAGTTGAAGAAATTCCGTTTGCCGATTTTCGTGTGTTTCCCGTAATGGAAGAAAATCGGCCCTTGCATGAAGGAGCCTTCACCGATTTCACCTAAGATTAACTCTAGGAGATGTTTGCGAACTTCGACATCGTCTTCGTTGGTGCGGCTATATGCCGCGCTGAGCTTGTGGGAACGCATTTTGATGGCCCGCAATTCGGGATTGCCTGGAGCGAACAGAATTCCCGCCATGATTTTTTCTTCTTCTTTCATGATGCCTCTGAAAAATAAAGGGTTGAGGGAAAAAGGATAACGACATTCATGGAAAATATAAGTCCATGGGATAAATTATCCAATTTGAAACGGTTTTTATTGTCGGACGCATCGAAGGAACCATGAACGGATGGTCAAAAAACTGCTGTTTGCATGTTTAGCTTTAATAGGGAGCCAGATGATGGGTATTACACCGAATGATTTCAAAGGTACTGATTCTGAACGTATTGCGCAGGCGTTGGCGGTTTTGAAAACGCAGGGCGGCGGCACATTACGCATCCCGCGGCGTGAAGACACAGACGGACGCGCCTTCTGGCTCATCGACGAAGCGATTCTGCTGGATGCCAACACAACGCTCATCATCGAAGATTGCACCATTAAGCTATCGGACCGTTGCCGCGACAATTTCATACGTTCGGCGAACTGCGGTTATGGGATTGAGAACGTCCAGAGAATCAACAACATCCGTGTCATCGGCATTGGAAACGCTGTGCTTTTGGGTGCGGATAATCCACGTGCGACAGGCGATAGCGGAAAGAAGCTTGGTGACCGGACTTACGGTACGGATGCGGGTAAGGAAGGCGAGACGCAGACGGGAGACTGGCGGAACATCGGCGTGCTCATGGCGTATGTCGATGGCTTTTCCGTACAGGGCATTTCCATCGTGGATTCGCACTGCTGGGCGATGTCGTTCGAGCATTGCAAGAATGGCTTGCTGTCTCATCTGAATTTCAAATCGACGTCGAAAAAGGTCATTGGTGACAAGACGGTGACGATGCTGAACCAAGACGGAATCGACTTGCGGCAAGGTTGCCATAATATTGTCATTGAGGCGATTACGGGATATACGGGCGATGATTTGATTGCGTTGACGGCCATTGGCAAGGGTGGGTCAAAGGCCGGTTTGTATGGTCATACAATGGTCGCTGGAACGATTCCGACGGATGACGACGACATCACCAATATCCAAATTCGTAACGTGACGGGATATTCGGCCGGTCGTTGCCAAGTCATACGTTTCTTGAATACAGGTGGTAACAAAATCAATCATATCATTCTCGATGGTTTAATCGACAATTCGCCGAAAGGCTTCGAATCGCATGCGACGATTCGCATCGGCGACCATAATCCGAATTGGGGCGGCGTGACGCCGTTGGGCGATACGAGCGATTTCATCATCACGAATGTCCATGCCAATTCAAAAAACTGCATTTTAATTGCAGGTTCGTTGGCTAACTCCATCATTTCCAACGTCATCAACCACTATCCGGACTGCGGTCCTATCACCTATGAATCTGGTCAGGACTATGTGAAAGATGTGACGATGAGCAATCTAAAATAATAGAGGTTCTTATGAAAAGGTTGCTGTTCATTTCCCTGTTGATTGCATGTTATGCGCATGCTCAATGGGTGGCAACCATGAATCCGGGGACGGACGGGAATGTGCAGGCTGATGGGAAAGAAATCGTCAAGTTCCTGCCAGGCTTGCATGAGGCTCCAAATTGGCATCGCAGGGATTTCAAGACACTCAATGTGGAGAAGCTTGGAATCGATGAGGCAGCCCATGGACAGATTGTCACGGCAGACGGGAAGTATTTCTCCGATGTAATGGCCGCGAAGCGAGATGCGCGAACGATCCGTTTCCAATGCAGTCTTTCGTCTGATCATGACGTCGAGCTGAACAGCCTGCATGTGGCGTTCATGGTGTCAACGGACATCCTTATCGGCAAGTCATGGAGTGTTGATGATCAGCCATTTAGGCCATATCCACTTGAATTCGCACGAAAGACGAAGCATCAGTTTGACGGGATAATCCGAAAAATGACGCTTGAGACGACGCTCGGTCCAATTGTGTTCAGCTTCCCCGAACCGACGTATGTCCTATTGCAGGATAACCGCAACTGGGGCGACAATTTCGAAGTGCGCGTCAACTACCGTCCGACAGTTCAGAAAGGAAGTTTTGACTGGCGGAAGGAGGATCGTTTCGATGTAGCTGTCGATATGGTTCTTCCCGTGGAGACGGCGCTTAACAAATCGGAGCCTGTGACGATTGAGGAGGGAGCGGATTGGGTAAAGGTTGATTTACGCACGGGAGTCCGCAAGGGGAGTGCTGTGGATTTTACCGATGTAATCAATCGTCATGCTCCAGCTGGTAAGTTTGGTCGTGTCGTCGCGAAGGGGGAGAACTTCGAGTTCGAGGGCTTGCCCGGTGTACCGCAGAAATTCTATGGTGTGAATTTGGTTGGCGGCGCGAATACACCACCGACGCACGAACAGGCAGTCGAATTGGCGGAGCGTCTCTACCGTCTGGGCTACAACACGGTTCGTTTCCATCATTATGGTAATGCGATCTATTCTCGGAAGGCGGCGCATTCCTATGAGTTGGACGAGGCCAAATTAGATAGGTTGGACTTTTTGTTCGCAGAGTTGAAAAAGCGCGGCATTTATGTCACGACAGATGTTTATTCGTCACGTGCTGTCAAAGCATCGGATATTTTCGACGGGATGGAAGGCAACCTTTCTTTTCAGGAATTTCGGCAGGCATTGCCTTTCAGCGAGAAGGCGATGAATCATTGGAAGCTTTTCGCAAAAGCCTTCTTCCTTCATCTGAATCCCTATACCGGAATGACTTACGCCGAAGATCCGGCGATGCCGTGGATATGCCTTGTGAACGAAGGGAATTTTTATCGTGTCACGCCCGGACCGCTGATGTCGAAGAATACCGTCGAATTATGGGTGAAGGCATGGAATGAATGGACGCTGAAAAAATACGGCGACTTCCAAAAGCGCAACAAAGCGTGGGAGACACCTGACAAGGCGGAATTTCTGGAGGATATGAGCACAGGAGGATCGGCTATCTGCCAACGTGATTTTTTTGAATTCACCTTCGAGATTGAGCGGCGGATGTATGCGGAGATGAAGGATTTCATGCAAAATGAACTGGGCTGCAAGGCGATGCTGACCAATTTGAATCATAGCGGCTTTGCTCCGTCCGAAATGCTGTCCCGTATGGATTTTGATTATGTCGATCAACATTTCTATGTTGATCATCCGCGTTTTCTGACGCCTGTCCGCTGGGCGCTCCCGTTGAGCATCAACAACGACAATGTCGTGAAAACAGGAGGATTCGGTGGCACACTGCCGGCCTTGACGCGGCTGTACGATCGTCCGTTCACGGTGACGGAATTCAATTATTCTTATCCCGGCGAGCATCGTGGCGTAGGCGGTATCTTGACAGGCTGTCTGGGAGCGATCCAAAATTGGGCGGGTATTTGGCGTTTCGCCTATTCGCATGGCGGTGTCAATATCTATAAGCCAATGGGAATGAGACATTTTGATTTGGCCAGCGACCCATTGAACCAGGCGGCGGATCGGGCGACGGTTTGTCTGTATCTGCGTGGCGATTTGCAGCCTGTGTCACATTCCATTGCCGTGACGATGCCGTCCGATTATCTGTCGTGCGTGCCGCCAAAAGAGCAGGTGACGCGCGTCAGTCCTGCTTGGCAACGTTTCGCCATGATCATGAAAATGGGATGTGCATTTGGTGACAACACGACGAAGGTTCCTGTGGATTTGTCACTTGGACTCGCTTCGAATGCGCCGCAGGGGCGGCGACATTTGGTCGGCGACGTGCTTGGACAGGAAGGGATAGCCGCTCTCTCGAAAGCAATTGCGGATGGTAAATGGTTGCCAGATGGAAACAAAAGCGATTTGCGGGACGGCATCCGCCTTCTGCAAACGGCTTCAGGACAGTTTGATATCGATTTCATGAATGGTTGCTTTACGCTGGATACGGCCTTGACGGCGGGGGGCTACGCGGAGGGCGGTGGCGTCATCACGACGCAGGCCGGTGTGGACGTTTCCATCATTGACACACCCGCCACAGTATGGGCATCATCGCTGGATGGCCGACCGTTGGCTTCTAGCGGGCGGATTTTGTTGACGCATTTGACGGATGTGCAGAACAGCGGGATCCGTTTCGCCGAAAAGGAACGCAAGACACAGCTTTCTTGGGGCGATCTTCCGCTTCTAGCCCGCACAGGGAAGGCGGTCGTTACATTGAAACGGGACAAGAATGCGCCGTTGCTTCGTGCTTGGGCGATTGCCATGGACGGCGAACGGCTGTCCGAACTGCCGCTCGTTGTTGATGGTGACGATCGAATCCGTCTTCCATTGGATGTACGTGGTCCGGAAGGGGCGCGGATGCTATATGAATTTGAGCGTGTCGAATGAAAGGCGGCACGATTTTAAAAACGATAATCAAAAAGGCACGGATAATGTATCGTAAGATAAAAGAAAAGGTGTTTGAAGTCATCCAGCCGGCGGAGGACGGCAAGCTGGCCAGTCGAATTTTCGACTGCTTCATCATGTTTCTGATCGCCGTTAGCATTTTCAGCATCTTCGCCATCACCTTTGATTTGTCCGATGCGATGACGCGTCATCTGAGGCAGGTGGAACGACTTAGCATCATTGTTTTCACGATTGAATATCTGCTTCGTGTATGGACGTCCGATCTGCTGTTTCCAGAAGAGACACGCCTGAAGGCGTTGTTTAAATATCTGACGATGGGGATGGCCATCATTGATCTGTTGGCGATTCTCCCGTTCTATCTGCCCATGTTTTTTCCAATCAACCTGCTGGGGTTGCGCTTATTACGTCTTACCAGAATCTTGCGTGTATGCAAACTAACACGTTATTCCGAAGCACTCGCGTCGATCGCCGATATTTTCGTAAACAAGTCGAAGGAGATCATCGCATCGTTTCTTGTAGTTTTCCTATTGTTGATTGTCGCGTCGTTGATGATTTACTACGCCGAGCACGAAGCGCAGCCGGAGGCGTTTAAGAACGCTTTTTCCGGTCTGTGGTGGGCGGTTGCCACGTTGACGACGGTCGGATATGGCGACATTTATCCCGTAACAGTAATGGGGCGTGTCATTGGGGCGATTATTGCCTTGTTGGGCATCGGTATGGTCGCCATTCCGACTGGTATCATCAGCTCTGGTTTCATTGAGCATCTGCGGAAGAAGGAGAATGCGAACAACGAAATTATTTACTGCCCGCATTGTGGCAAGCCGTTGAAAGGAGGACATGTATCGTTCCCATTCTTCCCGTATTCAACGAATTATGTGAAACATCAAAAAGCGCATCGCGGTTCAAAATGAATCGACGATGCGCATTGGGCTATTTTTTCACGTTAGAGCACTTGACTTGTAATCATGAGGTCACAGGAATACTTATGTGACTGACTCTGGTATTACCTTTGAATTTTAATAGTTGGTAGGTATGTTCTTTTTTGATCGGAATTTGCTTGAAGCTTTAGGCTCTAAGCTCTTAGCTATGACGGAGCACATATGCGCTCCGTCATATTTTTACCGCAAATTGAGCTTGCGGAGGATGGGATAGATCACGTCGGGGCTGTTGGTCGTGATGGAGTCGCAGTTGAGCGTGAGGGCTTTGTCGAGTTCAGCTTCTGTATCAACAGCGCAGATATCAACGACGACGTTCTTCTTGTGGTATTCTTCGATCTCTTCGTTGGTGGCTTCCTTAGTCCAGAGGCAGATCTTGTTGAAGACAGGACCGTAGAGCTTTTCATCGACGGGGCACTTCAAATAGCGGGGCGGGAAGCATTGGATGAAGATGGAGGGATCCCATTCCTTCAGCAACTGCAATTGGCGTGGATGGAAGGATAGAATCAGGCTGTGGGAGAAGATGTTCTGCTTTTTGCAGATTTCATAGACTTGACGTGTGCAGTTGTCGTCATCTTCCTTCAATTCGATAAGGATGTAGTAGTTCGGATCTTTGGAGAAAATAGCGTCCAATGTCTCTTCGAACGTCGGAATCTGTGTTCCCGCGAATTTCGGATCCTTCCAACCGCCGAAATCGAGCTTGCGGATGTCGTCGAAAAGGAAATCGTGGACATAGCCTTGTCCATTGGAACAACGTTCGACAGTGTGGTCATGGGTGACGACGAGCTTGCCATCTTTTGTGGGATGGACGTCGAATTCGAGCGAATCGAGTCCGTAGTCCATGGCGGCGATGAAAGAGGGAATGGTGTTTTCGGGATACTGCGAACGGAAGCCGCGGTGGCCGACGATCATGAAGTTTTCGAGCATGGAGCGCTCCTTGTTGGTTGATTTACTGTTGAGATGGATTAAAATAATATTTCTTATATTGTAGCATAAAAGTGGAAAAAAAGAAGTAAAACGGAAAAAAGACTGGACAAAATCATGATAAAAATGTATAACATAGAAAAAGTAATATATTGTATGTGCATGATGTTTTTCATGGCTTCAATGGCTTCAGGAGAAAACAAAATGGATGACTATCCGATACATGTGAAGGATTTACATATACGCGACCCGTTCGTGCTGCCGATTGCGCAGGAGAAGACGTACTACATGTACGCCTCTGGCAAGGCGGAAGGCGGCTACGGTTGCAAAGCATATAAGAGCAAGGACTTGGAACATTGGAGCAATCCTGTCACGGTTTTCAATCCGCCGGCGGAATACAAAGACTGCAACGCCTATTGGGCACCGGAAGTCCATGAATACAAAGGAAAATTCTATTTGTTCATGACGCTGAAGGCGCCGCGAAAATACCGCGGCACGCATATCTTCGTGGCGGATAAGCCGACGGGACCGTTCGTGCCGACGTCGAATACGGCGGCGACGCCTGCGCATTGGGAATGTCTTGACGGAACGCTATTTGTGTCGGATGAAGGCCGTCCGTACATTGTGTTCTGCCATGAATGGTGCCAAGTGCGAAACGGTGGCATGTGCGCGTTGCCGTTGACGGATGATTTAAGTGCGGCGGCTGGCAGCCCGATCTATTTGTTCTCCGCATCGGACGCCCCATGGGCACCGAAGAAAGAGATTGGCGCGGACGGTTCGTTCCCGACGTATGTGACGGATGGTCCGTTCATGTATCGTGGAAAGGACAATCGGTTGTTCATGCTGTGGTCGAGCTTCGGCCCGGGCGACTACACGGTCGGTTTGGCTGAAAGCAAAAACGGCAAAATCGACGGCGAATGGTTCCAGCATGAGAAGCCTGTCTATGAGAACGGTGGCCATTGCATGTTGTTCAAAGATTTCGACGGAAATCTGCGGATGTCGTTGCACGGTCCGAACAGAGGGCCGTTGGAACGTGCTCATTTCTTAAAACTTGTGGAAACGGAAGAAGGACTTCTGAAGGTGACGCCGTGAGCGAGACTTCTGGGCAAAACGAAAAACTGCCGGAAAGTGCCGTCAATCAGGTTCCGGAATCTCCCGGACTCTTCGGGCAACTGCTGGAAGAGCCTAGAGTTCAAGAGATTGATGGCAATTACGAAATGCGCGCGGTTATCGGCAGGGGCGGATATGCCGATATATGGGTCGCAAAAGATCTGCGGAACAAGCGGACGGTGGCTGTGAAATCGCTCCGTGAGGACAAGGTTGAAGATCCTCAGGCCCGTAATGCATTCCTGTTGGAGGCTCGTGTGATGATGTATTTGCAGCATCCGGGCATCGTGCCTGTCTATGATTTCTTCAAGGATGGCAATGGCCGTTTGCACATTATCATGAAATTGGTTCTTGGGCGAACGCTGGACGATCTGATTAATCAGTTACATGACGAATACAAAGGCCTGACGCCGCGTGAAGTGGAGGCGAGGGAGAGAACGCAGATGCGCGAACGGTTGGAAATGTTCCTAAGAGTCTGCGATATGGTGGCTTATGCCCATGAAAAAAGAATTCTGCATCGTGATTTGAAGCCTGCGAACATCATGTTAGGCAAACAAGACGATGTCTATGTGATGGATTGGGGCATTGCGGAGCCGCATGAGAGCGATGAGCCAATACAAGCCCCAGAAGACACGATGGGAACCGTCTGCTATTTGGCTCCGGAAATCATGCGTCGCAGAAAATATGACGAGCGGTCGGATGTCTATTCCCTTGGGCTTGTGTTATTTGACTTGACGTATCTGCATCCGGCGTTCGTGCAGATGGACGATAAGTTGATATGCTATTACGCCGTGCGCGGGAAGACAAGCCATCGGAAACATGAATTTGGCTATCGGGTGCCCGATTGGCAGCGTCGTGTCATCGATTATGCGATTTGGCCGGATCCGGAAAAACGGACGCCGAGCGTTGCCGTCATGATGGAACAGATCCGCAAAGGCATGGCGGCCGATGCGAGTCTGATGGGCCGTCTGAAACGGCTTATAGGGTTGTAAGATATTCGAGAGCAAGACGATAGCCGTCAAATCCATGACCTGCGAAGGTCTTGCGGCAAGCCATGCCTGCGTAGGAGACGTGGCGGAACGGCTCTCGTGCGGAGACGTCACTGAGATGGACTTCGACGGCGGGCAGGGCGACGGCTTTCAGAGCGTCGAGTATGGCGACGGACGTGTGGGTGTAGGCGGCTGGATTGATGACGATGCCGTCAAATTTGCCCAATGCCTCCTGAATCCAATCGACGAGAACGCCCTCGTGGTTGGATTGGCGGACATCGACGGCGAGGCCGAGCTTCGCCGCGGCCTCTTGAATGAAGGCGACGAGCGTGGGATAGTCCTGCTTGCCGTAGATATTCGGTTCGCGGATGCCAAGCATGTTGAGATTCGGGCCGTTTAATACAAGGATGTTTTTCATGGGAAGTAGGGTGTGCCGTCGGCGTCCCGCCGTCGGCCTGGGGTGTGCCGTCGGCGTCCCGCCGTCGGTAAAAGAATTCATGAACAGATATTTTATATTATACTGTAAGATTTTATCAAATAAAATCAAATAGAGGCACTGGAGAAAACGATGAGCGAGACGATTCTATATCTGTCACCGGACGGCAACAATGCGAACGACGGCGTGGCCGCATCGATGGCGACGATTGAAGGCGCGGTGGCACGTCTTCGGGAAATGCGCAACCGCGGCACGCTTCGGCTGCCAGCCCGCATCCTGTTGCATGGCGGCGTGTACCATGTCGCGAAGACGATTGAATTGGATACGGATTTCCCGCTGACCATTGATGTCGTTGATGGCGAAAATGCCGTCATCGACGGTGGTTACGAATTGACTGGCTGGCATGAAGTCATGATCAATGGCAAGAAGGCGTGGCAGGCGAAGGCGGCGTTTCCTGTGCAGGAACTGTATTATAAAGGAAAGATGCTGAAACGTGCGGCGTTCCCGAAAGAGGGGATGTATCGCGTGCGGAATACGACGTCGCCATGGGGCGGCGGACTCTTCAGCGGCGGCGACCATTTCACAACGCAGGAAGGCTCGTTCGATCCAAAATGGCACAATCAGACAGGCATTGTCGTTTTCATGACGCATAAGTGGATTGAAGAGCATCTGCCTGTCAAATCGTATGATACGGAGACGGGAGAGCTGTATTCGACACATCGTTCCACGTTTCTCATGACGAGCAACGACACGGAATACCGTTTTGAAAACGTACGCGAAGCACTGTTGGAACCAGGCGAATTCTATTATGACAGCATGGATGGCACGGTGACCGTCATTTTGGACGAACCGCTGGAGGCAGACGGCGAGCATCCTGTCGCGACGCATGTCGGCAACTTGTTGCGACTGAACAATGTCCGTTATCTGAATATTCGCAATTTGGCGTTCCGTCATGGCGGTGGTTACCGTCCCACCTGCACACGGCGTTATGACATTCAGGGGAAGGATTTTGCGAATTACGCCATGCAGGAAACATGGCTGGATGAACATTCGTCGCATCCATTTGCGGCGGCTCCACAGGCCGCCGTCCAAGTGCCTGGAACGATTTTCATGTATAACTCAAGCGATTGCGAGATAACGGGTTGCACGATTTCAGAAACAAGCTGGTATGGCATTGAAGCGAGTGCGGGATGTTCCAATATTCTCATCGACCGCAACGAATTTTTCGAACTAGGCGCGGGCGGTGTCCGCATCGGCGGTGCGGCGGTGAATGATCCTGTTGAATTACGGACGTCTCGCGTGACGGTGACGAACAACCATATCCATGACGGTGGACTGGTGTTCGCCAGCGGTGTGGGTGTTCTCATCACGCATGCATATGGTAACTTGGTGGAACACAACCACATCCATGATCTGTTCTATTCAGGAGTGTCGGCCGGTTGGAATTGGGGTTTCGGCGAAACGGTCGCGCGTGAAAATCGCATCGGCTGGAATCTCATCCATGATCTTGGAAAGGGAATCCTCTCCGACATGGGTGGTGTCTATCTGCTTGGAATCCAGCCAGGTACGCGCGTTTATAGCAATTACATCGCCAACGTAAAACGCCGCTACTATGGCGGGTGGGGCATCTATACGGACGAAGGCTCGTCGCATGTCGTCGTTGAAAACAACATCTGCACGGATTGTTCCAGTGAGGCGTACCATCAGCATTTCGGACGCGAGAACACGTTGCGCTACAACATCTTCGCGTTTGGCAATGATGCCGTTTTGGCGATTGCCCGTGGACAAGAATTCGCGGGTGTCTTCCCCGGCTTGAATTTCTCCAATGCGCTGTCCAGCTACAACAATGTGTTCGTGACGAATGGCAGGCCATTCATCCGCTCCGGCAATGAAAAGCATCTGCAACGGCCGACGTTCCTTGCAGAGAACAGCATCTTCTTCAACACGGAAGGCGAATTTCCGTCAATCGCAGTTTCCGGTGACTGGAAATGTGATTTTGACGAATGGCAGAAACGCGGCTTCGATCGCGGCGCGCTTATCGCGGATCCAGGCTTCAAAGACTTGTCGAAACGCGACTTCAGTTTCGGAAAGAATTCATTGCTTGGAAAATTGCATTTCCCGATGCTGGACATGAAGGAAGTAGGGATTCAATAAGGTCCCGCTTTTGCGGGACCAGTGGTTAGTGGCTTGTGGCTAGTAGCTAGTGTCTAGAATCCTAGAAGTCTAGAATTCTAGAATTTCTAGAACTGCTAGATGAGTATCTTTAATGCCCTCTCCGCCGCTTCGCGGCACCTCCCCCATAGGGGGAGGCTTGAGAAAATGTTTCGCGGCACCTCCCCCATAGGGGGAGGCTTGAGAAAATGTTTCGCGGCACCTCCCACAGGGGGGAGGCTTGAGAATTTGCTTCACTGCCGGCGTTGCTGTGGGCGGTTGGGATCACGACGATACTGCGTCTTACGTTCCAGAGGCTTCATGTCGGTTTGAAGATAGAAAGACTTAAGCGGTTCGTAGCCAAGTTCTTCTGTGAGTTTATCCCAATTCTTTGGAAGTTCGATTCTCACCGTCGCAAAACCGCCGCCTGGCACGCAGAGGGATTTGTTGCGATTGGCGTCGCCTGTGACGAGAATCGCCGTCTTGCCTTCCTGCATGACAGGAACGGTTTCGACCGTTTCCTTTCCAGACCATGCAAGCCATGGAGGCGTCTTCGTGACAGCCGAGCCTTCGGACTCACCGAGTCTCTTTGCATGATTCTTTATTGAATAAGTCGCTGGATTGAAAGCACTTCCGGGATTGCCCCAGTAGTTCGCGTATGCGCGTTCCTCCAACGGACGGCGTGCCGTCTCCACAAGAGCTTTCTCTAATGATTCTTTGCTCTTGTATTTTGTCGCCAAATCGCGCGCCACGTATTCAGTGACGAGCATTGTGCGATAAACGAACGGCGTGCCGCTGCCGACGGCAAACTGCTCCTTTTCAACGGCATCCCACGCCATCATCTCCATGATCTTCTTGCCGTCGGAAGTCGCTGGTGCCAAGTTGTTTCCCCACGAAAGAGCGGAAGCCGCCGTCAACGTGTTCACATTCAGGCCATAGCCATTCTGCATGTTCCACGGCATCCAGCCGATGTTGATGGCGGCCTTTTCATCTTCGACGAGGCACCACGGCATTAAATAGCCGAATGTGCCCATCCTGTTCTCTTTCACATAGTAACCACCGAGATTCAGCATGGCGAGATTGATGAACCGCCCGATGGCGGCGTTCTTCTGGGAGGAGATTTCGCCTTGAGTGCTGTCGATGCCAAGCTGACGGGCCAGCGGGCCGTTGAGCCAGCAGAACGGTGTCCATGCATGAGTGCTGGCGAGCGTCCTGCGGAAGTCGCCGTAAGCCATTGCCTGCGTGAAGGCTATGAGTATCGGCATGAATTCGGCGGGACAGCCAGACATGACGCCGTTGACGGCAACATGGCGGACGGTTGTCTTGCGGAAGGCGACGGGCAGTTCGGCGACGATGTCGTCGGGTCGTTTGTCTGTAAATTTAAGGAATTGTGCGACGCGTTCCTCTGTCGGCGGCACGATAGGCAGGCCGTCCGTCCATCCCATTTGGGCGAAATAACGGTTGACTTCATCATAGCTTCCCTTGAAGATGATGCCGCCGTTGCTGGTATCCGTAACAGATTGCGATGCTTTGATTTCCTCCTCTGTGAATGGCATCATCAAGGCCTTCAGAATCTGCGGCCAGAGGACATTCCGCGTGTTGTCGCGCAGTTCGTCGCGTGAATGGGATGCGAAGGCTCCTGGATATTCCGCAACCCGTTGGATTGGAACGCCTGCCGCTGATGCTGCGGAGCGGGCCTGATCGACGAAGCCCGGAGCCGCGATCATGACAGACGGAATGCCGAGATGCTCCGCCGCGATGCAGGATCCAGTCTCTTTCGGCGTGCAAAGTCCGCAACCACCGTTGCCAGAAATGACCGCTTGGATACCGTATTCTTTCAGTTTCCGTTGGAATTCGTCTTTTTCATGGCGGATGACGCCTGGTGCGGGCCATGGGCCAGCGGAACCGATTTCGCTGAGAAGATAGATTTTTGCGTTCGGGAACTTGTTCAGAATAAGGCGTCTAAGTTCAGGATGGGTGACGGATGCCATGAAACTGCCGCCGACGATGGCGATTTTCTTGCCGTCTAGTGTGTCAAGACGTGGAGCTTGTGTGATTTTCTTCACCGTTCCAGGCCCGATAGGCGACAAAACGGCATAACTTCCATTCTGTTCGTCTTTTACGATGCCTGGCAACGTGCAAGAACCATCGACGCATTCCACATCCGTCGCGTCTGCGGCGAACGCGTAGGTGAGTAGAGTTGCAAGTAACGTTATGCAAATGTGTAGCTTCATAAATACTCCTAGGGATTCATTGTTTGATTTTGACTCTCTGAGGGAAAATCGTCATTGCGCATTTGACGTGTCTTATTCAAAAAACGGACAATTGGGCAGAATATTTTATCAGATGGTTGATGGGAGTGGAAGAAGTTTTCCTAAACATATGGGAGGTATTAATTTGAA
>JAEEGI010008335.1_pt1 | contig 22931 bp, 22 predicted proteins | sample 8958751 | NCBI WGS metagenome assembly JAEEGI01 (sample SAMN16246545, study PRJNA631951) | gut metagenome | biome: gut microbiome; feature: rumen; material: KS-attached | host: Bos | place: Iran: Karaj | collected 2018-10 | reverse complement strand
ATGCATACAGATAGACCTGGGAGAGTGTCATTAGCCCTGGATATGATTGAAGAGTTTAGACCATGTTTGGCTGATAGATTTGTTCTAAGTATTATAAATAATGCAGTAGTCAATGGTAAAGATTTCGAGAGGCAGTCTAATGGTGCAGTTTTGATAAATGATGAAGGTCGGAAAAAAATACAGCAAGCTTGGCAAAAAAGGAAACAGGAAATGATAATTCACCCTTATCTAAAAGAGAAGGTTGAGTGGGGGCTTATGCCATATGTACAGGCAATGTTATTAGCGAGATACATAAGAGGAGATATTGAAGGATATCCTGTGTTTATCTGGAGGTAAATTATGCTTGTTTTGGTTACTTATGATGTAAATACAGAAACAGAAGCTGGGAAGAAAAGGTTAAGGAAAATAGCTAAAAAATGCGTTAACTATGGGCAAAGAGTCCAGAATTCAGTATTTGAATGCTCTTTAGATTCTACGCAGTACAGGCAATTAAAGGGTGAATTGATTGAACTGATGGGAGATGAAGACAGTATTCGTTTTTACAATCTGGGGAATAATTCAAAAATGAAAGTTGAGCATTTGGGTAATGATAGTAGTTACGATGCAGAAAATGATTACTTAAATGTATAAAACGCGAAGTATAAGCTAACATGTAAAATAGGGAGAGTTCGCGTAAGAAATTTAAGCAATAAATGATATATTGTGTGTTAAAATAAGTATACTTATAAAAAATCTTATTTGATTTTGATAGAAATGCATAATCTTCTATAATATAAATGTGGATGTTTTGTGCATTTTTGCGGTCGGGCTCCGCAAGGAGCCTGTGGATTGAAATGAGAGTGATGTAATTATTTATGGTAGTCAAGTAATATCTGGCCCCAGAAGGGGCCTATTATTTGAAATGTAAATGGAAAATGTACATTTTTAAAGCGAGAGCACATCTTCCCCTTTTTGTCAACCCCTAATTTTGTGTCTAGCAATTCATTTTCGGAGATTGAATTATTTTGATTAAAATGATATAAAATATAGCGTAAGATAGATGATTAATTTTAATACAAAATATGTAAATGGTGATTATTATCCGAAGGAGACTAAAGACATGAGATTAAATGCAGATTACATTGTATACGACGAAGAAGAGGGAAGCTACATCCCGGTTACAAACAAGGCACCTTTTAAGGATATCGTTAGAAATGATGGCACAGCAGCATATGTCATCGAGAATTTAGTTGATGAGACAACAGCTAGCAACATCGTAAATAAGATGGTTTCTGAATTTGCAGGTTTCAGCCGTAAGACAGCTGAGCATGATGTTGCAAATGTTATTTATAGACTTCATGAGATTGGGGCACTTGTAGGTTAAAGCGTAGAAGTACACAAAAGTGTAGCAGTACGCAAAAGTGTAGCAGTACGCAAAAGCGTACCATCAAAATGGTATGTATTACGCTAACTAAAGAGGGGTTTAGCGTAAATCATATAGGGATAGAATAATATTTAAACAGGGCGATATGCTTTGCTTAGGAACCAAAAAATGGTTATTAAGCAAAGCGTATCGTTTTTTCTTTTTTTGTAAAAAAGATTTTTATAAAATACATATATAGGGGTTTATTAATCGAAGCATTGTGATATAATGTATTCATGTTTGGTGGGATTACCACCTTTTTTAGTAATGATTAGCTAATAAAGGAGATTATAAATATGGCAAATAAATTTGATTCTGATTTATTCTTACATCCATCCGATAAGGCAGCACTTGATGCACTTAAAGCCATTCCTGGCTTTGCTAGTTTGCTCAAGTCTTTCATGAAGGTATGGAATGAAAAGCAGTTTAAGCTTATAAATATGTCGACAAATCTGAAGCTCGGTGAAAATCAGATGGCGGAGTATTATAATATGCTTCCTCCAATCTGTGAAAAACTTGGCATTGAGGTGCCAGAACTCTATGTAACCATGGATGTTCGCCCTAATGCGTATACCTACGGAGACACGAAGCCTTTCATTGTCATGACAACGGGGCTTTTAGATATAATGCCAAAGGAGCTGATTCCAACGGTATTAGCTCATGAGTGCGGCCACATAGCTTGTCACCACACACTTTATACCACGATGGCAAAGATGATTCTAGGAGGCGGTTCTTCATTCCTAGCTAGCCTTGGAAATATCGCTTTTTATCCTATCCAGCTGGCTTTTGCTTATTGGTTAAGATGCAGTGAGTATTCAGCAGATAGAGCAGCTATCATCTGCGATGGAAGTGCAGATAATACCATCGAGCTCTGCATGCGCTATGCAGGTTTTAAGGATGATAAAAATGAGGCAGCAGTTGAGGCGTTCCTCAAGCAGGCCGAGGAATATAAAGAGATGGTTGATGATTCTAAGTGGAATAAGACTCTTGAATTCCTTCTTTTTAAGGATAATAGTCATCCACTTAATGCAGTTAGAGCTTATGAGGCTCGCGAGTGGGCAAAAACAGACCGTTTTAAGAACATAAAGGCATATATGGAGGCGCCTGAAGGTGCTAAGGATATTAATCTTCCTGGAAGGCTTGATCCTAAGGACATTCTTGGAATGGAATTTATTAATGCAGAGGTAAAGCTTAAGAATGAAGGCTTTAATAATATTTCTGCAAAGAGAGTTTCAGAGGGTCCATCTTCAGCTAAGCCGGGAGATGTAGTTAAGCTTATCATCAACGGTGATGAAAATCCAAAGGCTGATTTCTATGATAGATCGGCGGAAATCGTGCTTGGCTACTACGTTCCTAAGACAGATGATGAACTTGCTAAGGAGCATGCAGGTCAGATACGCATAAGGAAGGCTAGCAGCGAGTATTATGGCAAGCCGGTCGGGGATGTTTCTTTAGAGTTCAGTAGTGCAGGTTTTGAGAATATTAAGATCAAAGAGCAGCCTATGTCAATTCTTACTAGAAAGGACAAGGAGGGCACTGTTGCAAAGATTACTATAAATGGTGTTTCTGTTTTTGAAAAGGATTACTGGGTTGACCCTACAGTGATGATAGTTATCTACAAATATGTGGATAAAGGAAATTTCCTCTTCTAATTAGTGGATAAGTTTGATAGGGTCTGGGTTTTAATTTTAGATACAGCTAACGGTTAGCTGTCAGGTGGTTGTTTAATATATGGAGGTTAATTATGGGATGCTTGGTATTTTTGGTTTTATTGATTTTTTTATTAGCAGTAGTTATTAGATTATCAGTGGCAGCACTTAGGATTGGTGCAGTGCTTTTAATTATCTATCTCTTATACAAGTTTTTCAAAAAGGATTAAAGCTTATCCGTTCTTTTATCGAAAAACGATAAATCTTTCTTGACAATTGATATGGTTTTTCCTATAATAGTCCTAGGGCTTTTGCCCTGGGACTTTTATTTTGGAGGCTTTATGAAACAAAAGGTTATAACATATTATTTAAGAGGTGTTTGCATTGCGTTAGCCTTACTTGGATTATTGTTCTTTGGTGGCTTCACGATATACGCATTTAATTCAGATAGTGCACTTGCTGGTTATGTCAAGAATTCTCTTGTGTTTTTATGGGTGAATGCTTTTTTCTGCTATGCTATTCTTTTCCAGTTCTGGAAGGTAGTTATTGAAATTGGCAGGGATAATTCCTTTTCTAAGGAAAATGCTTCTTCTTTTAAGAAGATGGGCTTTTTTGCTGGTCTTATGTCAATTCAGTATGTGATAAGGGGGATTACTTCTTTCTTTAAAAAGGGAAGTTCTCTTGTTCATACAAGAGTTCCTCATGGCGAGGCTCTTTACGAGGAAGCTGCATCGCTACCTAGCGGTTCAAATGCCGTAGAGCTGCTTTATGCTTTTGGCATGGCCGTTATCATGGTGCTGTTTCTTATTATCTGTTTTGCACTTTCTAAGCTTATTCTCAATGCTTACGAGCTTAAGCAGGAAAATGATCTTACTATATAAGGAGGGCCGGTATGATAATTGTTAATCTTGATGTTATGCTGGCTAAGCGCAAGATGAGGGTTTCTGATCTTGCTGATAAGGTCGGTATCACTTTGGCGAATATTTCTATTTTAAAGAATGGAAAGGCTAAAGCGGTGCGTTTTGAGACTCTTGATAAGATCTGCGAGGTGCTTGATTGCCAGCCGGGAGATATCCTTGAATATTCTCGGGGGGAAGATTGATTTTGGGGCATTTGATTGATACCTGAAAATGTTTTGCTGAAGGAGAAAAAGTGATTCTTAGAATTGATTTTTCGATAATCAAAAATAATTTATCGAAAAACGATAAATAATACTTGACAAACAATATTATTATGATTATAATGAACTCAGATTACAGAGGTAATCTGAGTTTTTGTTTTTTATGCGCGCGTTTTATGGTATACCGATAGCTTACTAGTAAGAACTATATGTGAAAGTAGGTCTATATGTATGGAAAAGGATGTTTTATATAATTATAGTGGTACTGTTACTGAGGCCGAAGATCTAGCCATTCAGAAAACTAAAAGCAAGGTATTTAGCGAGCTTGGCCTTACGTCTCTTGGCTTTGGAGCTGTTTTTTCCTTCTGTCTTTTCAGGAATCCAAATGGCATTACCATGCCGGTTTTTGCAGTGCTTCTGCTTGTTTTATCAAATTACATTATTAGGAAAAATGATTTTACTGTAAGTAAGAAGAGTAAGGTGTTTGAGGTTATTATTGTCCTGCTTGCGGTTTCTGATTTTTGCACAGCGAATATGTACTTTGTTATCTTGAATAATATTGGAATGTACCTCATTTTCCTTATATTCATGATTTCTGTTACATTAGAAGTTAAAGAGTGGACTTTTGGAAAGCTTACTTCTACGCTCCTTAAGTCAGTATTTAAGCCTGTGGCTTTTATTGGTACCTTATTTTCTGATTTTGCGGCTTTTTGCGTTATAAATAAGAATAAGAGTGATGTGGATATTTCAAAAAGCAGCAATAGAGAGCGAATCGTGAAATCTGTGCTTATCGGTGTTTTAATTGCAGCTCCTCTTTTATTCATTGTTACAGGACTTTTGGCTTCTGCTGATGCGGTTTTTAGCAGCTTCATTGATGGAATTGGAAAATACTTTTACGGGATCGAAATTGATTATTCCATGATGGAACTTCCTTTTATGTTTGTTTCCGGAGCAGTCGGATTTTATCTGGTGCTTAGAATGTTTATTTCTAGAGGCGTTAAGGTGAATTCCGATAGCAAGCCTGCTGATAAGGATCCTGTCATTGCCATTACTACGTTATCTTTGATTTCAGTTGTTTATCTTATCTTTTCTGTCATACAGATCATGTTCCTTTTTACTAGAAATTTCACTCTTCCAGAGGGTTACACCTATGCGGAGTATGCTAGAGAGGGCTTCTTTCAGCTTTTATTTGTCTGCATCATGAATCTCTTTATGGTAGTTTTCGTGCTTGCAAGATTTGGTGAGTCTACGGTTCTTAAGGTGATTCTTACCATTATTTCTGCCTGCACCTACATCATGATCGCCTCAAGTGCCATGAGAATGCTGCTTTACATTTCTGAGTATCATTTGACTCTTTCTAGAATTATTGTTCTCTGGATGCTTTCTTTCCTTTTAATTTTCATGACTGTTGTCGTGGTTTCCATATATAAAAAGAACGTGCCTTTATTTAGTATCGGTGTTATTACCTTTAGTATTATGTATTTAGCTCTTAGCTTTTCTCACGTGGATTATTTTATTGCTAAGTACAATTTATCAAAGCTTTACAGCTACAGTGGTCCTATTAGTTTTCAGGCTGATAGATTTGGTTTTAGTTTAAGTGAATTGGTTTTTGATTACAGAACTGAGGAAAGTGCTGAAATTAAGACGCTTGAGAAAAAGAACAAAGAGCTTAAGAAGGAATGGCATGAAAGCTGTACTGGAATCGCTGATTTCATTTTTGAGAAGTACGGTGAACCTATTACTTTAGATGAATTTAGAGCTTACGAGTATGTTTATTCTCTTTCTTCTGATGCTGCACCTGCTATTGCAGAATACAGTGGTGAGTGGGTTGATGAGTTCTTTATTGTGCATACTGATAAAAAGCTTGGAATCAGAACTTTAAATATTTCGGAATTAGTAGCAAGGAGTGTAAAAAGATGATAGAGAGTTGGGAGTGGAAATATTTATCGGAGACTATTCATCTCTATCCGATAATATGACGACATTTTATGGTATTATGATTGTTCTTACGGTTTCTCCGGTGGTGTGTTTGATTATATAAATTATGGGCTTTGTTAGGGCTGTCGGCTGCTACAGGGAAATAGATGAAGATGAACCCTATAGTAGTTATCAGTTTTTATCACGTCGATAAGGAAAAAACGATGGCAGTGAAAGTATTCTGAAAAATCAAAATTTTACAAATGAGGTTGAAATATATGTTGAAAAGATTTGGTTCAATTATTTATTGTATGTGTTTGATGTTAGCATTAGTTGGATGTTCAGAAAAATATAGTGAAGATGATATTATAGGTAAGACTTCTGATGAAATTGTTAGCACCTATGGTGAATTTGATATTGTACTTGGTATAGGTATAGATGTATCGGAAGAGAATGGTGTGTACAGAAATTGTAAATGTGGATATACCATTGAGGAATCAAAACAAGGGTTCCTTGGTTCTTCGGACGAAGTATTATTTTACATTTATTTTGATGAAAATGGAATTGCAACTGATTGTGAAAAGAGTTTTAGACCAGGAGGTTGATAGCGAGTAAAATTTAAGTATTTATGACGATGACAGAGCATTACCATGAACATTCTTATCGTTGAACCTGGCAAGCAGCCCTACGCAAAGGAAATCAGCAGAGGCCTTGAAAGCCTGCAGGCGACGGTAGGCGGATGCATTCAGACGATTTACCCCTTAGAACCTAAAAAAAATACTTGACATTTGATTATTATGTTTGTATAATTTGGTTTGTAAACCGTTGAACAGGAAAGTAAGAACAGTTTATTAGGACAGAGAGCCACGGTTGGTGTGATGTGGCACTAATAGCAATAAGATTGCAAACTGTTACTGAATGGGCCTGCGAGGGTAGTTTGAAATCCTTCTTTAGAAGGGGAGTAGTGCTAACGGGTTCCCTGGCCGTTATCAGAGGGGCGCATATGATGGTATGTAGATGAGAGGTCATTTATCGTACTTTGTCGCGTTTTTAGTAGACAAAGTTTTTTTATTTTATAGAAGGATAGATGGCAAACCGGGTGGTATCGCAAGAGCCTTGAATAAAAATATTCAGCTCCTGTCCCAGTGAAAATTGGGACAGGGGCTTTTTTTTATAAAACTTGCAGGTTGACTCATCTTGAAAAGATGAAGTTGAAAAGATCGTTATGACTGCAGACGTAATGATCATAATAAAAGCTTCGTATACTGATCAAAAGCAATGGCTAATTAAAACTTGAAACTAATTTATTAAAGACAAAGCTAAAGAGAAAATCAGAAAATTAAAAAACGGAGGATAAAATTATGATTAAGGAAGCAGTTAAGAAGGTTGTAGATAAGCAGGATCTTTCATTTGATGAGGCAGAGGCAGTTATGAAGGAAATTATGAGCGGTGAGGCAAGCCAGATGCTTATGGCTTCATATCTTACAGCTCTTAGAATGAAGGGTGAAACCATTGATGAAATCGCAGCTAGTGCAAAGGGCATGAGAGAGGCTGCAGTTCCTTTCCATCACGAGAATCCAGTTCTTGAAATCGTTGGAACAGGCGGAGACGAGGCTAATTCATTTAATGTTTCAACTACTTCTTCATTTGTTATTGCTTCATCTGGAATTACAGTTGCTAAGCATGGAAACAGAGCAGTTTCATCTAAAAGCGGTGCAGCAGATGTACTTGAGGCTCTTGGTGCTAATATCAGTGCAGATCCTACTAAGACAGAGGAAGTTTTAAAGAAGACAAATTTCGCATTTATGTTTGCTCAGAAGTTCCATACAGCTATGAAGTATGTTGCTCCTGTTCGTAAGGAGCTTGGAACCCGCACACTTTTCAATATCTTAGGACCTCTTACAAATCCGGCAAAGCCAGAGTACATCATTATGGGTGTTTATTCAGAGGAGCTTTTGGATCAGCTCTCAAGCGTTCTTGCAAAGCTTGGTGTAAAGAAGGGCTATGTTGTTTATGGTCAGGATAAGCTTGATGAGGTTTCATTATCAGCTAAGACTTCATATGCTAAGATAAATGAAGATGGAAGCATTGAAAAGGGCGTTATCGATCCTGAGGCACTTGGCTTTAAGCTTGGAAAGAGAACTGACATCGAAGGCGGAAATGCTGATGAGAATGCCCAGATCACAAGAAGAATCCTTAGCGGTGAAAAGGGACCTAAGAGAGATACGGTAGTTCTTAATTCTGCTCTTGCTATTTCTTTAGTTAAGGATATCACACTTCAGGATGCTATCAAGGCTGCTGAAGAGATTATTGATTCAGGTAAGGCACTTGCTACTCTTGATGCCTATGTTGAGGAAACTAATCGTTAATTTATATATAGATTGAGGTAAAGCGTATGATACTAGACACTCTTGCACAGGCAACCAAAAAGAGAATAGATGGACAAAAGCAGCTAAAATCCCTTGAGGCTCTAAAGCAGGAGCTTTCTGAAAAGGCTAAAAGAGGCGAGCTTGTTCTTCCTGATAAGGAAAAGTCATTTGAGGAAAATTTTGATAATCCTTCTCTTTATAGATTCGAGAAGAATCTTAAGGGAAAGGGCATTCATATAATTGCCGAGGTCAAGAAGGCATCTCCTTCAAAGGGATTGATTGATCCGAATTTTGATTATATGAAGGTTGCAAGGGATTATGAAATGGCAGGTGTTGACTGTGTATCATGCCTTACCGAACCGGATTATTTTAAGGGTTCAGATGAGATTTTCATGGAAATTAGAAGAGCTCTTAAAATTCCGATGATCCGCAAGGATTTTACAGTTGATGAATATATGATTTATCAGGCTAAGCTGATGGGTGCTGATTGCATTCTTCTTATTCTTGCTATACTTGACGATGAGGCTTTGATGAGCTATTATAAGCTTGCTGATTCTCTTGGTCTTTCAGTTCTTGTTGAAACTCATGATGAGGAAGAGATGGAAAGAGCTCTTAAAATCGGTGCAAGAATGATCGGTGTTAATAATAGAAATCTTAAGGATTTCACTGTTGATATAGGAAATTCCATAAGGCTTCGTAAAATGGTTCCAGAAAATGTTATTTTTGTTGCTGAAAGCGGCATCAAGACAAGAGAGGACATTAAGGAGCTTGAGGATTGCGGTACTAATGGCGTGCTCATTGGAGAAACCTTCATGAGAGCGGCGGATAAGGCAAAGGAATTAAAGCTTTTAAAAGGTGAGGCCTATGAATAATGATAAGGTAATCGGTATTTCTGAAAGTACAAGGAAGGGTGCTTCGGAGAAAATGGAAAAGGTCAGAGTTAAGATATGCGGAATGAGACGCATTGAAGATATCAGACTTATTAATGAAGTAAAGCCTGAATATTGCGGCTTTGTTTTCGCTGGAAAGCTCAGAAGAATTGATGATGAGACGGCCCGTATCCTTAAGGCCGAGCTTAATCCTGATATTTTAGCTGTCGGTGTTTTCGTTGATGAGCCGATTGAGCATGTGATAAGTCTTTGCAAAAATAAAATAATTGATGCTGTTCAGCTTCATGGTAATGAATCAGCGGAGTATATTTCAAAGCTTAAGGAAGAAACAGGTGTTTCGATTATTGATGCAAGAAAGATAAGGTCTAAGGAGGATGCTTATGAGGCTTTTAAGACCAAGGCAGATTTCCTTCTCTTTGATGCTTATTCAAAGGCTGTTCCGGGAGGAAGCGGTGAGACTTTTAACTGGCTTGACATTTTAGATGGTAGAAAGCAGTTCGAGGAGGAGTTCGGTGTGAAGGCTGATAAGAAGTTCTTCATTGCCGGCGGCATGTCTGAAGCTAATGCCAAAAACGTGATAGATGTGCTTCATCCTTTTGCTATAGATATTAGTTCTTCTCTTGAAGGAGAAGGTAATTTTAAAGATAGAAATAAGGTTGTTAGCTTCATGCAGAAAATGCTTTATCTTAATAAGGATGCTTATTCAGCAGTGGGCTGAGGAATTGATGTTATAGAGGTTTTACAGTAGGCTTAAGAATTGATGTTATAGAGTGTTTTACAGTAGGCTGATGAATTTTTTTTAAGTTGGAAAGGAAGAATAAAATGGCTGAAGGAAGATTTGGTGAGTTCGGTGGACAGTACGTTCCAGAGACTCTTATGAATGCGGTTAATGAGCTTAATGAGGCTTATAATCATTACAAGAACGATCCTGAGTTCATAAAGGAGCTTGATGATTTGTATAAGAATTATGCAGGTAGACCATCTGGTCTTTACTATGCAGAGAATATGACTAAAGATCTTGGCGGTGCTAAGATTTACCTTAAGCGTGAGGATCTTAATCATACCGGTGCTCATAAGATAAACAACTGCTTAGGTCAGTGTCTCCTTGCTAAGAAGATGGGCAAGAAGAGAGTTATTGCTGAGACTGGTGCTGGTCAGCATGGTGTTGCTACTGCTACCGTTGCTGCTTTAATGGGACTTGAGTGCGAAGTGTACATGGGAAAGGTTGATACTGAAAGACAGGCTCTTAACTGCTATAGAATGGAGCTTCTTGGTGCTAAGGTTCATCCTGTTACCAGCGGTACTCAGACTCTTAAGGATGCTGTTAATGAGGCTCTCCGTGAGTGGACTAGAAGAGTTTCTGATACTCACTATGTCATCGGCTCTGTTATGGGACCTCACCCATTCCCTACAATGGTCAGAGATTTCCAGGCTATCATAAGCAGAGAGACAAAGCAGCAGATGCTTGAGCTTGAAGGAAGACTTCCTGATGCTGTGCTTGCCTGTGTTGGCGGCGGTTCTAATGCCATGGGTTCTTTCTATGATTTCATTCCGGATAAGAGCGTTAGATTAATCGGCTGCGAGGCTGCCGGAAGAGGCGTTGATACTAAGGAGACTGCAGCTACAATCGCTACTGGTACTATGGGCATTTTCCATGGCATGAAGTCTCTTTTCTGCCAGGATGAATATGGTCAGATTGCTCCGGTTTATTCTATTTCAGCTGGTCTTGATTACCCGGGTATCGGTCCTGAGCATGCCGCGCTTTTCAAGGAGGGCAGGGCTGAATACGTTTCTATTACTGATGATGAGGCTGTTGATGCTTTTGAGTATCTCTCAAGAACTGAGGGCATCATTCCTGCTATCGAGAGCTCACATGCTGTAGCATATGCTTTAAAGCTTGCTCCTACTCTTGATAAGGATAAGATCATTGTTATTACTATTTCTGGCCGCGGTGATAAGGATGTTGCGGCTATGGCTAGATATCGTGGCAGAGAGCTGTTCGATAATTGATTTGATGAGAGGGTAAAGATATGAGCAGAATTGAAGATGCATTTAAGAATGGTAAGGCATTCATTCCTTTTGTAACAGGTGGTGATCCTGATCTTGAAACTACTGAAAAGCTTGTAATCGCTATGGCTAAGGCTGGCGCAGATGTTATTGAAATAGGTCTTGCCTTTTCTGATCCTGTAGCTGAGGGCCTTGTTATCCAGGCTGCTTCTAAGAGAGCACTTGACGCTGGCACAACAACTGATAAGCTTTTTGATTCTATTAAGAATATTAGAAAAGAGGTAGATACTCCTCTTATCATTATGACATATATAAATCCGGTTTATGCTTACGGCTTCGAAAAGTTCTTTGCTAAGTGCAAAGAGGTGGGCGTTGATGGAATTATTGTTCCTGATATCCCTTACGAGGAAAAGCATGAGGTTTCTGATGTATGCGAGAAGTACGGAGTTGATTTCATTTCCATGGTTGCCCCTACTTCTAATGATAGAATAAAGACAATCTGCAGCGAGGCAACTGGTTTTATTTACTGCGTTTCTTCTCTTGGTGTTACCGGTGTAAGAAGCGAGTTTACTGCAAATCTTTCTGGCATGGTTGAAACCATCAGAAGCGTCACAGATGTTCCTGTAGCTATCGGCTTTGGTATTTCAAACCCAGAGCAGGCTAAGGAGATGGCTACGATTTCTGACGGTGCCATTATCGGTTCTGCTATCGTAAAGATAGTTGAGAAGTATGGCAGAGATGCTGTTGAACCTGTTGCAGAGTTCGTAAAGAGCGTTAAGGAAGCAGTTAGGTCGTAAAGAATTTTTATCTGTTTAAATATAATAATTCAAAAACCTGGATATACTATAGTTTTACTATGTATTTCCGGGTTTTTATTTTGGCTTTTTATTTTAGATGAAATCTATTTTACTATTTTACTATTTTTATTAACCTAAGATTGGCGATGAAATCTATTTTATTATTTTACCTTAAGCTAATAGTGGAGGAGAAATCTATTTTACTATTTTACCTTAAGATAAGATTGGCGATGAAATCTATTTTACTTTTTTTATTAAGCTAAGATTGGCGATGAAATCTATTTTCTATTTTACATTGAGCTAGAATCGGCGATGAAATTACACTAGAACGACACTATCTGAAGTTAATAAATGCAAAATTAAGAAAATTGATAATGACTACCTGAAATATAAAAAATAAAAAAATAAATATTATAAAACTAGTTGAATTAAAAACGGGAATAATATATAATAGATTAGAAATTGTATGTTGCTAGATGAAGCGGTAAAAGAAAATAGTATAGCCCTAAAAGACATCTGCAATAGAAAATAATAATGAGGATGGTGGTTTTGTATGTTAAATATGATGAAAAAGGACTTAAAACTGGCAAGCAGAGATGGTGGATTTCTGTATGTAATGCCTGTACTTATTACTGTTGGTTTGATTATAATTGAAATTGGTTGCCTTTGTGATGATGAGAGTTCAGACCTTTATAGGTTGTATTTGATTCCTATTCTGATGAATTATTTGTCTTTATTCATAATGATGGGTATAGGAACGATGTTGATGCAGTCTTTAGTACGAATCGAAAAGGAAAATAATGTAAATCAAGTAATTATCTCAAAAGGAATAAAAATAAGTGATATATTATTTTCGAAAATAATACTAGTGATTATTATATCGTATGCTATTTTTTTAATTGATTATTTGCTGATGTTCTTCTGTTACAAATTGATAATAAAGAAATGGATAATTATTCCGGGAATGGCTGTTTTAAGGACTTTTGTGTTGGTACCATTGATTGGCGCTGCATATATTGAAGTGCTTGGTGCGGTTTTATGGCTAGTAAGAAGAAGTGATTTATTATTATTCTTTTTGGACTTAGGTTCGATTGGAGTTTTAGCACTGGTTATAAAATGTGAAATTACTGGTGAATTATCTATTAATATCGGTAATATGCTTGTGATAGTTGCGGTAGCAATTGCATTGAGTATTTTACTGAAGTGTATTATAGAAAAAGTTCCGAAAGAGTATTTAGTAAAAATAGAAACAAAATAGAAATGGGAGGATAATTATAATGGGCGAAAATGTTATATTAGAGATTAAAGATGTTTGTAAATCTTTCAAAAACAAAAAAGTTTTAAAGGGAGTTTCTTTTTCAATCGAAAGCGGCGATATACAGGCGATTATGGGACCTAATGGTGTTGGAAAAACTACACTGTTAAGAATGATTACAGGTTTATATGAGCCAGATTCTGGTAGCATTAATAGGGCAAAGGTAGCATCAGATGAAAATTATTGCAGTGTTCTATTTGAATTTAACGGATTGTATCCAACATTTACTCTTAGGGAAAATCTAACATATTTTCAAAATGTAAAAAGGAATACAAACCTTCCGTTAAGCGATGAGGCGTTAAATATATTAAAGAAGCTGCAGATCGATAATGAATTGGATAAGAGAATACGTTTCTTTTCTAAGGGAATGCTTCGAAAGGTGGCTGTGGCAAGAGCAGTTATTGACAATCCTAGATTATTGGTTCTTGACGAGCCTTTTGACGGACTTGATGTTGAAAGTCATTCCTTTTTAGTAAAATATCTTAGGGAATGGGTAAAGGAAGGAAACAGGTCTATAATTATATCATCACATAATGTTGCTGATATTGATAGATTGTGCAATAAAGTAGTATTGTTGAAGGATGGAACTGTATTAAGAAATACTACGGTAGATGAAATGAAACGTGAAACGTATGATGGATATATACTATGCATTGAAGAACGCAACAAAGATAAGCTTGAAAAATGTCTTAAAGATTTAAATTTACATTATGTAAATAGTGAGAAAAATGTTTATGGAATTGAAGTTGCAGAAAATGACATAATAAAAATGCTTTCATATCTTAAAGAAAATGATATCATCGTTGTAGAAGGAAGAAAAAGAGTGCGAGATTTAGAAGAAATATATCTAAATCATTATGAGGTGAGATAAAATGAAAAATATGATTAAAAAAGATGTGAAGCTTGCATTTTATGACGCCTTTTTACTGATGATTATGTATCCATTATTTTATTTGGTTCTAGTTGTATTTTTTACTAAGGATCACTTGAAAACTCACCAATTTAAGCAGATATTGGAACCGTTAGTAAGTAACGGAGGGGCAATAGTTATGCTATGGGTTGGAGGGGTCATAATAGGAAATTTAATATTTGTGGATCGCGCTAACAATGTTAATCAGTTTATAATGGCAGTCGGGATAGCGCCTCAAAATATCGTTTTTTCTAAGATAATAGCGACTTTTATAATTTCATACATTGAGGCAGTAGTGCTGTTTGTTTTTATAGAAGGTTACTGTTTCTTTGCTAATGGGATTTTTATTCCCTTTGGAGGTGCCGTTTTAATTAAGTATTTTTTAGTATATCCGTTACTAGTTTTCACGGTTATGACAATAAATGCCTTCATTATTTGGATATCAAGGCAAGGATCGATTTTACCATTTGTAGCTACGATGCTTCCAGCATATGCATTTATGCTTGTAACATTTATGGAGATGACTGGAACTATTAAATTTAATGGCATGTTTATTTTAGTAGAAGCAATAGTAGCGATTATAGTTAGTTTTTTGGTTATATATTTGATAAAAAAAGTACCAAAAGAATACATAGTGAACATAGAGACAAAGTAAAAAATATTCTTGACATAGGTGATTTTGTATGATAGAATCACTTTATCACGTCAAAGCGTTAACGTATTAACGTGTTAGCATACTAAACGATGTTTTTTTCATTATTAGTCTGTTTCACGTTGATACGTTTCTTCTTTGATTGGAATTATTTTATGTAAAGGGGAATGTTATGGTTATCAAAGTTGCATTACTTGTTGTGTTCTTTGCTGTTATGATCGGCATTGGTATCTACACAAGAAAGCACGCTACTAATGTTGATGGTTTCGTGCTGGGTTCTCGTTCGGCTGGTCCATGGATTACAGCCTTCGCTTATGGTACTTCATACTTTTCAGCGGTTGTATTTGTAGGTTACGCTGGTCAGTTCGGTTGGAAATTCGGTATCGCCTCTACCTGGATAGGTCTGGGTAATGCGGTAATTGGTAGTTATCTTGCATGGCTCATTCTTGGTAGAAGAACTCGAGTTATGACTCAGGCTATCGATGCAAAGACAATGCCTGATTTCTTCGGTAAGAGATTTGACAGCAATGCTCTTAGAGTAGCAGCTTCTCTCATTACCTTCGTATTCCTTATCCCATATACAGCTTCAGTTTATAATGGTCTTTCAAGACTTTTTGGTATGGCTTTTGATATCCCATACGATGTTTGTATTCTTGTTATGGCTGTTCTTACGGGTCTTTATGTTATCCTTGGTGGTTATATGGCTACTGCTATTAACGATTTTGTTCAGGGTATCATAATGCTTTTTGGTATTTCAGCTGTTATTGTTTCTGTTCTTAAGGGACAGGGCGGTTTCTTTGCAGCTCTTACAAAGCTTGCTGAGGCAGAGCCTGCTGCAGGTGAGCATCTTCCTGTTATGGCAAAGGGTGTGTTCAATTCTTTCTTTGGACCTGACCCTATTAACCTTGTTGGCGTTGTTATTCTTACATCTCTTGGTACCTGGGGTCTTCCTCAGATGGTAGGTAAGTTCTATGCCATTAAGAGTGAAAAGAATATCAAGACTGGTACTATTGTTTCTACTATCTTCGCTGTTATTGTTGCAGGTGGCTGCTATTTCCTTGGCGGCTTTGGTAGACTTTTTTCAAATATTTTACCAGTAAACGAGAATGGTACTATCGTCGGCGGTTATGATATCATTATCCCGCAGATGCTTTCAACTCTTTCAGATGCACTTCTTGGAGTTGTTATCGTTCTTGTTCTTTCAGCTTCAATGTCAACTCTTTCTTCTCTAGTTCTTACTTCAAGCTCAACGCTTACCATTGATTTCCTTGGTTCGACTTGCATGAAGAAGATGGATGAAAAGAAGAAGGTTCTTCTTATGAGAGTATTTATCGTTGTTTTCGTTGCAATTTCAGTTATCATTGCATTCAACAAGGATAAGATCCCTAACATTGCTCAGCTTATGGGTTATTCTTGGGGTGCTCTTGCTGGTGCTTTCCTTGCACCTTTTATGTATGGCTTATATTCTAAGAAGATCACTAGAGCTTCAGTTTGGGTAAGCTTCATTCTTAGTATCGTTATTACAGTAACTAACATGATGTTTGGCTACATAAAGTCACCTATCAATGCTGGTGCTTTTACAATGATTGCAAGCCTTATTGTTGTTCCTATTGTTTCTCTTATTACTCCAAAGCTCAGCGACGAGTTTACAGATGGAATCTTCGCTTGCTTCAAGAGAAAGGTAGAGGTTCAGGCAGCTAAGGCTATCAGTGATGATCCGGCAGTTGAGGCTAGTGTAAAGCCTGTAGAGGTTAAGCATTCTCCAAGAAAGTCAAATGGCTCAAAGAAGAAAAAGAAGAAGTAAAAGAAGAAGTTTTAAATAATATGAACCTGCTTTGCAGATATGTACCAGATTTTTGGACATTCTGTAAGGTAGGTTCTTTTTATTTGCAACTGTATTTTTGGACATTCTGTAAGGCAGGTTCTTTTTATTTGCGCCTGTATTTTTATGGACAAAAAACGCGTCTTTTGCTAAAATAGTAAATTGATGATTACCCAACTGGGCTTGGTGAAAGGAGAATAATCCATTCTCTCTAATAGAGGGTAATTGGATTGTAGGTAAATTATGAAAATATATGACGAAAAGGAAATACGTAGTAATTATGAAAAACTGACTCTTTCTTTAATAGAAAAGAAGCTTACTATTACCACCATGGAGAGCTGCACCAGTGGACAGATTGCATCTCTTATTACCGATACGCCGGGGGCTTCTGAGATTATGAAGGGAGCTTTTATCACCTATAGTAATGAAGCGAAAATAAAGTTCGGTGTTCCGGCTGAGATAATAGATGAATATTCGGTGTATTCGGAGCAGACGGCCTGCGCCATGGCAAAGGCGGCAAAGGAAGCTTTTAATGCCGATATCAGTATCGGTGTTACAGGTACCATGGGGAATATAGACCCGGCCAATGAAGAAACTTCTGTACCTGGAAGGGTGTATTTTGCAATATACTTTAGGGAAGAGATAAAGAGCTTTTCCATAGAGCTTCCTCTTATGAAGAACCGTCTTTCCTACAAGCTTGCAGCAGCCGGGGAAATATATGAAAGGCTTGCTCGGCTTTTATAAAAACTCACATTACAAAAATGTCACATCAGGGTTATAAATTGTCACCTGAATCGATGTTGCATAGAGATTTTTTTTGGTATCATATGCACATAAAATGAAACGGAGGAAATAACAAATGTCAATTTTAGATGTTCAGGATATTAAAAAAACTTATACAACTCGTTTTGGTGGTAATCAGGTAAAGGCACTTAAGGGAGTTTCCTTTACAGTAGAAGAGGGCGAGTATGTTGCTATTATGGGTGAATCTGGTTCAGGTAAGACCACTCTTTTAAATATTTTAGCAGCTCTTGATAAGGCAACTGGAGGTAAGGTTCTGCTTGATGGCAAGGAGCTTTCAGGTATAAAGGATAGAGAGCTTGCTGCATTTAGAAGAAAGAATCTGGGCTTTGTTTTCCAGGAATTTAATCTTCTTGATACCTTTTCTATAAGGGATAACATTCTTCTTCCTATGGTATTAAATGGGGGAGATTTAAAGGATATGAGCGAAAAACTCGAAAAGATTGCTTCAGCTCTTGGTATTTCAGAGCTTCTTGATAAGTTCCCTTATGAAGTGAGCGGCGGACAGAAGCAGCGTGCAGCAGCCGCTAGAGCACTTATTACCTCACCTAAGATAATTCTTGCTGATGAGCCTACTGGTGCTCTTGATTCACAGTCTTCTGAAGATCTTTTGAAGGTGTTTGAAAAGATCAATAATGGAGGACAGACGATTCTGATGGTTACCCATTCGGTAAATGCGGCAGCGCATGCAAAGAGAGTTTTGTTCATTCGTGACGGTGTCGTATTCCATCAGATCTATAAGGGCGATAATTCTGAGGAGCAGTTCTATCAGAAAATTTCAGAAACTCTGACAATGCTCCGTACTGGAGGTGAGAGATAATGAAAATGGGCTTTTATTTTAAGCTTGCGCTCACTAATATAAAGAAGAATTATCGCTTCTTTATTCCTAGAATTCTCACTGAGTCAGGCCTTCTTGGATGTTTCTTTATTATTTTCACTCTTGCGCAGGATGAACGACTTTCAAAGGTAAGAGGCGGCTCTTACCTGCCTATGATAATGAGCTTTGGAAGCGTTGTTATCTCAATCCTTTCTTTTATTCTTGTACTTTATGCAAACAGCTTCCTTATGAAGCAGAGAAAAAAGGAATTTGGTTTATATAATGTGCTTGGTATGGAAAAAAAGCATGTTGGAAGAGTTCTTTTTTCAGAAAGCTTAATCAGCAGTGTTTCAGCTATTGTTTTAGGCATTATTTTAGGTGTAGTTTTTTATAAGCTTTGTTCAATTCTTATCTGCAGGCTTCTTGAGGCGGATATTATTTTAGGTTTTTACTTTTTAAGGTCTAAGAATGTTATACTTTCAGCTTTGATTTTTCTTATGATGGATTTTATAACTTTCCTTTTTAACAGAATAAGCATCGCAAGAATGAAGCCGGTAGAGCTTTTAAAAAGTGCCAATGTGGGTGAGAGGGAACCTAAGATCAAGTGGGCGTCTTTAATACTTGGAACCATTTGCTTAGGTGCTGGATATTTCATTGCTGTTACTACCAAAGATCCATTAGCAGCAATTAATATCTTCTTCCTTGCAGTTCTTTTAGTTATAGCAGGAACTTATATGTTATTTGTATCAGGTACTATTTTTGTTCTTAAGTGCCTTAAGAAGAATAAAAAGTATTTTTATACCAAGGAGCACATGCCTGCTGTTTCAGGTCTTCTTTTCAGAATGAAGCAGAATGCAGTCGGTCTTGCATCTATTGCTATTCTTGCAACTGGTGTTCTTATAATGCTTTCAACAACTGTTAGCCTTTATTCTGGCTGCAGCATGGCACTTAAAAAGTCACATCCGGAAGACCTTTATTTATCTACTGCTTATTACGAAAATGGTGAGAAAATCATGGTTCCTGATGAAGTTATAATTGACATTGCTAAAAATGCAGCAAAAGAGCATGATTTATCCATTAAGAGCATTGTAGTTCAGGAATATGGCGGCGGTATTTATACATTTGCTGATGGAAAGGTTGTCAGCGGTCTGATGGGTGAATTCACACTTGATTTTAGCAAATTAATGGAATTTGCTATTATTACAGATGATTATTATGAGAAAATGTGCGGTAAGAAGCTTTCTCTTGCCGAAAATGAAATTGCATATTGCCCTGTTTCAATCGGAAAGAAAACCTTTACAGATAAGTTAGTAATGGATGATATTGAATTTAAGATTACCGAGACTCTCGATTCATTTCCGGTAACCGTTACCGAAGGAAGCATTATTAAAAGCGGTGGAATTGTAGTTGCTAATGATGAAGTGTTTGAAAAGCTGATTAAGATTCAGGAGGAAAAAAATGTTAATGCTCCTGACGTTGAACATAGAGTTGCTATTTGCTATGAAGATAGAAAAGCAATGTTTGAAAAGGGATTTGCTATGGAAGAGAGCATCAAGGCATCACTTGAGGAATACCTGGAAAGAGATGGTTCTTGTGCGCATGAATATATGATAAATGGAGTCTGGATGGATAAAGCAGAAATGAATGGTATGTATGGCACATTCCTTTTTCTAGGTATCATTTTAGGTTTTGTATGCTTATTCTCAACCGCACTCATCATCTATTACAAGCAGATTTCTGAAGGCTATGAGGATAGAGTGAGATTTCAGATTATGAAGAAAATCGGTATGAGCGAAACTGAAGTTAAAAAGACAATCGGAAGTCAGATCATTTTAGTTTTCTTCCTTCCTTTGATTGTTGCAGGAATCCATGTTGCATTTGCTTCACCAATTCTGGTAAGGCTTATGAAGATCTTACTACTTGCTAGTGATAGCTTATTCTTTATCTGTCTTGCAATAACCTTTGCAATATTTGGGGTAGTATATATTTTAATTTACACAGGTACAGCAAGAACTTATTATAAAATAGTTAAGTAAGGCATTAATTAAGGCTATCGTTGAGAGAAGGATTGTAACAAGAACTTATTATAAAATAGTTAAGTAAGACATTGAAAATGTAGCGCTTATGCGGTAGGAGTAGAATTTTTATATTATATAATAGGATGTGGAAAAAGGCCTGTTTGGAGCAATCCAGACGGGCTTTTTTTTACTTGCTTTTGGAAATATAAAAATGTTGATTTCTAGAGGTTATTATGTTTTAATTATACTGATTAAGTGGGTTTATTTAAGGAGCTTATTATGTATAAAATTTTACTGGTAGAGGATGATTTTTCTCTGGCAAATGCCATGAAGAAGCAGATAGAGAGCTGGGGGAATGAGACTAGATGCGTTACTGATTTTCAGAATGTTTTAAAGGAGTTCATGGATTATAAACCGCAGCTTGTTCTGCTTGATATTACACTTCCTTTTTTTAATGGCTATCATTGGTGCAGTGAAATAAGAAAGGTATCAAATGTTCCTGTGGTTTTTATTTCTTCTGTTGCTGATAACATGAATATTGTAATGGCAATAAATATGGGAGCTGATGATTTTATCTCAAAGCCTGTTGAACCTATGGTACTTACTGCAAAAATACAGGCAATCTTAAGGCGTACTTATGAGATTGCTGAAAGTGCACCGGTGCTTGAGTGCCATGGCGCGATTCTGAATCTAAATGATGGCTCTCTTATGTATGAAGGAAATAGGATAGAGCTTACCAAAAATGAATTCAGAATATTTGAAGCACTTCTTGAGTGCAAGGGTAAAATAGTAAGCAGAGATCAGCTTATGACAAAGCTCTGGCAGGAAGACTGCTATGTTGAAGAAAATACTCTTACAGTAAATGTTGGCAGGCTTAGAAAAAAACTTGAGGAGCATGGACTTAAAGGTGTTATTATTACTAAGCCGGGAAGTGGCTATATTATTGAATGATAGAGGATTGTTCTGTGGTAAAAAGGTGGAAAAATGAAAAGTAATCGTAAAATAAAAGTCTTAAAGTATGTTTTTGGACGCTACAGGGCGGCTATTTTGTTTTATGTTTTTTCGAGTGTATTGAATTATGTTATTTTTATGATATATGAGGTTGAAACTGAACATATAACATATGCAGGTATGTTGGTGCTTTTATGTTTTATCTGTTTGATTATAAAAGATTACGGTAAGGAGCTGAAAAAGGCAGAGGACAGGGAGAGAATTTTAACAGATGTAGAATCGCAGTGGAGAGAGTTGGATGAGCCGGAGAACTTTGCAGAGGAAGATTATCAGAAAATGATTTCTTTGCTTGGTGAAAGAATCAGGAATCTAGAGGATGATTTTTCTAATAAAAGAACTGATATGATGGATTATTATACTACATGGGTTCATCAGATCAAAACTCCCATTGCGGTTATGAAGCTTTATATTGGAAATATGGATGGTGAAGAAAAAAGAGATTTATCTGCAGAGCTTTTTAGAATAGAGCAGTATGTGGATATGGTATTGCAATATCTTCGTCTTGAAAGCGAGTCAAATGACCTTGTGATTAGGGAATATCCAGTGGATGAGCTGATTCGTGAGTGCATCAGAAAGTTTGCGCCGCAATTTATTGGAAAGAAAATTAAAATGGACTATGAGGGTACTGACCTTATTATTTCAACTGATAAAAAGTGTTTTATTTGCATATTAGAACAGCTTCTTTCAAATGCAGTTAAATATACACAGCAGGGCTCTGTTTCCATTGAAGTTACAGAGGATGGAAAGCTTAATATTTCAGATACTGGAATAGGTATTGCTAAAGAGGATCTTCCAAGAATTTTTGAAAAGGGTTATACTGGAAGCAATGGCAGATTAGGGCAAAAGTCGAGTGGATTAGGTCTTTATCTTTGCAAGAAGGCAGCTCAGATGATTTCAGTTCCTATCAGTGTCAAAAGTGAGCCTGGAAAAGGAAGTACTTTCACTCTTAACCTTTATCAGGAAGATTGGTTGAAGCTTGATTAAGTTAGATGACTATGTAAAAAGAAAAATATTATAAAAGGAAAGGCAGGTTGAGGCGGCGCTGCAGGCAGGTTCTGCAGTTTCAAGCCGAGAACATTATGACAGTTTTTGAAGCAATGGCAAATAGAAGCTCTAAAAGAGCTTATACTAACGCAAAGGTTGCAACTGAAGAAATTGAAGAAATTTTAAAGGCTGGTCTTCAGGGACCTACAGGCACAAATAGGAAGGAAATCAGGTTTTCTGTTGTAAAGGGAGATAATCCGATTCTTGCTGAAATTGATAAGGAAAAAAGAATGATGCGCGCTCAGGGCGAGCTTCCTAACAATTTTTATTATGATGCGCCTATAGTTATTTTTTTAAGTGCAGAAACATATTTTAAGTGGAGTAAAATAGATGCAGGTATTGCTGTTCAGAACATGGCTCTAGCAGCTGAGGGCTTAGGTCTTGGTAGTC